>Ga0209717_1000111_pt1 | contig 100096 bp, 62 predicted proteins | sample AD_UKC048_MetaG_FD_184418 | JGI IMG/M metagenome (GOLD analysis project Ga0209717, IMG submission 184418) | Active sludge microbial communities of municipal wastewater-treating anaerobic digesters from USA - AD_UKC048_MetaG (SPAdes) (version 2) | ecosystem: Engineered > Bioreactor > Anaerobic >... | reverse complement strand
GCTCCGGTCAGAGATCGGCCCCGGCGAGATGGGGCACGCCCTGGCATGGCGGGAACTGACCGACGCGCAGCGCGCATTCCAGGCCACCAAGATGTCCATCCACGCCGCCATGATCGACCGCATGGATCAGGAGATCGCCCGCGTGCTGCAGCAGATCAAAACGATGGGTGCCGCGGACAACACGGTCACCTTCTTCGTCTCCGACAACGGTGCCAGCGCCGAGATCATCAACCGCGGCGACCGGCACGATCCGACCGCCGCACCCGGATCCGCAAAATCCTACCTCTGCCTCGGGCCCGGATGGTCCACGGCCGCCAATACGCCATTCCGGCTCCACAAGCACTGGAATCATGAGGGCGGCATCGCGTCGCCCCTCATCGTCCACTGGCCCAGGGGCATCCCCGCCCACGGCGAACTGCGCCACAACCCCGGCCACTTCATCGACATCCTCCCCACGATCGCCGATCTCGCGGGCGCCAGCATCGCCGGACCCTGGAACGGCAAGGAAGTGCCCCCACTTCCCGGTAAGAGTCTCGTGCCGGCATTCGCGAAGGACGGCAGCGTCCCACGCGAATACCTCTTCTTCCACCACCAGGACAATCGCGCGATCCGCGTCGGCGACTGGAAACTCGTCGCCAAGGGCAAGGATGGCCCGTGGGAACTCTACGACATCTCGAACGATCGCTGCGAGTCCAACGACCTCGCCGCAAAGAATCCGGACAAGGTGAAGGAACTCACAGCCCTCTGGCAGCAGCGCGAAGACGAGTTTCGCGCCCTCGCCGGCCCCATGCCGGAACCCCGCAAGAAGAAGGGCGGCAAGAAAAGACCCTAGCCCGGAATTTCACGGCCTGACGGCTGTGAAATATCCGGGCTAGGAAGCTGCCAGACTTTCCAAAGTCCAACAGGCTAGTTCGAAAATAGGACGTCACGGCCGAGTGCCGAAGGGCTTGCGCCCTTCGGCGTGGGCCGGGCGTTCGCCGAAGCCGGAATGTTGGTAAAATCGCCTCTGCCGATCGGCTTCGCTACGATTTCCCACCCCGATGAAGCCAGCGCAACCTTGGCGGTTGACATGGCGGCCCAGCACGCGCCCGCAACCGACCTCAGGCTTTTGGCAAGGTCCACGGGGCGCGCATGGGGCGCACGAGCAGCTTGTTCGCCTCGTCGTCCCCGGGGAACTTTTCGGCCACCGGATCCCATTTTAGCCTGCGCCCGAGCCGGATCGCGATGAGACCGATCTGACAAATCGTCGAGGTCCGGTGCCCGACTTCGGCGGGCTCCACCGTCGGACGCCGCGATTTCACGCCCTCGATGAAATCATCCTTCTCGCTCCCCTTGGGCAACTGGATCTCGTTCGGTCCGATCTGCGATCGCAGGAGTTCGGGCGGCTCGGCGGTCATGCTCTTGAACCACTGGACTTCGATCCAGCCCTTTTCACCTTCGAAGCGGACGAAAGGCCGACCCGCCATCGTGTAGAGAAGCTCGGTGCCATCGGCATAGCGGTAGGTGACCTCGAAATTCTGAAGGACGTCCCACATGGAGTCTTTCGGAAAGGTTCCCTTCCCCCCGACCTCAGTGGGACCGGTGTATTCGGTCCCTAGACCCCATTGGACGATGTCGATGATGTGCGCGCCCCAGTTGAGGATCATGCCATCGCAGTAGTCCTGGATGCACATCCAGCCGGGACGTTTCGAGCCAGTCGCACCGACACCGGCCTTGCGGGGATGGACGCGGAGTTCCGTATAGGGGCGCTCGGGCGCCGGTCCCTGCCACATCGCGTAGTCCAATTCATCGGGCACGGGCATCGGATCGGGCGTGCCCTTCAAGGGCGGTTGCTCTTTTGGAACGCCCGCAAGCACGCGCCGGACCTTGCCGATGCGGCCGTTTCGGACCAGCTCGCACTGGCGCCGAAAATAGGCGTAGGACCGGCATTCGCTGTCGACGCGAAAGATGCGATCAAATTTCTTCATCGCGTCACTGATCGCGCGGCCCTCCTGCACTGACATCGTTATCGGTTTCTCCAGGGCGACATCCTTGCCGGCCCTCGCGGCCTCGATGCCCATGATGGCGTGCCAGTGATCGGGCGTTGAGATCATGACCGCGTCAACGTCCTTGCGGGCGAGCACCTCCCGAAAGTCGCGGTGCGTGAAACAGCCCTTCCACGAGTCGATCCCAGTCTCTTTCGCGTAGTGTGTCTTGACTCTCTCCGCTGCTTGCTCCAGCCGCCACGCGTCCACATCGCAAAGGGCCACGACCTGCGTGTCCGGGTGCGCCAAGAACGGCGGAAGATTCGCGAAATATGCCTGACGGCCGATGCCTATGAGGGCGACGTTGATCCTGTTGTTCGCCGGCGCCTTGCCCGCGGCCCCCAGCGCCCGGGCCGGGATGATCGCAGGCGCCGCCAGCGACGCCGAGGCCGCAAGGCCGGTTTTGATGAATTGTCGACGGACGATTTTGGATGACTCAATTCTCATGGTGCATCTCTGCAAGGGCCTGGCCTCGCCTGCGTGTCCCAAAAGTCTCTCGGAAATCAGCGTCCGCGTCATCCATTCTTTTCCGCTCCATCGCTGTCTCACCATCCGTCATGACCCGCGTTGCGTCTTGGCGTGGGGTCCCATGCGACCAAACCGTGGTTACGGCGCGCGTTCGAGCTCCAGCGTCAGTGACACTGGCGCCCGGCCGTCAGTATTCTCCTTGGCGTAGAACTTGAAGTCACAATCCATTCCCGATACACCCTGCGTACGACCCGGACCAATGGCGAGTGTTATGACCGTCGGTCCAGATTGGCTGATCTTGCCTCTCACGAATGCGCCAAGCGCGCCCTGTCGGTCGGAGAACTGCAGAAGACTGCCAACAGGCGTCGTCGACGTATCGAATCGCAGAATCTCCAATGACTGAGCCTGACTGCCGAAAGTGAAATTGACACTGCCAGAAGCCGTATAAGCGGTTATCACGCCATGGCCGATGGCATCATGTACAGTATCATGAGTCACGGTCGAGAGATCCGGATTGACGCTGAGACCCAGTACCTCCAGCTCTATCGGCCTATCGGGCGCCCATTCGGGTTTGCCGTAGAAGTTGTGATTCTGGGCTACGGTGCCCGCAAGCCTTGCGCCGGTCACATTCCAGCCGACCGGTAGTTGGGGCAACGTAAACTGAACCAATCCCAGCCGACCCATATCCACTATGCCTCCTGCCCCGGTGAGATCGGGGTGAAATCGGCAGTTCCGGATGTGAATCTGATCCTTGCTTCCATTGTGGTTCGTGCCTGGCTTTGAGCTGTCGACGAAAGTGTCCTCCACCAGCGTCGCGGACAACACCCTCGCCCCCGCCGATATCCCAAGAGTCGTTGCCGATGGCTTGCAGCTCGTAACCTTGGGAGCCGAATAGCTTACAGAGTCCACGATGATCTGCCCGTTGGTGCTGGTGTTGTTCCACTCCATCATGGTCAGCGGCATGTGCGGCGGATACACAGTCGTCTGCGAGTCCTGCACCACCCCATTTATCGAGACGCTTGAGCCGCCCGAGTCCCAATGGAAGACGACCACATCTCCCTTGGCCAGCGAAGAGGCGATGGTCGGGCCGGTGTAAATTTTAGACCCGTTTCGAACATGAAAGTGCCAGCCGACCCCACTGTCGGCCAGAACGAGGTACGGGTCGCCGTCATCGATGTCACCCAGACCAAAGAGTCCCTGTGAGGTGGCGGAGGGACCACCTATCACGAACTTAAAGTCACCCCCCAGGAATATCCTCGAAGTCGTGAGATCCGACTCGTTCAGTATGGCGCTGGTACCGTCCACACCCGCCAGACCGCCCCGCCACCATTTCGCCCTGTCGAAAGTCGTGTCGGCGTACGTAAAATCGTCGTACAGGGTATACTCTTCGGGTGCCTCGCCGCTCGCCAGGCACGCCACCACCGACAACAACACATGGGACACTCGCCTTTTCATTGAATTGATTGCGACCCAGATTCGCGGCGCATGGCGAATGCCCTTCGCTCACTTCACCGTGACGGCGTCTTTCGGCACATCCCCGGATACCTCGGTGACGCTCGCCACGCCGCCAAGGTCATTTCCGACCAACGCGACGCCGCCACTCCTGTCGCCAGCGACTCTCAGGAACGCGCCATCCTTCGCGCGAGGCCGACAGCCCCGAATAAGCGCATCTCGACACTGGACCAGGCCCAAGGCCGGCGCCCCGCCAGAGCAGGTTGCCGCGTCGAGCCCATCCACCGCCAGATTCTCCACGTCATCGAAGACGATCGCATGGCGCAGGTCTGGTGCGGCAGTCCGCAACTGCACGTTCGAGAAGCGCAGTCCTCTCACGTGCCGGCAGTAAAACCCGTATGCCGGCAGATCGCCGAACATCTTGGATTCGGGATATTTCTCCGCGACCTCCGGGACCTGTCTCGCTGCCAGGTCGCGCGCACCGCCGCCCTCGAATGACAACATGATGTTGTTGAAAGAAACGTTCTCGACCGGGTGACCCGGCAAACCGGTGATCGAGCAACCCGTCTTGCCGACGCCCGTGGCGACGATGTTGGCAATGACAACGTCCCGGAGACTGCCGGTGGGCGGCGGGGGCATCCCCTCCTTGAACGGGCGCGCTCGGTCGCCGAGCCTGAGGAACAGCGGCACATTCACGCCCTGGATGGTGATGTTGGCGACGGCGATGCGCTCAAGCCGCCCTCCATCGACCAGTTCGAGCGCAAGCCCGCACATGCCGCGCTGCATGCCATAGATCAGTCGCGCGTCATCCGGCGGCGATGTCACCACGCAATTGGCGATCGTGATGTCCATGAATCCCCCGTTGGATTCCGTGCCCATCTTGATGGCATTGCAGTGGCTGCGCGCGACGCAATCGCTGATCGAGATGCGCTCACAGGGCCGCTCGAACGTGCTCTTCAGCGTGATGCCGTCGTCATCGCTCTCGAACACGCAACCCGAAACGGCGCAGTCCTTGCACCCGTCGAGATCAAGCCCATCGTTGTTCGCATTCCCAAAATTTCGCACCCGGATGCCCCTCATGATCACGCGCTCGCAGCCCAGATAATGCTGCATCCACATGGCCGAGCGCTCGAGGCGGAGCCCTTCGACCAGCACATCGCGGCAATTGACGAGCCGGATGAGATAGGGGCGATTCTCGTAAGGCCTCGTTCGATCCGCCATCTTGAAGCTCTCGCCCTGCCCGTCGATCAGGCCACGCCCGACAAGGCCGATATTCTCGAGATTCTCGCCCGCAATCAGGCTCTGTTTCACGTAGTTGTCGGTGTAGGATCGGATGGCGGGTATGTTCTGTGGATAGTGCGCGATGTTCGTGCTGCCGAGCAGGGTCGCGCCGGCCGCAATCTCCAAGGTCACGTGATCGCGAAGGTAGATCGTTCCGGAAAGGAACTTCCCCCCTGCCAGACGCACCGTGCCGCCCCCGGCCGCGGCGGATGCATCAATCGCCTTCTGGATCGGCTCAGTGCAGAGTGTCTGCCCATCGGGCCTGGCGCCGAAGCCGCACGGGTCAACGACCGCCTCGGCCCTCAGCGCAAGGCAAGCCGTACAACCGAGCACTACTATGGCGAACTGTCGCTCACTCATGGTTCCTCCGAAGATGCGTCAATGCAGGGCGGTCAATTCGCGTCGTCACCATCCTCGCCGCGCCGCAGCAGATCGCGGAGCATCTGCCTGATATCGACGATGCCTTTGACGCTGACGAATACCGTGATGGTCGAATACCAGATGATACAGGCCCAAACCAGAAAGAACCAGAAGGCGTGTCCGTTTGTCATGGTACGATCCTCTTCCGCGGTTTCAGCAACGAGCCCGCGATCATCCCGATCGCCGCGGCTGCAAAGGCCGCGGTCCCCGCCGCGTCCTTGCCGATGGACGCGGCCAGACCCGCGGTGGCGGGGAGCTTTTCCATAGTCAGGTGCGCGATGGGCACGGTGGCCCCAAGGATGATTGCGCCGAGCGCACCCCAGTTGTTCGCGCGCCGCCAGTAGCAACAGGCAATGAGCAATACCGACATGCTGGAGAGATAGATCGCCCCTGTCAGCAGCAGATAGGACCAGACATTGCCCTCGATGGTGTACAGGAGCCCAAACACGAAGAGGTAGACGCCGATCAGCGCGACGATGCAGCGATTCCAGAGGATCGCCCGCCTGTCGGACCAGGGTCGTCGCCGGAAGGGCGCAAGGATGTCGTTGTAGATGACGCTGCCCCAGCCCAGCATGTAGCTGGAATCGGTGGACATGTCGGCCGCGAGCATGGCGGCGATGACGATTCCGAGCAGGCCCGCGGGAAGGATGGCGCTGAGAAATCTCGGCATCGCGTGGAGCGAGGCGGCGTTGAGCTTGCCCACGGCGGTTCGCTCAAGCGCCGCGGTCTCCTCGCCCGAGAGTCGCGCAAGGGGCCGACCCGGGCCCGAAGAGGCGATCTTCTCTTGGACCACAGGTGGGATATCGGCCAGTTCGTCGGGGGTTAGCTCTTTCAATGGCCGCCAACCGAGGGCGCCGAGCGCCGCGATGCCCCATAGGCCGGGGATCAGCCAGCGGCACACGAAGAAGAAGCTGGTGCGCGTGTAGACCTTGCGGCCCGTGTCGGTATCTTTCGCGGAAAGCATGCGGGCCAGGGTCGTCTGCCACGTGAGCGTCGCGGCGGTGTTACCCAGGATTTGCATGATCACAAAGGTCCAACCGAGATTCGGGTTGGCGAGAGGGTTGAAACCACCCGCGCCGTGGTGCCGTTCCACGGTCTCGACGAGCCTCTCCCAGCCGACCTGATGGAGGATCATCGCGGTCACGACGAGCAACCCCACGCTCATTACCACGAACTGCAGGAAATCGGTTACCAGTACGGAAAGCAGCCCGCCGAGGACGATGACGACACCCGCCAGCCATCGGACGAAAGTGCCATAGCGTTTCTCGAAGAGCTCGGGCAAGGTCATCGCGCCCGAATCGCGCAGCGGCTTCACGCAGAAGCCGGTGAGCCCGATGAGGAACATGGCCCCGGCCTGACAGATCCCCGGCAATGCGCCCGCGAAGCCATCTGTGTAGCCCGCCTGCGCCGTGAACATGCACGTGATGATGCCGAACTCCGTTGCCGCCAGCGACGCGATGCCCAGATAGACGTTCATCTCGCGCCCGGCCACGAGATAGTCCTCCACGCGGCTGACGTACTTCCGGACGCAGATGCCCGCCCAAAGTGTCGCGAGGAGGTACAGGCCCAGGATTGAGCCGTCCACCCATGGCGCGAAATTCGTGGCGATAAACATGGTCATGACCCGCCGGGGCTCAATTTGCCCTGATGAAATCGCGCACCCACGTGGCCTGCTCGGGATGCATGTCGACCAGGAATCCCCCGAGGATCGAGTAACCTTGGATGGTGCCAGAGGCCAGGGCATTGAGCACATATTCCCACTGGACCCTGAGCATGTTCATCGGCACGCCAGCCAGTAGGGTGAAGTCGCGCAGATAACAGCCAACGTTGATCGGCTTTCCGGGAAATATCTCCCGGCACTGTTCGACGTACCGCCCAAGGTTCACCAGATCCTTGGACGCCCAGACCCAGAGCGTGACCACGTCCAGCAGATCCTCGAAACCGACCCAATTCTCCTTCTTTAGCTCATGTGAATAGACCACGCCCCAATGCTTCAGCCTCGGGTTGGCGCTTTGGATCGCGCGATGGACGGTGGCGTATTGGTCCGGCGTGATGTGCTCGACCTTAATCTTCCCATAGAGGTCGTCGTCGAATGCACCGGTGACGTTCGGGTATTTCAGCGACAGCCGGCTGACGATCTCTGCCTCGCGGCACTTGCGCTCGGTTCGGCCATCGTGATGCATCCGGATCGGGGCGCCTAGGCCCTTGCCCGGCTCCTCGACCTTCTGGTACTCCCATTTTGAGATCTCGCAGACGACCTCCTCCACGTCCTTCAGCTTCTCCATCGCCATCGACGTGTTGGGGTGGAACATGAAACAGCACTTCCGCAGGCCAAACCACTTCGTGCCTTCGCCGGCGCCGAAGATCGAAAGCTGCCATTGCCCGTTGATCGCCTGCCCATCCCAGCACCAGCCAAAGTCTGCCATGCTGCGTGGCCGATCCGCCCCGGCGAGCGCGGGGAGAGACAGCGCAGCGGCGACCGTGCCCACGGCGCCCCGGATGAGATCTCGGCGGGATACGCCAGGCGCCACTTTGACATTGGGCGTCGTTCCCGTTTGGACGCTGCCATGATTCGCCGCTTGATCGGCACTCATCAGATTCCTCCCTCGGGTCGGCTTTTACTCCACCGCCGGCTGCACCTCTACAAAACCGAGCATCGTCTTGACCGATCGTCCCTCGCGGTTCATCGGGTTTCGCCCAGTCGCCAGTATTCAAATTTGCTCCTGCGTTGCGCCAAGACCCAGTATCTCAAGGGCCTCCAGCCACCTATTTTGCCGGAACCAGCAGCCGGTCTTTCGACTGAGCCCAGTAGGGCGGCAGATTGTCACCGAGGGCAATCGCGTAGTCCTCAAGTGTGCCCTTGGGCGCCCTCGATGGCACCACGGACCACGCCGTGCCATCCTGCCCTGGCGGCACTTCGATCTTGAGATCAACCTTCGGGGTTTCAACGGTGTTTCCGGTGGCGACCTCGCGGCCGGAAGGATCCATCACCGTGGCTCTCGCAGTCTCGCCAGGGCCGGGTGACGTGAGCGTGATGGTGAACGCCTTGGTCTTCGGTGGCACGTAGAAGTAGAGTGGGCCGCTTTCGCCCAGCAGGGCCAATTCTCTGCCCAGGATGACTGCGTGATCGTTGAGCAAGGTGACCTGTCCCGCGTTGCGGGAGGTGTTCAACACCAAGTTACAGATGCCGCCCGACGGGACGGCGACCTCCACCTCGGCCGCTTTGCCGGGCTCGATGTCGCCCTTGGCGAGCGGTTGTCTCTTTGCCGAGTAGAGGCTCCAACGGGCCGGCTCGAGATTGGTCTTGCCAATCTTTCGGATCGAGATCGTGGCGCGAAAGCTCTCCCCCGACCCGAGCGAGGCGATCATGCCAAAGTCGCCGCGCAGCGAGACCGGCCGGATGCTGGCAGGCGCAACTTCCCCGGCGATGGGCTTCAGTGGCTGGCCGCCGTAGGCCACTTCGCGCGCCCCCTTCGATTCAAATGCGCGCGATTCGAGCGACGCGCAGAATGCGAGGTTGGCAACATTGTCCTTCTCGATATGCCTGCGATACGCGCGCAAATCGGACAGCGCCTCCTGCGCGGCAATGAAATCACCGCTGGCCCGCGCCCGGCTGACCGCGGCGCACTTCTCGGCGTGCGCGAGACCTTTCCCGAGAAATGCGACGCGCGCCGCGGCGAGCGCGTCGGCCCCAGCCGCCTCCGCCGCCGCGGCGAGCAATTCTCGGCCGCCCGCAAACGCCTCGGGCGTGAAGCACTCGTGCGCCAAGCGGGGGTAGCTCGCCCAATTCGCCCCCATCTTCTTCTCCGCGGCCCGGAATCGCTCACGGTTGCCCATCGTGTAATTCTCCCAGTAACTGAAGTAGGCTTTGACCCCCTTCGCCGCAGGACCGAATGCGCCGTAATACTCGGCCAGCACTTCATCTGCCGTCTTGTCGAGGCAACTCTGCCAGCGCGCGAACAGATACGCCTGCGGGCCCTGCGTCGCCCACATGGCGGTGAGCGAATCAAAGTCCGTGGCGATCATCCCATGTCTGGCATGGTGGGCGAACTCATCGGCGAACTGATGCGCGTAGATGAACGGCATGCAATAGCCTTCGAGGGTGTAGTTTGGCCGAAGAAAAAGCCTGCAGCCGGTCTTCGCCCACCCCTGCCACATTGCGAGGCACTGCTCGTGTTCCGCCTCGGAGCGGGGGAAGAATGAGTCGGGCACGAGCCCGATCCAGACGTGCTCGTTGAGCGTCTCTCGGACGGGCGGCGGCGCATAATTCACGTAGGCATAGCCGGTCACAATGGCATCGGGGTCATGTTTCGACGCCAGTTCCTGGAGCGTGCGCCAGAATCGTGCGTAGCGGTCCGAGACGATGCCGTGTTTGCTGAAACGCTCGGGGTAGAGCCCTTCGTCGGGCCGCGGGGGATCCCACGCCCTGCACCGGTCGCACCCACACCGCCCAAACACGTCATTCTCGCACCCGTTGATGTTGGGCTTGTTATCGGGGTCGGAGGCACAGGCCTTCAGCCAGTTCTCGATGATCTGCGCGTGGAAACCGGGATTGGAGACACACATGCCCGCCCGGTCGCCGCGATCGCCGTATTGCGGGCCGCGCTTCCCGCCGTCGAGCAGGTTGAACCAGTCGGGATGTTCCCCGCCATATTGCTTCCACCACGTGGTGAACGCGTGGCCCCAGCGCATCTTTCGAGAATGGCCCATGCGCTGCCGGCGGAGCCACTTCCCCTCATCCGCGCGCGCTTTCTTCAAAGCCTCCGGCGAAAACGTATCCCCCCCCGCCGCGCCGGGCCGGCCATCGAGCGTGCTGCGCAGGCGGCGGATGATCAACCTAGGAGCGACGATCTTGTCCATTGCGGGAATCACGATGCTCTTCGTGGGCGGGACATGCTCCCCCAGTTCTCCCGGCCACAGCCACCTCACCCCCATGACGTTCTCCAGAACCTCATACACGCCAAACAGCGTCCCGGCCCACGTGTCGGGATCGAGCGGTTTACCGTCGCTGTCGCGCCCCGCGATGCAGAGCGCATCCCGTGCCCCGCGCAGCACAAACTCGTCCGGCGACAGCGCCTTGGCGTCGATGCCGGCCCTGGCCGCCGCGGCCGTCGGGCCGATATAGATGCGCGCCAGCGCCCCATTCGGTTCCCGCCCTTCTTCAACCACGGTCAACTTGGCGCCCGTCGCCTTCTCCACGTGATAGACCAGTTCCTCGGCAGCATATTTTGCGACGGATGATGGCGCGACAGGCAATACGACAACGGCGCCCGACAGCCCATCGACAACGAGAGGCGTGCCAATGCGTTGGCCGTTCCCCTCGCCGCCCGGGGCCATCGCCCTAATGCACGAAATGCCAGATGACAGGATTACAATGAGCGCCAGGATTTGTTTCATGGTTTTGGCAAGGTTCGAATAATGCATCCGGTTGGTCCCAAAGGCGGCCGCGCGCGGCCGTGATCCGCCGCGCGAATGTCCCTTGTGCCCACGCAGCCAGTCGCGGGGAGGCGAGGATCGCGGAAGTCCGTCTCATGGCGATTGGACCGGGTTCAAGGCACATTGTCCAAGATCCATAATTAAATACAATCGTCTTTGTCGTAACGGAGGCATCCACTGGCACGCGAGCGTGCGGTGGACTAGCCCGGACATTTCACAGCCTTTCGGCTGTGAAATATCCGGGCTCTGGGAAAACCGCGCCATGAAAGCCATTTATTGGGAAAGGTCAGGCAATGACTGGGATCTTTCGTGGGTGCAGAATGTGTTTCGCGGATCGGTGGCCCCAAACCTTCCAAAATCGCATTTTTCAGAGCGCGGTTTTCCTTTGAGCCTGCATGTTTCACGCGGGAGCGTGAAACATGCAGGCTAGTTGGGGGCCGCCGTTTCTCTCACAAGTTCATCAACCTCCTTCGTGATCTGCTCCTCGACGGTCTCCGTGTAAGGGGCGCGGTGACCATATTCGAGCATCCCGGTTGTGCCCTCGTAGCCTCCTTCCCTGAGCACCCGCAGGCTGGGCACATAGCTGAGCAGGTCGTTATTGTAACCGCAGACCCAGGTGGAGTCCCAGCCGTAGGCGGCCTTGAACCTGAGCGAGTAATCGACCACCGTCTCACCCGTGAGGGCGATGAGCGTCAGCTGGGGGCCGAAGCGCCACACCTGCACGGGATAGCCCACGCGGTCTGGCGGCGATCCCAAGGTCTCGTATTGTCGGATGAGGTGCTCGAATTCGCGTCTCGGCATTCCGGTGAGGGCCGCCTGGCGCTTTTGGAGTTCCTCGAGCGAAAGGCCGGGTTGAAAGAACAATTCCGTCTCGCCCATCGCCGCTCGGATCGGGCCGCTGAGAGGGACCATCTTGCCCGCGACGACCTGGCGAACCGCCTCGGCCAGAATCTTGCCATACATGCGTGCGATATCCGTCGCCCGGGCATCCTCGCCGCGAATGCGGGGCAGCGGATTGGCGTCGCCGCCGCAGTTCTGTATGAACATCGCGACCGAGTCCGGAAATGACCTCTCAAGCTCAAGCTGCGCAAAGCCGGGGTAATCGCCACTGATGCTCAGGCCCCCGAGCGCGGTCGGGTGGCAGGAGTAGCCGAAGACGACGGTCTTGATCTGCTCGCCATCCCTGACGACGATCACCGGCACGTCTTGGTCCACCTGGCCGCCGGATCCGCGCCCTTGGGGGCGCGAGCGGCGCCGGTTCACCGCCACTCCGGCCAGCCCCTGCTCAAACTCGACCGCCGCCGGCGCGAGATTCGCGATGGCGTCGCCAATGACCCTGTCATACGACGCATAGACACTCGCCGTGTATCGATCACGCACCGCCGCCTGCTCCGGTGTCAGCTCATAATAGAGCCACAGGACATCCTCGGTGACCGGACAACTGTGGTTGTGCGAGGCGTTCAAAATCAGACGCTCCCTGGGGATACCGTGCTTCCTCGTCGCCTCTCTTGCGATCTGGCCGACCATCTTCGCGCTCAGTCCGACGAGATCGGCGGTGATCATCACCGAGGTCGCCCCCGCGTCATCGCGCAGTGCGAGCGCCTTCAGCCAGATCGGATGCTCGACCCGCTGCGACATCCGGGTCTTGCCCCCATAGCCGGCCAGCGGCACGGATTCACCCGGCGTGATGTCCACCTTTGCCGCACCGGCCTGCCATGCGCCGGGGCATTCACAGACAACGGCGGCGACCAAGAGGGCGGTGGCGAGGGCGTTCATGTTTGGTTGTGGTCGGGCATAGGGTGGCAGCAGGGACTTTACGTCGTCAGCCCGTGACCGAAGGGATACCGGTCCGAGATCCTTCACGGTTGGCGGTTGAGCCTCTCGTCGCCGACCTTCTGGATCCATTGTCTGGAAAACTCAGCACTGGGCAGCCCGACGTCCAAGACGGTGTTGGCCAGAAAGATCATGTCGTGGATGCGGCCGTCCCTGAGCCACTCCAAGCCCAACTTGCACTGGTGTTCCATCAGTTCCACCGGGATCGGCTTGCGGTTGTGAAAATCCCAGATGTAGAGTCCCAGGGCGATGCGAGCACCCTTTGGGGCGATTTTCTCCAAAGCGGCCAGGTTTTCCTTCAGACAAGGCAATTCGTCCGAGTTCCACGTCCAGAGTGTCAGGACGTCAAAGAGGCTGAGGAATCCCGCGAGAGGTGGCTCGCACCCGCGGAACGCCGGGGACGCGATCGTGCGCGATGGATTTATTTCATGGGTGTAGAGCGTCACCCAGGTTTGCATGGGGCGGCCGACGGCCCTCATCTGCTCTTTCGCCCGCGCGATCTCATCCGGGCCAAGGGCGGGGCGGCCCACGACGCGACCGTCGGCCTGTTTCTTGGCGTCGATGATAAAATCATCCAGATAGATGCCGGTGAAGTTGGGATACTTCCTGGCGAGCTCCAAGGCTGGCGAGAGCTCGTTCATGCCTCCCTTGCCGCCGCTCCCGACAACCGACCAGATCACGCGCTGCAGTGGTTGGAAGGAGATGGCATATTGCTCGAAGGCGGTTTTTGCCCTCCAGCGTTGGCCCCCGGGAAGGGCGGGGGTCTCGTGCGAGCGGATGAGCAAAAGGTTCGGTACGCCCAACCAGAAGGCACCCTCTGCCGGCGTCATGCGCGAACCGCCGCGAATACCGCCAAGCTCGAGGGAGTCGTCATCCCCGCCCGCAAGGACAGTGAAGATCCACAGCCGGTCGCGAACCGTGGCATCCGGCGGAGCAGCGGCGGCGGGCTGTTCCGCGGGCAAACGCCCCGCGGCGCAAACGAGGGCGGCAGCAATGGCAACCGCCAACGAACTGGGCACCGCGCGGCGCGATGGGCTTTGTCCACTCAGTCTGGTCATGAGGCTCTCCCCATGTGGCTTTTTCTGTTTCCGGTCATGGGCGCGGCTACTCTACTCCCCTGCGCACGAACTCCTCATAGCGCCGACGATACTCGGCCTTGTAGTCGGCGACAGCCCGCTCGTAGCTTAATCTCGGGCCGTCGGGTTTGATTCGGCCAAACAGAATAAGCTCTTTGCCTGTTACGGGAACGGCAAAGTGTCCGTCCTTGGCATCGATGGCCTTGCCGTCGAGCGTGGCGCGCCCGATCGAGTAAAACCACGGCACGCGCACCAGCAGCCGCCGCGGGGATTGCCGATACTTTTCCGGCAAGCGGATCGTCAGCTGGTCCCTTGCGGCCTCAGCGGTAAAGCTGATTGGGCCGAAAGAGGATGGTTCATCTCGCACTTCGATCGATCTGCCCGACTGCACCCATTCCGGCGAAATGGCCGACAGCAGATACAGGTCCGCGCCCTGCTCGCGTACGAGCATGTTGCGCAGGAGTTGGATGACGTTGGCCGAACTGGTGCACTGTGGCGTGATGTTGAACACATGACTGTAGCCCCGTGTGCTCCATGGAATCGTCCCGAACTCGGCGGGGAGGTGTGTCGAGGTTGAGTGCAGCAGCATCGCGTAGAGTTCCTTCACCGCCCACTCCTGGTCCCACGCGGTACCGCGAACCAGCGAGACCTGCGCGTTGTTCGGCGTCTGCCAATAGTGCAGACCGGGCCGCTCATTGAAGACAAACTCGTCGCCGCGCTTGCCAATGGCAGCGGGCCAAGTGTACGCAAGGAGCCCTTCCTGATAACGACCGCGCACGGTGCGCAGCGTCGCTTCCACGCGCGGATCGGCAGGATCGAAGAGTATCTCCGGATGGAGGGTGCGCAGATTGTCCCAATCGTTGCCGGCAACCGTGCGTTCGAGGGCCGGTGGGATGTATCCGCCGGTCTTCGCGGTTTGTCGGTCGAGCAGCTTGTCGAACGCCGCCCGGAAGCGACGCTCCTGCGCCTCGAAACGCGCAACGTCTTCGGCCTTTCCCATTTCTTTGGCCATGCAGACCGCGTTGCGGAGACCGATCAGGCCCCACAGGTGTTGGCCGGTCTGGCGGCAATCCTTGAGGTACGCGTCGTCCGCCACGGTGGCCGGAGGGAAGAGGCCCAGCGGATCCTTGCCGGTGATGGTCTCGTGCCAGGCCATTGCCTTGACCACGCCAGGATAGACGTGTTCGAGAAACTCCCGGTCGCGCGTGAGCTGATAGTGCCGGCCCCAGCCCCAGAGATTGTAACCGAAGAATTCCCAGTACAACGCGTTGGGATTCTGTTCGAGGCGGAAGCCGCCGTCGGGACCCTGCTTGCTGAAAAAGAACAGGAAAGCGCGCCGCGCGACGTCGAGTAACCCCATGTACTCGAAGGCCCGTGACATCTCGGTGGTGTTGGCGCCACAGTACCAGTTATGATAGTGAAATTTGTTGACGTTTACGATGAGGTCGTCGCCGACCAGGTCGATCGTTAGCAGATTGTTGATCGTGTTGGCCAACAGATACTCCTGGACTTTGTGCTCGGGGAATCGCAGGGGAGGTTTGGCGATGATCCACTTCTCCCAAAACGCGACCATTTCGGCAAAAAGACGGGGGGGATCGGCATCGCGCACCTGGCGCGCCTCGGGCGAGTCGTCCGGCGACGGCACGAGCGGGAGCTTGAAGGTCAAGGTTTGGCCCTGGCCGGGTTTGAGTTGGATGCAGTAGGTGACGATGCCAACCGGGGTGTGAGGGTCCTGGGTGTGGCGCGGGTTCGGATCGCCCTCGATCTCGCCAGAAAAATAGCGGCGCATGTGCAGGCCCCAATCCTCGAGCGCCAGCGCCCGGCGACTTGGCGCCGGATCGGTCGGGAACGTGAATAACATCCTTCCATCGCGCCGCACCGCATCGTCGGCCCAGGTGAGCTGACAGCTCGGTTTGAAGCTGCCGAGATCCTTGGTCAGGTGCGCGGGGATCGAACCCCCGCGCTGACCGAACCGGTAGTCGCCCGCCGCGGTGTGGAGCGTGTTGACGGGCGAGCGATACCGCCAGCCCGCGCTCAGATATGCCGCACGCGGCTCGGCATCGAGCGTGTTGGTCACGGTGACCATGGCGAAACTCACCGGTACGCCTTTGAGCGCGCCGCCGACATCAGCTGCAAACAGCCGGAAGGAATACCGGACGCCGTTCTGCGCGAGATCATATTCGACCGCGGGCAGGCAGCCTTTGTGCAGCGTGCGGATACGGGCGCTAACGGGGACAGGAGGCAGGCCGGTGAAGAACATCAGCTCCCCGAATCCGGTCCAGATGTAGCCTTCCGGCGTGACCTCGACTCCGGCCGGCGCGCCCCATGCGCCGAGCATGTCGGTCGGCCAGGCGAAATAGGAAAACGGTTTGTCGGGCGGATCCAGCAGGTCCGGATCGAACATTCCGCCCAGCCCGCTGCCCGCATGTTGACCGGCGACGGGCGACAGGGCGAAGACGCCGCCAAACAGCAATGAGATGATCGTGTGTGGCAGGTGCATGTGTCTTATCCCCCGCGTAGCCGATCGCCGACGGCGATTGGCGACTGGGCGCGGGGCCAAACGCTCACGCGTTCGGCTGCAGCTTGCCGTTCGGCATTTTCACCCCCGATGGCGCCCCGTCTCCGGGGCATGGGATCCCGCCCGAACTCCTGCGCGTCGCGAAATGGCTCAATTTCGCCATAGCCAATGTCGGCCAGCATCATCCGGATGCGGTCGTCGTTCCTCGAAATATCGACCTGGTCCCTGTTGAAAGGGCCCCTCATGTCATTGCGTTCCCCCGCCACCGGACGACCGGAGCGTCAGGTGTATGAAACCGTCGGAAATCCGTTCCACGTTGAATGCATCCATGACCCGCGTCTCGGCGACCGGCCCAGCCATCGCCCCGCGCAGGTTATCCCAGAGCGCCATGACCAGTTTGCGCGGCATCACCGTCCAGGTCCCAACGCGGGCGGCCGGTTCGCCAAAGCGCAATGCGTTCGTTCGGCCCTCCACGGGCACGATCAGCGTGACGATCAGGGACAGGCCCAGCAGCTCGGTCTCCTGATAGATGAGAACCGCATTGCCCCGCACGTCGATCGTCAGCGACTTGCGGCGGGGCTCCAGAACAGGGGGATTCCTCCTGGCGACGAACTCCAGGCGATCTTCCAGAAATAGGTTAACGCTGCCGTCGTGTAGCGCGACGGTGCCCAGGTCGTACGGGTCACCTGCGAACTCTGCGCGCCGCCGCGCGAAAGCAACGATCGCCTCGACAAAGGAGGCGTCGCCCTGGGCCATTGCCTTCAGCGTCACGAGGTCGGGGGGTATCTCGAGCAGGCGCATGCCCATCATCGCGTACAGGCCCAATCCGCCCAGCGCGCAGACCAGGTACCCGAAGGCGTTGGCCCGCATCCGAACGAGTCGCTCCAGCCCCCGCATCGCGCATAGCATGAAGAACGTGATCGAGAGCACCCCCGCCATGGCGATCCCCGCAAGAGACTGTGCCGGCGCTGCGCCGCCCGGCAGCCGAAGCTTGAAATCCCCCGGCAACTTCAACGCTTCGGGGCTCATCGTTGGCTGCTGTGCCTTCTCCGTGGGATTCTCCTGCGGCAAGGCGGGTGGCGGATTCGAGGGATCTGCCTGCGGCTGGCTGGCCGGCGTATCGTGTCCGACACTATTGTCCGCGGCATGCAGCCCCGCTCCAATAAACCATCCCCCCAGCACGACGAGAAACACCCGCCCCCGCCACGCTCCAAACATCCGATACAAGCATCCCATGTGGTTGTCCTTTCCCGTTCTCTTGTGGCATGAGGATCTGCACTACGGTTCTTGATGGTTCTCCGTGCCGCGGCTCGCGGCAACACTTTTCTCATTACCTGGGCCAACCACAATTATCCCCGACTCGGGAACCTCAGGCTATCGCGCCCGTTCGGCCCTCGCATTGATGGCGCGCCACGCCCCGATGGTGCGTTCCAGGTTATCCCGCGCGTCGCCGCCGATTCCGTAGCCCTGAAAGCCGACGGGGCCCGCGTACCCGATGGCGTCGAGCGCCCGGATGACGTTGGCCACGTCGAAGGTGCCGCGATCGAGTGTCTGGATGATCCGCTTCCATTCGGCCCCGCGGCAACCGCTGTCGGCGCCGTTGATGCTGACGCAGCGCAGGCGGCTCTTGGCCCTCCGCAGCACATCCGAAAGATCCGCCTCATCCTGGAGCCGGAGAAAGTGGCAGAGGTTGAACATCACACCGATGTCCGCGCGCCCCGTCTTGTCCGCGAACCGGAGGGCATCATCCATGCGCTCGAGCCAAAAACCGGCATGCGGGTAAAGGATGATCGGGACGCCGTTATCATCGGCGGGGGCGGCGATCTCCTTGAAACGGCGCAGCGCGAATTCGTCGCCGGCTAGATCCGCAGGTTTGAATTTCTTGCTCGTGAGCCCGAGCCAGAGCGCCACCCCGCGGCCCTTGAGTTGTCCGAGTGCCTCGAACAGCACCGGATCCACGGTCGTGCCCTCGTCGATAGGCACAACCGCGTAGATGCTGAAGATCGTGATGCCCTGCTTCTCTGCGGCCACCAGGGCCTCCGGCACATGCGCCGGGCGCACGCTACCGATGCCGTCGTAGCCGAGTTCCTTCAACAGCGCGATCTGCGATGTCGTGTCCGGGTGGGCGGTGTCCTTGGCCGCGTTATCGAACGCGAAGAAGGGCCGCCGCGCGGGGACGGCGGTGGCGTCAGACGCCCCCAGGGAAAGTGCGACTGCCGCGATCGCGGCGACACCACCGCGGAGCCATGCATGGTGCGTCAGCTGGGCGTGGTCGGATCTCATGGTCTCTCACCTCCCGGGCATTGGATGCGCTATCGTGATACATTCTCCGCCCGATCCTCGGGCAAGCCAACACCAGAGTGCTTGGTGGATTGCCAGCCGCCGGCGCCCGAGGGCGCCGCATCATTCTTGGGGGAACTTGACGCCCGTTGCCGCCTGACACAGGCGGCCCACTAGTGCAGTGTCCCGTTTGGTCCTGACACATGCTTCGGGAGGGGCCGCGGCCTCGCGGGCCGGGTCGGCCCAGGAACCGCACATCCGGTGAGACGCGGACGCCGGGGACGGCGTCCCTCCCCGTTTGCAAATTGGATCAGATGGATGTTCAGATTCATTTGAAACACCGCACGAGGCCGCGCGCGCCCCTGCCGTTCAGTCGCGTATCCTGAACGCCACGGCATGGCCGCAGGGCCACGCCGCGGGTTTCTGGATCACGAGGGCATCGGCTTCCTGTTTCCATGAGATCCTCTCGTCGCTGCCCAGCAGTTGGACGCTCGAGACGGGCTTCTTTCCCTTCGCAAGGGATTGGATCCGCACCTCGCCCTCGGGGATCCCGAGCGCGACCGCGTAAAGGGTCTGCCCGTCCTTCGATCGCGTGAACCTGATGTCCCTGGCCGAAAACGCAAAATCCTCCTTGAAGTGGCCGCTGTCCACCTTGGTCTCGCCCTCGCCATAGACCTCCCAGGGCCGCGTCGCGTAGATGGCCTCGCCGTTCACTTTCGTCCAGGCCGCGATGTCCGCGAGCAGCTGCTCGACCTCTGGATCGAGCGACCCGTCGGGCCGCTGGATGATATTCAAGAGCATGTTGCCGTTCTTGCTGACGATGTCTACGAGGTTGCGGATCACCCACCCCGGGGCACGGTACATCGTGCCGGTGTCCTTGGCCTTCCAGTTCTTGTTGTAGAACCAGTCGCCGATCGAGGTGTCGGTCTGCCACGGTTGTTCCTTGATGCCGGAAAGCCCACCGCGCTCGATATCCTGCACGCCGATCCCTTCAACGTAATCCCCGTGCCCCGTTCGCTTCCCCGGATCCTTCAGGCAGTAGACGGCCTGCACGTTTCCACCGTGCCGCGCCTGGCTGGAATTGTAATAGTTCGCGAGCATCGTGCGACCGACCTCGCCGAACGGGAGCGCCCCGTCGGTGTAGAGCAGGTCGGGCTGGTATTGATCCACCAGATCCGTGATGCGGCACAGCCATTCCTTCGCCCAAGCCGGGTTCGTGCTGTACCAGGCCTTGTCGTCGGGAGCCGCGGGCGGGTGGTAGAGGTCCTGCCACTGCGGGTCCGCACCGTCGTACGGCACGCCGGCCATCGGCCCCTCCTTGTCGCTGCCATGGCTGGTCTGGAACCAGGTGAAGCTCGCGCCCAGATGTTCTGAGACGCCAAATTTCAGGCCATTCTTCTGCGCGGCCTTCTGCCACGCGCCCACGATGTCGCGCCCCGGGCCCATCTGGACGGCGTTCCACCGGTGGTGCCTCGAGTTCCAGAGGTCGAAGTTGTCGTGGTGCACGCCCATGCTCACGAAGTAGCGCGCGCCCGCGGCCTTGTACAAAGACATCAGTCGGTCGGGATCGAACTTCTCCGCTTTCCACAGCGGGATGATGTCCTTGTATCCAAACTTCGACGGGTGGCCGTAAGTCTCGACGTGGTGTTTGTACTGGTCGCGATTCGCGCCCGGCACGTACATGTTCTTGGCATACCAGTCGCCCCACATCGGCACGCATTGCGGACCCCAGTGCGCCCAGATGCCGAACTTCGCATCGCGGAACCACTCGGGGCACTTGTACCGCTGCAGCGATTCCCATTCGGGCTTGAAGGGCCCCGGGGCGCTGCCCCCCTCCCCCAATGCCGCTAAGGCGAACGCGCCCGCCGCCAGCATCGCCATCGCCAACTTCGACTCCATCGTCCTCATCGTGATGTCCTCCGCTCTCGCCGCCAGATCTCGCGCAACCGCCGCCTGACGCGCCTGTGCCGCCAGACCCTTGTTCCTTAACATAGCAGGCACGCCCCGACGCGAGGGATGGCTGGAATTGACCGAGGCATGGCGATTCTTGACCCTGCGACGGGTCTGGGGCGACGGGTCTGGGGTCAACTCTTGAAACTTGAAAATCGGCGGGGCCCCCATTCTCGTTCGGCTTGTCCAGAGCCATTCGCGTCGAATTTGGGAGCGCGGTGCATTACGCCACGGCACAGGGCAATGGTCGCTCGGAGATCGCATCGCATGGCGATGGCGGGAGACTGGGCGGCGATCAGATGGTCGGGGCGGCCGGGGACTTTGGGTGTCGCCACGACCGGTGCGCGGCCGGGATCGATCAGGGACTCAGGAGATCACTATCAGGGGCTGCTGATGGAGCGGGCACCCGGGCGCTGACTTGAAAATTCAGACACCGCATCGTAGGAGCCTGCTTGCAGGCGATTCGAGTCGCGCTCAAGCGCGCTCCTACGCTCCGACGATCCAATCGATCTCCACCCGGTCGCCCGCCCTCGCGCCTCCCGTCGTCGGATCGAGGCGGATCGCGCGGATGGCCTTCCGATGCCATTGCTCATGGGTGGCCACGGGCACCTCATACTCGTGCCACTCTCCATCAGGCTTCACGGGGAAATTCAGGTACTTCTTATCGCTGAAATGGGGGTCCTCATTGGTGGTCCAGAAAAGCTGCGCCACCGCACTGCCACACAGGAACGCCAGGGACTGGATCGCCCCCATGGCACCGAGGATTGTTTCGCGGCATCTCATAGGCACATTCTCTTCGTGGCTCCGTCACCCCCGAGGAAAGAGCCGGAGCCAGAGGCGCTGCGGCGCGCGAAGGACATCGCGGATCACCTCGTCAACATCCCGGGCCCTCGGCTCGTCGAGCTTCCTGCACAGCACGAGGGCAACCCCGAAAGCCGCCAGCGCGCACAGAAAGAAGAAGCTGAACCGGTTGAGCTCCATGCCGCCACCACCGTAACGCCGGTCCCCGAATGCATCGATCAGCAACCCCCAGCCCATGGGCGCCAGCCCCAGCGCGAGGTTCGTCACGACCGAATACATAGCGAAGAAATGGCTGCGTCCCATCTCTGGCACAAGCACCATTGCGAGCCGCGTGTTGTTGACGTTCACGAGCGCGTACGCAAAACCCATCAGCAGCTCGATCGCGATCAGGAACCGGAAGCGGGCGGGAATCGGTCCGGCGGCCAAAAGGAACCAGCCGACCAGGATCGCCATCCAGACCCACAGGCCGAAGGTCAGCACGGGCTTGCTCCCAAATCGGTCCGTGCGCGACGCGAAGGAGGCCAGGGCTATCAAGCCGCCGACAAATGAGAGCGCGGTGACCACCATGATCGTGCCCTCGGCAAGTCCGGCACCGACGCGCAGATATGCGACCGTGAAGGTGCTGATGCCCCCATAGGCCACCGACCATGCCACGCTCAGGGCCAGCAGCTTTCGGAAAGGCGGATGGCGCGCGATCGCGAGCCAGGGCACGGCTCCCTTGCCGGATCGCTCCTCGTGCGGCACGGCCACGTCCGGGATCTTGTTCAAGAAGATCAGGCTCACCGCACCCATCACGGCACTGAACACGAAAATCAACGCGAAATGCCACGGGAGGGAGTGGCTCCCCAGGCAGGCCCCGGCCAAGAGGAACGCGCCGCAGCTGGCCACGTGGTTGAAGGTCGCCTCCCGGGCGAGGTATTTGCCGCGAACTTCCAGCGGCACCAGCGTCGTCACCCACGGGAGCCAGCCCGCGCTGGATATGCCGCGCGACAGGTTGAAGCAGAACAACAGGAACAGCATGAGCGCCAGTTGGCTCGTCGAATTCAGAAACCAGCCCGCCAGGGGCACCAGCGCCATCCCGAAGATGAACATCACCCTCGTTCCCCAGCCGGCATAGACAAAACGTTTGTACCCGACCCGCACGACGTGCCTAGCCGCGGGAATCTGAAAGATGACCAATAGCGGCATCATGCCGGCGATGATCCCCAGCACGGTCGCGCTGGCATTAAGCGACTTGGCGTAGAGGATCATCGGGCTCCCCAGCACCATCTGATAAGAGAGCGCGTTGAACGTCGAGAAGAGGTATGCGTTCCCGATCCCCCGCGGTAATGCCGCGGGCGATGCCGCCCCATGCTCGGGTTTCGCACTCATGCCAATCCGTTCAGGATGGCATCAAAGACTGACCGCCGCATTGTCAGCAAGCAAAAGGCGCGCCCCAAGGCGTGCTCGCCGTTCATTTCTGCTCGGTCGCGGGCCCCATCGGCCGATGCACCAGCCAGCGTAGTTTGAACCATTCGCCCGATGGCGGGTCCAGGCGCACGCCGGTGATGATGCCCCCGTAGCCCGGCGCCCCAGCAAGCGGGACTTGGATGTCTTGGAACTCACCCCCGCCCTTGACGGGGAATCTCACGCTCCGTTCACCGCCGAATGCCGGTTTCTCAAGCGTGCTCCAATACAAGGTCGCCTCGCCGGCGCCTTTGGACGCCGCGCGCACGTACAGGTTCGGCACATCGTGCGCGCGCCAGGCGCTAGGCGGTCCGGTGAGGCTCGCGCCGCCCTCGCCCGTTTGTACCCACAATCCCTCCTTCAGTGGCCACCCGCCCGCATCGATCTCTGGCCTGTGATACCATCCCTGCCGATCCTTGCTGAAATCATAGGCGGGCATCGCGGCCCACTTGCCATTCAGATACACCCACTCGCGAATCTCCTTCAGCGTCCCGAGGATCAACGCGTAGCCATATTCGTGCCCGATGTTGTGATCGAGGAACTCCGATCGGATGGGCGCGATATAGCCCGTGGGCCCATCCTTCGGCCCTCCCGAGCCGGGCCTGCCCGCGAAACCCCCGATGAACCGCGACGTCGCCGGCTGCCACACGCCCAATCCCCAATCCCTCTTATTGACCTGCGCCGCCCAGAATTCTGTCGTGGTCCAACTCGCCCATGGCCCCTTCACCTCCGGGCCCTTGACGATCTCCGCCAAAGGACTTCCCATGAATGGCTCCGCATTCGTGTAGGTCATCAGCCGGCAATAGGGGCCGTTGACATAGACGGCGGGCATCTCCTGGTGCCGCGCGGAATACAGCGTCTTGTCCGACCTCGCGTTGTTGATCCGGCATCGCACGCGCGCGGCCGATCCCTCCAGCCGGATCCATGCTTCGAACGTGCACTCGCCGGGCACCCCATCGTGCGGCCACTGCATAGGGACGCAGCTCACATAGATCGATCGGCCGTCATTCTTGTGCTCCAGCACTTTCGACGGGTTCATCGCCCAATCGCCCGATTGGATCGGATTCCAGCCCAGTTTCGCCCAATGCTCGACGGGTTTCTTATCTCCCGCGATATAAGGATTCGGTCCCGAGTAATACGACATCTGGATCTGCCGCCCGAGATCGTGGCTGTTCACAACGTTCTCGGCCGAGCCCGATTTCGAGACCCACGTGATCGCACCGCCCAGCGCCAGATTCACCCCCACCTTGATCGTGCCGTTGTCGATGAAGCTCATCTTCTCCTTGGGGAGTTCCTTCCGCTTGGGCATCGCAGAGGGAGCCGACAACGGCCACGCCAGAATAGCCAGCGCCACCGAGGAACGGAGACCGCATCCACATCCATATATTGAGCTGCGCATGATGGCGAAGATCCTTGCAACCGAACAAAGCAGACCGCAAGGCCGTTTTGGTCCAGGAACGGCTCGTCAGGGCGACGCATCCCTGACGCTATCTCCGGGATCGCAGTCCAGCGGCGCCTTCGTGTACGCTGTCCCCGAGGAGAACCCATGCGACACCGTAGCGATACCAATCCGCGGCGAGCCCTGGCCCTCGGCGCCGCGATCCTGGCGGCTCCGGTTGGCGCGGCCGAGGTCCCCGACCCGCGCATCGATTGCGCCTTCCCGGGCGGCAACGCGATCGTCGAAAGCATCGAGAACGACACCGTCATTTTGAAACAGGACCGGCGCGATACCGAGGGCTGGTGGTTTTACTGGTACTTCCGGGTCCAGGGCGCCGCCGGCCGCACGCTGAATTTCAAATTCACCGACGGGGCCCCCGTCGGGGTGCGTGGTCCCGCTATCTCGTTGGACGAAGGACTCAGCTGGGAATGGCTTGGCAAGGAAAGGTCCACGACCAACGCCTTCAGCTATGCGTTTGGGGAGGACGCGCGATCCGTGCGCTTCTCATTCGGGATGCCCTACACCGAAACCAACCTCGGGGCATTCCTCAAACGGTTTTCGGGCAACCCCGCGCTCAAGGTCGAGACACTGTGCCAGAGCCGTAAGGGCCGACCGGTCGAGTTTCTCAGGCTCGGGTGCATCGATGGCGCACCGCAGGCCCGCGTCTTCATCACCTGCCGCCACCATTGCTGCGAGATGATGGCCAGCTATGCGGTCGAGGGCATCGCGGAATCCGTGCTGGCGGACGACGATGCCGGACGCTGGTTTCGCGAGCATGTGGCGTTTGGGATCGTGCCGTTCGTGGACAAGGATGGCGTGGAGGATGGCGACCAGGGGAAGAACCGCCGCCCACACGACCACAATCGAGATTACGGCAATAATGGGATCTACGCCGAAACCCGCGCCATCCGCGCGCTGCTGCCCCGCTGGTCTGGCGGACACCTTTGCATCACGCTCGACCTCCATTGCCCCTCGATCCGTGGCGGCGAGAATGAGCACATCTATCAGGTCGGCAAAGAACCGCCCGATCAATGGGCGCGACAGCAGGACTTCGGCAAAATCCTGGAGGATGTCCGTCAGGGTCCCTTGCCCTACAAGGCCTCGGGGGATCTGCCCTTCGGCCAGAAATGGAACACGGCCAAGAACTACGCCGCGGGCACGAGCTTCTGCCAGTGGGCCCACACGGTTCCCGGCGTGTGGCTGGCAACCAGTTTCGAGCTCCCCTATGCCAATGCATCGGGCTTCGAAGTGACCGCGCGCACCGCCCGCTACTTCGGGCACGACATCGCCCGCGCACTCCGCCGTTACCTCGAACAGATTCCGAACACCGCGCGCGTCATCACAACCGGGGAGAACCCGACCGGATCGATTCAGGCGCATTGAGCCCCGAAACCGGCATGGTGTTTTACCTACTCTCTCACGCGCGCGCGCAGGTTCACTATTTTCCAGGGCGCTATCTTGAATCGCATCTCCCGGCCCGCGCAGTCGATCGTGCCCGATTCGCCGGTCGCATTGCCTAGAAAATCGGTCTCCCGCACCGATTCGAATGGCTGGTGCAGGCGAAAATGCGCCTGGGCCTCTTGCCCCGATCCCTCATAGAGACGAATCTCAATCTCCGGGGGCCGGTTCCCATCCGCCGATCCGATGACCCGGAGCGCTGACAGGATCACGTTTGACGGACCGACTTCTGCGAACGAGGCAACATCATCAAGGGTGGCCTGTTTGTTCTGGGGTGCCTTGCTCACCCGCACGCGACGCAATCCCAGATCGGGCGAGAATGCCATCAGGGGCACGTGTGATTCCATGGCCTCGCGCTGGCGGGCGGCATCGGTCCCGGCTCCTGCGTGCGGCACGACGGCACACCTGAGCACATGATGGCCCGTCCCCTTGATGGAGGGGTGCATCTGCCCCCACTTGTCGGGTGTCAGCGGGCGCACCCGGAGCAGAATGAATTCCAGCGTCTTCTCGTCTGGTTCGAAACCGTAGCCGGTGTGGGCACCGGGTGGGCAAACGAAGGTGTAGCCAAATGCGTCGGACGAGATATCCGTCCAGCGCGCCGCACAGTAGCCGGTCGGATAGCCCTTCACGAAGATCTCCCCACGAAAGGGTTCCTCCGCCAGATTCTCTCGCGGCTCCGCGCCAAACGGAATTCCCGCCCGCACGCGCCCGCTGATCCCCACCGGGAAACGAATCACGAAAACTCCGGAACCGTCGGCGGCATTCAGTTCCACGCGATAATCCAGGCGACGACTTCCACGCCAGATGCGGAGTTCGCGTGTCGCGGAGTGCGCGCCGAAGGTGCCCGAAGCCCGCGCCGATGCGAACACCGGGCCCTGGACGCGCCGGAGGCGGTCGTCGCCCGTCGCCCAGGCATGGCTGGCGCCCAAGGGGCCGTTCATCTCCCAGCTCTTTGACGGGGGCGCATCTCGATAGACAATGTCGCCAAGGCCTTCCCCGGTCACGCCAAGCGACAGCCCGCTCGCCTTATCGAAGACCTCCAGCTCCCCATCCGCACGAATCCGCACGCGATAGCCATCGGTCTCAACCAGTCCGGCACCAACGCCCGTGTCCGCGCCGCCGCCCGCGACGGCGGATCTTCGGCTGAGATAGAATGTCCGGTAACCGCATGCGGGCACCCCCTCTGCAATGAATGCCAATCCCCGCCCGCCCGCGCCTGTTCCTGGCACCCACTGCACCGGGATAGCGCCGCCGGCACCATCGCGAAGCACCAGGCCCGACGGATCGCCTTCCGCCGCGAATTCCACCGGACCCGAGACGGGCCACGCGTGAAAATTAAACACCACGAGCGGTGCCCCCAGATCGCCCCGAAAGTTGATCCTGCCGACGATGCCCGATAGCACTTCGTGGAGTGCTTGCTCGATCCTCGCGCGACGGAACCGGGCAAAGGCCAGTCTCTCCTCGTAGTCCACCGTCCATGCCCATTGGATCGCATGGCCCGCGCAGGCAAGCACGTCTCGCCAGAGTTGGTCCGCCGCGCCGGTTCCGATCGGTTCGCCCGCCGCGAGCGCCATGACCTGCGCTTTCTCCAGGCAGAGCAAGAGGTCCTCGTCCTGATTGTTCTGCATATAGAGGCTGCGATCCCCGTGAACGCCCGCCTCGACATAGCACTCGAGCGAATCCAGCGACCCCTTCAATTCCGTGATGGGCGCGCCGCATTTCTCGACCTCCTCAAAATATCGGCTGTTGGTCCCAAGTACTTTTCTGCTTGGGTCCCAGGCGGCGGCCTCCTGCGGCAACTTTGGGTCCGGCAATTGATCATCGGCCCCGATGGCCAATCGCCAGATCGGCGAGGGCGAGCATCCCTTCACTGGTTTGCCGAACTTCCCCATCTGATTGTAGCCATAGAAGCAGCGCGCCGATAGCATCCGCGTGCCATCGAGCCCCTTGCGCCAGAAGACGACCTGCGGGCCCATCGGCCGGGAGAACATGAAGTAGCGATAGCCGGCCTTGGCGAGAATCTGCGGCATTTGCGACGGGCCGCACATCAGGTCCACGGCATTGTAGACATTCAGCGTGGCCCCAGGCGCATTCCGTCGGTAGTCCTCCTTCGCCAAGACCAGGTTGCGCACGATCGTCTCGGGATATACTTCGGTGAGCCTCGGATTGCACACGGCACCGATCACCTCGATGCGGCCCTCCCGAACCCGCCGCCAGAATTCCTCGACCATCCCCGGCCATTCGCGCCCGGCTTTCTCCAGAAATGGCGCCAGCTCCTCGTTCTCGTTCTCCAAAAGCCACACGTAATTCGGATTGTCGCGCATGAGAACGAGGACCTGGCGGATGATCTCCGCGTAGCGCTGCTCGTGCCACAGCCGCGTATGGCCCCAGCACCAGTCGCAGTGCGAGGACAAGTTCACCACCGTGAACTTCGGATCTTCCGATGGTCCCGTGGCCGGGTCGCACCACGCGCCAACGAGCGCGAGCGCAGTCACCACGACGATCGCGAAATGGATCGCCCCCTTCTTCGATGAGACTCCCTTGTTGTGGCGATTCATGGCTTCCTCAATCAATTGCCCAGGGCAAATCGGATTCCCTGGTAAGCCTCCAGCCTCGGCAGCGTGATCTGCAGCATGCCGCCACGGTCCTCTTGCCGGAACGGCAACACCACGCCCTGGATTGTCGCGTACTTCCCCATCGCGGCCATCCGGACCACGTTGGCCCCGACATCCCGCATCGTCGCCGCGAGCGCCGTCGCATGGATTTCCAGTTCGGGCGTGAACGGGTCCGCTGCGTGGCCGGACGGAGTGGATCGGACGCCTCCGCCTCCCATCGGCCCGCCAAGCCGCACCCGCATCAATCGCGAGCCCGCCCCATAATACAACGTCTGTTCGGGGGTCACGAAGAACCCCATCGCTCGCGCCAGCGACTTGTCGCGTGCGACGATGCGCGCCACGTGATCGGTCGGGTCGATGGCGAACACCGCATCGTCGCCGACCCCATAGATGAGGCCCCGCGGACCCGCGGGTTCGTCGCTCAATTCGGGAAAGCGCAGGCCCTTCACCGGCAACTCGCCGGTGAAGACGGTCTCCCGCCTGGCCGGGTCGAACGCGTAATATCGTGTCCCGGCGATGCCGTACAGGAGACCGTTCCGCGCGGGCACGACCGCACCGTAGTGCTTCGTCCCGGCAACGGGTCGCGCCCGGTACGCGACCTCCTCGCGCTTGCAGTCCCACAGGAAAACCAGGGCCTCCTTCTCGGTCGGGATCGCGCTCGAGCCGCCGTGGATCGACGACGTGCAGAACACGCCCCCCAGGTCCGCCACGGACGCGAGGCCGACGATGCTCTGGTTGGCGACGATATTCGTCCAGACCCTGCAAGAGAAATCGTCCGGGTTGATCCGCGCCAGGGCCCCGCCAAGCCGGCCCTTGGAGGGAAACGTCCCCGTGTAAATCATCTCATCCGGCCCGATCGCGCTGCCCAACCAGTAGCTTGCAGGTGATGCCGGCACCCCGAGATCCACGAGCTTGCCCGCGGCCAGATCATATTTGAAAAAGTGGCCGGGCGAACCGGCATATACGTAACCTCACCCGTCGGCGGCCTGGATCATCTGGATATGGGTCCGGCCCCAGCGGGTGAGGTCGACCCAGATGGTCTCGCCGCTGTCGGTCCTGACGCCCACCAGTGCATGCCTGTCGGGTGCCTCATATGTGCTCCACGCCACAAATCCGTTTTGGGGATCATGCGTGACGATTTCCATCGTCAGTTCGCGGACCAGCACCGGTTCGCCCAGATCTTCGAAAGTGAACGGGATGCCGGATGCCATGACATCCGTTTTGACGCCCGTCAGGAGAATCGCGGCCACGAGAACGACTGGCGCTGGCGATGCCGCACTCACTTCACGGGTCCTTATTCGTCGTCTCCAATCGAATATTGTCCACGTAGAAGATCCCGCCGGGCTTTCCGGCACTCGAGAAACCAAACCACGTAAGGTGGCGGAACTCGCGATGGAGACATGGGACCCGATCGAAGATCATCTCCTTTTCACCGGCGACAGTGATCGCGAGGCGATAGCCGCGGGGAGCGGATTCCGACTCCGGGGTTTCGAGTTTCGAGCCGGGATCGATCTGGATGTCGATGTGGATCCATTTGCCGGGGGGAACCTTGGCGAGCGGCTTTCCGGCTGCGGTGACCGAGCCATCGGCGCGGAGCATGACGCTCGGGCCCTCGCGGTATTCAAAACCTTTCTGCGTGTAATCGCGGAGGCCGATGGCGCACTCGGAGGGATGCTCGGCACTGTTCAGTATATCGCAGGTGAAGTGGGCGACGCCGTTGGTGTACCGGGCCGATGTGAAAAACAAGTGAGGCTCCCATGCGTGCGGCAGGCCCTCCGCCTCGGTGAATTTCAGGCTCTTCTTCCCGTCGCAAGGGGCCTCCTCCGTGACCTGGAGCACGTCCGGTCGATCCGGGGGATAGCACTGAAAGCCGTCGGGCTGTTTGCCGGTTGGGGTGGCTTCGAAACCTTCGGCGAGCGGCTTCGGTGGCGGGGCGGGGGGCAGTGGCGGCAGGACGGGAAGCGGTGGACGCGTGATTCGTTTCGGCGCATTCACCCACGTCCGGTCGCCATAGAGCCCCACCGCTTCCAGTGCGATCGGCCCAAAACCCATCGCGAGCGCGGGCGATGTAGGCCTGAGGCGGAAATCGCCGCGCCCCGGATCGTAGAATTGCGGGTCCGCGATCCTCGAATCTTTGTCGCGGCCGGTGTGCTGCCATTCGGCGAAGCTCACCCCGGAGAAGATTGGCTCCCTGCCGGAAACATCCCAATAGAGGTTGCGTCGGAACTCGGTCTTGCACTTGAGCGGACTGAAGTGATCGGACGTGGCCTGGCCCTTTTCGGAGAGCACGATGTTGCCCTCGAAGGTGAATGACAGGTGATCCTCGACCCGGCAGCAGGTGATCGTGTTGCTCCCACCGAAAGCGAAGATATTGTTCCGCGCGACGTTCTCGCGCCCGTAGTGCTGATTGTAGGCCCCGGCGCCCACGCAATAGACGATGTTGCTCTCAACCAGGATGCCCGTGGAGCCCTCGTCGTGGTAGATGCCGGTCCCGCCGACGGGCATCATCGGCGTCGGCACGACATCGTGGACGATGTTGTTTCGGATGATGGTGCCGGGCGAAATCCCGAGGGTATAGATACCGCCGCCGTCGCTGAAGAAGCCGTTGCAGATGTGGTGGACGTGGTTGAAGGCGATGAGGTTGTGGTTTGCGGAACTCGGAGCGTAGCCCCACGAGTGTCCCACGGAGATCCCGAGGTGATGAAAATCGGAGATCTCGTTGTGCGTGACCTGATTGTAAGACGACCTGCCAATCCAGACACCCTGGCTGCCGCGGAAGATGTGCGAGCCGTCGTGGATGAAGCAGTTGTCCACCGTGTTGCGGTCGACGCGCATCTCCGGCGTATCGCGCCAGACCTTGGGTCCGATGAACACCGCGCTGCCGGCGAGATCATGGATGTGGCAGCGGCGCATGAGGTTGTCGGCGCAGCCGCTGTCGAGCCATAGGCCGTTCTCTCCGGCGTGCGCGATCTCGCAACCCTCGAAGGAGGCGTGGCGCAATCCCTCGGCGGCGATCAATGGCATGCGCTCGATCGCACCCTGCTCGTCGGGCGGCATGTCGGGGGCGATGCGGCAATCGGTGTGCTGGAATGAGAGGCCATCGAAATGCAGGTGCTCGATGTATTTCTTCTCCGCCGGAACGCCCTTGAATGCGACGAGTGTCTGCGGGACGACCGGCGCGACCACCTCGGCCCGGCGCATGTCCTCGCCCGGCATTGGCCAGTAGGAGAGCACGCCCGTGGCGCGATCGAGGTACCACTCGCCCGGCACATCGAGCGCCTCGGGGATGTTCTCCACTTGGTAGCGGGTGTTCCACTCCCACCAGTAGCCGATGGGCCACCGGGAGATGGGCGCGAGGTGAACGACTCGCTCGGCCTCGTCCAAGTCCGTGATCAGATGGATAGACGTGGTCCAAGAATGGTAGATGACGACCCGGGCATCGCCAAAGTTCTGCCACCGCTTTATGTCCCCGTCGCGATACACGAAGCCGCGCTTTGCGAGGATGTTCGGATCTGACCATTTCGCGCGGTTGAACGGGGCCAGAATACCCTCGGTGTAGAGGTAGCCCTCGTTGGGCGTGCGCGCGCAGGTGCGGCGCTCCCCACTGACAAAGAGCTGATGGAAATACCATCGGCCCTCCTTGGCCGCCGCGACATCCGCCCGCCAGATCGCGCCCTCCCCTTTCCTCCAGCCGGTGATGGGCCTCCCCCCGGAGATAATAGGGCGCTCGCGACCGAAGGCGCGGTAGGTGATCGGTGCTTCCGCCGTGCCCGAATCCTCCGGCGTGAATTCGATCGTTTTGCTCGCGCGGTACACGCCACCTCGGAGGAAGACGGTCACAGGACCCGCCTGCGTTTTGGCGACCTTCCTCCTGCGGATCTCGTCGCGGGCCCGCTCAAGGGTCGCGAAGGGTTTGGCGCGGGTGCCGGGATTCGCGTCATCGCCGCTCGGCGCCACGTAAATGCCGTTCGGTGGACCCTCACCCATCTGGCAGGCCGACAGCAGCAACAGCGTGACAAACCAGGTGTTTCTTCTCATGGCCGATCTACCGAGCATCCCAAAAGCACAGCTCTGGCACTCCTGTCACAAGTCCACATCCGATCGAGGCAGCAAGACCCTTTCACTTCGCCTGGCCCGCTTTCGGCGGCGGCTCGACCATGGGCCGGACGCTGTGGCTCACGGGCCACGTGGCACGATCGGCGCTCTGATAGAGGCCGATCTTCTCGATCGGGATCGGCCTGAAACCGAGTTTGAATGCCGGGGAATCGTCGCGGAGCCGAAAGTCGAGCTTTTCGCGATCGACGAATTTCGGATCCCCGTCCAACAGGTTGTTCTCGAGCGTGACGAAGGGCTGCGCTTTTTTGTCGATCTCGTCCCATTTTCCGCCCGAACAGATGTTGCGCGCGACCAGGGTGCCCGTCGGCGATGCGGGGTCCTTATCGAGGATGCCGATGAGCTTCGGATAGCGCGTGCTATAGGGCGGCTCCTTGAAATGGATGCCATTGAGCGTGCCCTTTTCGCCGCCCTCTTTGATGAGGCCCTCGGGCATCGCGTGGGCCCACCCCATGCCGCGAGCGTCCACGTGCACCGCGGGTTTGCAATCGACGAAAATGTTGTTCTCGATGGTGTTGTCGTGGCCGCCGCCGATGAACGCGGCGCGCGTCACCTTGTAGAAGACATTGCTGGCGATGGCCGTGCCGCAAAACATGTCGTCGAGATACACGCCGACGCAGCCTCGGCCCTCGAAGCCATTGATGTGGTGCAGGTAGTTGCAGCGGACGACCGTGCCGCGCATCGTCCAGTTGCGACCGGAGTAGATCGCGCCCGCATCGTTGCTCTCGTGGCACACGCTGTGGATCTCGTTGAATTCGATGACGTGGTCGTTCCCCCCGAACCCGATGGCGGTGTGCGGTGCATTCTCCAGCAGGTTGCGTGAGGCGCGATTCCCCACTCCGCTCAGCGAGATCGCCGGCCGATACATGCGGTTCCAGCGGCTCCAGTGGTGGATGTGGTTATTCTCGGCATAGAGACCGGCGGGCTCCAGCGTCTTTAGGGCGCCACCGCTCAGGCCGATGCCACCGTCAGCCGTCGCATAGATATCGCAGCCCACGACCCCGGAATCCTTGCCGTCGCTCACCCGCACGGCCCAGCTGCCAACATTCCGGATGGTGCAGCCCGCGACGACGCTGTTGGTGCAACCCTTCATGATGATGGCGTCGTTGCGCGTTGCCTCAAAGGTGAGACCGCGCAACGCGACATGGGCGACGCCGGTCATCGTGACGAGGTGGGGCAGCACCGACACCGTGGGCTTCCCCTGCCCGATCTCCGCCGGTGGCCAGAAGTAAAGCCGACCGGCCTCGCGGTCGAGATACCACTCGCCGGGCTGGTCGATCTCGCAGAGCAAATTGAACCCGTAGAACCACTGGCCCTTGCGATACCCGTAGCCGTGGAACGGCTTGGCGAGGGTCATCACTTTCTGTTCGGCGTCGATGGACTCGATGCGGTGCCGCTGTTCCGCCCAGTCATAAAACCAATAGCCGAGAACCCAGGGGTCCTTCTCGCCAATCCATCGCCGTGGCCGGTCGTCATCGTAGGAGAAGATACCCTCGAGCCGGCCCTTCGTGCCGCGCACGTCGCGCTCCGTGGCGCCCAGTACGGCCGATATCCGGATGAAGCCCTCGTTGGGGTAACGCGCCAGGGTCATCGGTTTGTCCTGGAAAAATAATTCCAGCCCCGGGCCGCCGCCTAGGCCGAATCCGCCGCCCATCTGTCCAAAGTCCGTCACGCCCAGTGCCCGAAGGTCGGCTTGCATCACCTTCCCGCGCGCCGCCGGATCAAGCCTCTCCAATACGGCCCCATCGCTAACCACCTGCCATCCGGTCACCGCCCTGCCCCCGACGATGCGCGCCTCTTCCCCCTTCCGGGTCCGATACACGATCGGCGCGCCCGCGCTGCCGGAATCTTGCGCGGTCAGCTCGAACGGTCGCGCGACCTCATACCTGCCGCCGCGGAGAAGCACGGTCACGGGTTCCTGGGGTTGCGCCCCGGCGCCCTTTGCGCGCAGGGCGCGGATTTCATCGCGCGCGCGCTCCAGCGTCGCGAAGGGCTTTGCCGCGGTTCCGGGATTGCCGTCATCGCCACCGGACGCGACGAACAGCGCCAAGCCCCGGGATGGTTCGGCGTCCTCCGGCCGCGATTCCGCTTTCCCGCCGCGGGAGCATCCGGCCACCAGCGCGAGCAAAGCGAGGCCAGCGGCCGATATGTGGTATCTGATGTCAATCGATATCATGGCATTACCTTTCGGGGGTCGTCCCCACGCTTCTGCCGGAAATGGCGAAGAGCAGGAGCGACACGTCCAAGATGTTGTCGTGCTCGGCGACGACGCGCGCGATCTCACGATCCGGTTCCGGGTTCACCCACTCCCATTGGAAGAGGTGCACGGGCTCACCGCACGCATCGTTGATCGTCCACGCGTACCGGCAGTTGAGCGAAACCCGCGTGGCGCCCGCGGTGTCCAATCGCTTGATGTTATCGGTCATGCGAACCGGCAGCGTGCACCGCGTGCCATCGGCATAGTGGACGACATAGTTGCCGCAGGGCCAACCATACATCCAATCGCGAACGCGCACTCCCGCCACGTTCTTGTCCTTCGGATCATTGACGAACGCCGAATGCAGAAAGATCAGGGATGAGAATCTCCCGTGGACTGGCAGCGCCACGGGCGCGCCGCCCTTGCGCAATATCGCGCAGTCGCCGGTGCCCCGGTCGGCCAATCGCATCGGGATGAACCCGATCGCGCGCTCGCCGGTGGGCAGGGCCGCGCGCTTCGCCTCCGGTGTGCCGCTGCCCGGTTTCACCTCGTTGAGGAATGCATCGAATCGACGGGTCAGCGCCTGACCGATGTCGATAGGTTCGATGCGGTCCCCCGCGCGGGGGTTCGGCCGCACGGCCAAGAGATGCTGGACCGCCACGAGGCGCGCGGGGTCGGCGTCCTCACCCAGGTCGAGGTTCCACGCGTAGTCGCCCACCCGCAGGAGGTTGCTCATCGACCAGAGCGGCGAGTACTCGTCGAGCAGATTCGATCGGTCGTCGCCGAAAGAGTACATGCCCTTGCCGAAACCCATGACGCGGCCCCGCGCGTCGTCGCCCAGGGTGAACATGCCGGTCGCATTGGGCCAAATGCGAAAACCCCGCCCCGTGAAGTACCGGATCTCCCGGTCGATGTTCCCGCTGCTCCAGAGCGTCAGGATGATATCCTTCGGGAACGCGTCGATGATCCTGTAGGTATCGAAACGCTTGCCGTTGTGATAGGGGGACAGCATGTCCTCGAACATCATCATGGTGATCCCGCGCGCCTTCAGCCAGTCATTCAGGCGCACGTGAGAATCGAGGTACGCCTGGGCGCGGGTCTTGCCGTGGAGCAGGGCGTCGGGTGGCTCGCCCTCCTTGCGCTCGTGCCACCACTCGTCGGACTTCGGGCTCAGGTATCTCGGCCGCAGGGCCTCGATGACGTCGAGCATGCAGTCGCGCACGATGGCGTCATGATCGGGATGGGTCACGTCGCCCTGGCTGGGCCAGCCCTTCTCGCGCAACTCGGGATGATACCCGATCGTGAGCCACCAGTTCGCGTGTCCGCCGATCTGCCACGCGGGGCACAGATCGATGAAGTGATCCCGGCAGAACGCTCCGAATCGGCGCAGGTCCTCCAGCGAGTAGATCTTCTCCGAGCCGTTGAACTCGGGCCTGCGCTCGTATCGCACGTTGGCCGACAGATCGATGTAGAATGTGTTGAACTTGTTCCCCGCCACGAATCGGTCGGTCCAATCGATGAGGTAATCGATGCCGCGATTCTCCCGGACGGGATAATTGCGGAAGGTGTGGGGATGCTCGAGGCGGATCAGTCGATTCGGCGTGTCGGGCCAATCAGTGATCTCGGCGCAGGGCACGGGCAGATCCCGCGAACCCTTCTTCACCGCGTGCTTGAGCAGCTGCAAAAAAGTGATGGTCCCATAGTACAGCCCCGGCTCGTCGTTTCCCGTGATGGCAACGCCGCCCGGCGCCACGCTCAGGGCATACCCCTGCGGGTGCCGAACCGCCTCGCCGCCCTCTGGCACCAGGCGGAGGATGATACCCGCATCCGGCGCCGCACCCTCGAATGTCCGCAGTTTGGGCCACCGGCCGGTATGCCCCCCGTAGCGATCGGAGAAGATCTCCGCCGTGCGCCGGGTCCGATCGGTGCGGCCCGCCTCCAGATACAGCGGCCAGGCCCTTCGCGCCGAAAACGCTCCCTCTTTCCACTCCACCCGTTTCGGCCGGGGCGAAAGGAGGCACTCGGCGAATCGATCGGGCACCCGCTCGCGATCGATGCCGTCTCCCGCCTCCCCCTTGATCTGGCACAGGGTCATCCTCCGGAGCCGGTAGCTCACGTCGTTTCTCTGCCGGCTGGAGTCCAAAGTCAGCATCACGTGCGACAGCAGCGCCCAATCGGGTGGCCGCTTCTCGCGGCGGAATCCGCTCTCGACCAAGTACTCGTGCCGGCCGCGGTCCAGGGCCAGGTCGTGGCTCAGTTGCGATTTGTCGGAGAAATTGACGTTTACGCCGATGTGGGGGTAGTCGTCGCGGTCGCAATCAATGGTTAGGTAGATGCCCCGATACAACATGCCGGGATCGGGCGGTGGCATCTGCGCAAAGAACGCGGTCGAGCACGCCATTCCGTTCGTACCCCGAAACGCGAATTCCACCCACGCCTCCCCATCTTTCGTGACGGCCCTCGCGACCGGCACCAGATCGCTCCCCGCCTTCCACCGGGCCGTGTAATTCTGGATAGCGGCGGAATCGTTGCGCCCGGCATCGAACAGGACGACGTCCCCTCCCTGCCTCTGTGGCGTCAGACGGGGCGCGTCCGCCGCATCGGCCAGGCTTCCCATGAGGAGCACCGCCGAAAACAAATTGCGCACGACCCGCCCCATCGATCGCCCGCCGCGACAAATCCATCCGATCCGCCTCATGGCATCTCCTCCGCGCAGGATGTGCCCCGCCCGCCCCGCGCACAAGATTCGATCACCAACAGGGACGGCCCACCCCCAGGGACTTTGACTAATCGACAGCAACCTGTTGGAGTTCAGCCTTTAGGCTGAATCGGGCACGAAGCAGGCTAAAGCCTGGACTCCAACGGCTTTGGTCGAGCGAACCAAAAGCCCTGCGGCCACCTCCGCGTCGTCGATCCACCGCTGTGCGCCGGTCTCCACGGCATCCGGGACAACCACCGAGGATTGTGTGGTTGGGGCCCTCGTCCCATGCTACCAAGGCATCCGAACGGCCCGTGCGGGGCCGTAGACTGAAAGGTACTCGTGCGATCGATTTCCGCCTGTCTCATATTGATTCTTGCACTGTCACCGGCAAAGGCGGGCGAGCCGCAGCAGCCCGATGTCCGGGAAAGCATCTACGCCGGTGACCTCGTCGCCTTCCCCGGCCCATGGGGTCTCGGCATGGGCCGATCTGGCATCGTCCTTGTCTCCGATCGCGAGCTCGAGATGCTCGCCGATCCAGACAAGGTCCTGAACCTCAGCGTGACCCTGGACAAGCGCGAGGCCAGCCTTCGCCAGATCTGTGAGCAAGCCCAGCAGCGAGGCAACCGGACGCTCATGGTATTCTTCGACCACTTCTTTCGGCAATACCGCCCCGGCCAAGACACCCCGCGGCGCCACATGCCGGATACCGACGCCTACATCCAGCGCATCGCTGCCGTCGGACGCTTCGCGGAAAAATACGGCCTCGGGCTCGAGCTTAGCATCCTTTCCCCCCTGGAGATCGGTCCCGGCTACCGGGCCGCCACCGGCGAATCCGGCCTATGGATGCACTTCCGCAAGGGGCTGCGAGACCCAAAAACCGGCGCGTTCGGTGTCGATATCTGGCGCGACCGCAGATGGGCCAATAACAAGGGCGTCATCGACATCGAGGACGCGGGCGTCCGGGTTTTCGCCTTCTCGGAAAAACCCGTGCCCGGAACGCCCTATCGCGCGGTGGACCCAAACGCGATCCGCGATATCACCGATGCCGCGAAGGTCGATATATTCGAGGGGATCGAGCGCCGGCACGGCGACCACCTCAGCGTGCGCGCGCGCATCCACGGATCGGGCCACACGGATATCGGCCCGCTGGACCGCGTGCTGGTGGTCCAGCTGTATCGCACACCGGAGATGGACTATTTCAGCCCCAAGGCTCCCGCATTCCTGCAGGACCTCATCGACCGGTACGCGCGGGCCGGCGTCAGGCTCAACGGCCTGTACTCCGACGAGATGCACATCCAGCAGAGCTGGGCATACCACAGCCACCACGACCACGGGCAATTCGCCATGCGCTACGCCAGCCCGGGCTTCGCGGCCAGGTTTGCAGAACTCTATGGACCGCGGTACGGCGATTTCGCCAAGTGGCTCGTGTATTTCTGCGGCGGTCAGGAGGACACGGCGGACGATCTGACGGCCCGCGCCCAGGTCATGCATGTATTCGGCCCGACGCCGAAAGCGATCCGCGAAACGGCGCTGTTCCGGGCGCGGTACTACCATCTGCTCCAAGACGGCGTGGTGGATCTGTTCGCGGGGGCCAAGCGCCATGCGGAGGGCCGCATGGGCCACCGCCTCGAGGCCCGCGCCCACGCGACCTGGGCCGAGAGCCCCACCATCGATTTCTGGGAAACCAGCCGAGGCGGAGCCGTCGCCGCAAAGTACGAATATACCCCAAACTTCCTGTGGTCCGCCACCGTCCACCAGGCCGCCTCCGCATGTTATGACTATTTCAAGTGGGGAGATTTCCTCACCGGCAACGGGAACGATCATGCCGAGGGCGGTTGGCTCGACCGCAACTATTGGGGGCTGGCGCTTGCATGCTCCACCGGCATCCTCAACGACACGCCGCTCTCCTATGCCGCCTGCTGGGGCGGACCCGCCGAGATCATGGAGCGCCATCACCTCGCCGAGCGCGCGTTCGGCACCGCGGGATCCGGGGACAAAGCCGCGCCGGTGACCGGCCTCCAGCACCGCGACGTCTCCGTGCTCATGCTCTACCCCATCGACCTGGTCGCCACCGACGACCGCTTCGGGAGCTGGATGACCCAATACGCCTACGCCAACTGGATCACGCAGGCCAAGCTGCTCGAGCGCGGGCGGGTCGTCGGCGGCGCGATCGAAGTCGCGGGCCGTCGCTTCACCACGCTGGCAGCGACATTCGAGCCTTTCCCCTTGAGGAAGCTCCTGGCGCTCATGCGCGCGCTCGCCGAGGGCGGCGGCCGGGCAATCTGGTCCGGGCCGCCCCCTGTCCTGACGGCCGAGGGAGGCGATGCCCTGGCCGAATGGTCGCACCTGTTCGGCGCCGATTACGCGCCCGGCCCCGACGAGGGCGTCATGGCCCCCGGTTGCCAAATCACTTTTGAGGGCAAGCTCGCGGGGGTCCCGCCACAGACGATCCTGACGCACTTCCTCGTGGACCGCATCTACCCCGTCACCCCACGCGACGGCACGCAGGCCGCCGCCCGCGCCAACGGCACCGTCGTAGGCGCGCACCGTCCCTGCCCCAACGGCGGCAGCGCCACGTTCCTCGGCTACCGGCCGCGCGATAACCAGTCGCGGAGCCTTGGACAGGACGAGCGGAACTGGTTCGATGTCCTAAACGCCCTCGGCGCATACCCGCCCAGCGGAAGATTCCCCGACATCAACGATAACACCGAGGCGCTCTCCCGCACCGCCGATCTTCTCGTTTGCCGATTCCCCAACGGCGCCATCGCGATCGTCCCACACTACCGCGGCATTGTCGAAAACTGGCCGGGTGGTTTCGGCCGCGATCGCGAGAAGGACAAGGCCTGGCTCGAAAAGAATCCCCTGCCGTCAGACACCCTCCGCCTCAGGGGTTTCAAGGCGAATGGCCACACCATCGACTACGAGGGCGTGAAGTCCGTCGTCTTCCGGCTCGACGCCCAAGGTCAAGTGATCGCGTTTGCCGGCCACCATGCGAATCAGATCACGGTGGATGGCAAGACGACGCGCTTTTCCGAAGGCGGCCGCGGCACAGTCTGCTGGGCACCCATCGCAGAAGAACGGCGCGTCAACGGCGGCGCGGTCCTTCAAGTCAAAGCCGATGGCAATGGCGCCGTCCGGATTCCCGCTCCCGGTCTCACCGGTGCCGTGAAGCTCTTCGCCGAAGGCCCCACCCCAGGCAGCCGCGGCGCCGCCATCGCTTGCCACATCGAAAATGGCGTTCTGGTTTTCGAGCCACCCCGCGAGGCCTGGGGCCGATGGATCTACGTTGTTCCGTGCGAGCGGAACTGACCCGAAGTCTCCACCCTCGGCGGTCCGGCACCCAAACATCTCCCGCGCGAATTGGCAACGCGCTTGCGCGTTTGCGCACCGGTCACCCCGCCACGCGTCAAATTCAGCGTGACAATATCCGACCTCTACTCGCACGCTTCTGGCCATACAGGGTTTGCTATGGTGGTGCGACGATTCGGGTTGGATCCGCATAGGTCTGACGCTGACGGTCCCCGCGCCGTGCATGGACCCTCACAACCGGGATCTCGAACCATGTTGAAACAAGAGCGTGTCACCACCCGACAATTAACATTTGCCAGCATTTGTCTGATCGCAGTGATGGCCCACGCGGCGACATGCCACTCCGCAGACGCGAGCAATCCCTCCCAAATCAACGTCGTCATCGGCCGCAACATCACATTCACCGACCTGAGCGGCCGCGTGTTCAAAGACGTACGGGTATTGAGCTTTGAACAAGGCTTCCTCAAGGTAATGACGTCCGAGGGGATCAGCCGCATCCCATCCAAGCTGCTACCAGAAAACCTCCGGCTGCCCGAAAACTCCAATCCCCAACCCGCGGAACCCCCCGAAGCAAAACCGCCCCCTGAGGTCGTGTCCGGAAGGGTGGCCCTCGCTTCGCTGGAGGCCCAGCTCCAGCGGGCCCGCCAAGAGCTCCCTTCACTCCAGAAAAGCCATGACCACTACAAAGCGCAATACGATACCAAGTATGCGGAAATCCAAAAACGATATCGGGCACAGTATCGGTCGGAAAAGGCGGCGTATGACGATCAGGGTCGCTCTGCCCACATCCCCCCAGTAATGGGTAATCCGGCCACCCATCCCGACGTCGTCCGACTTAAAGGGTTGGTGGATGGCTATGCCACGCAGATCTCGGATCGGCACCGATGGATCGCCGACTGCGAGCGGCGGCGCGATGAGGCCAAAGACCGTATCGTGCAGGCCGAGGCCGCGCAGCAGAGGGCCGAGGTGGACAAGGAGGTGGAGCAGAAGGCCATGGAGGTTGAATCATCGGAGAAGCAGCAGACCGCTATACGAGAGAAGGTAGAGTCGGAGCAGAAGCGCGAAGAACAAGAGAAGAAGAGCGCGTTCGAGAAAGCTAAGTCCGAATGGAGCCAGAGGCTCCGGACGGTCGAAGAGGAAATCAGGCGACTCACCTCTTCGGGTGAGATCAAGGCCGCATTTCTCCAATTCCAAGAAGCCGCCGGCGACAGGCGCGCATGGGACCGTTGGGACCCGGAAGGGACCGAAAGCCTGATCAACGCGGGCGTCCAGCTCTTCGCCTCGGCCAGGGCACGCGGCGAGCTATCGATTGCCGCCGGCACGCTGAAGGCGGCCATCCATTGCGTTGGGCGTTCGAAGTCCATCCTCGGCGAACTTGCCACTCTCTATGACGAGATGAAGCTCGCGTGCCAGAACGGCGACGTGGCGGCGGTGACTGCCCGCGTGGGTCTCTTGGATATCGCATCGGGCGCAGATCCCGCCGGCTGCGCGCTCCAACGCCGTGAACTGTCCGCCACTGCCCTGGATGTTGCGTTCGGGAAGTTTTTCAAAGCAGATATCTCTGGCGGGTTTGACGCGGTCGATCTGGCCCAAGACCTCTGGCCTGAGAACCCCAAACTGCACAGGGTGCGCATGATGACTAGGACGGCATACGTGGTCGTCTTTGGTGCGGCCGTATGGCTCGTGATAAGGTTTTTCATCAAGAGGTTCGAGAGGTCGCACGGAGGCTGGTTGTCCAAGTGACGGTCTCGAACAATTCGGGCGGATAGATCTTCGACGACGCCCGTGCCCCGGACGCGCGCCAGTCGGGGTACATTCGGGGCACCACCGGGAGTGACAATGAGAAGTAGGTGCGCGCTTGCGCGCGATTCGAATCGCCTGCAAGCAGGCTCCTACTGCCCGGCATCTGAATTCTCGAATCAGCGCCGCCCCGATCCGGGGCTCTGCCACCACAGTCCAAAACACTCCTGGCCCGGATCCTGGGTCGGGGAACGAGCCGCGCCCGCAAACGGCGCCCGAAGTTTCTAGCTAGGGTCCCCAGAGTTGCCTGCCTTCGGCGGCCTTGGTCAGCATCGCGGCGTCCTCTTCTAAGAGCAGTCGCTGATCCTTTAGAGCACGGGCGGCGTCCGCGAAGCGGGACAGATAAGACTCGCGAGTCGGATATCGTTCGATCACGGCGGGCCGCGGATCGCCCGCCTTGAGCTGCTCTTCGCGCGTCTTCTCGAACGCGAGATACGATCCGCTGTAGGGGGCCAGCATGCCCTCGGCGCCGTGCGGGGCCGCGCGGAGGTTCCATCCCGCGTAGGTCGCCAACGGAACGGCCACGTCGGGCAGTCGGATGCCCGCGATCTCATTGCCATCGGCATCCACGGCCGGCACCAGCGTCCTATAGGGCCGACCTATCTTGGGGGGAACATAATCGGCTATCCCTTCCCTCTCCCAGCGGGGGCCGCAGTCCAACCGCAGGGGCGTGTAATTCCCCGAGGGCAATCGCACCCCCGGGATCGCAGGAAACGCCTTCCGGAACAACTCCACGGACACCAGCGTTCCGTCGCCGATCCTCGGATGGCGGCTCTCGGGCGGCGGCGTGCCGTTGCTCACCCATGCGTCCAACGCCACGAGAAGTGCCCGCAACACGGGTCCACGGTCGTCCAGGGGATTGCCGGGATTCTGGTAATTGCCGCGTTCGGTGGTTCCACCGCCGAGGTGTTGCGCCCCGGCGACGACGTAAAGGCGCACGCTGGGGTCGAGGCCGATGTCTTTCGTTCCCTCCACATCGGTGTGCAGCAGCGAGGCACCGCGCGTCCAGTATTCTGTCGACGTTTCGGTAAAAAAGATCTTCGGCACATGTCCGCGGGCGCGCGCGACCGAGAGGATGTCGCCAGAGCGGCCATTCTCCGGATCGGTCTGCGGCACCGTGGCGAAGGGGAACGAGTCGGAAGGCACGAGGTTGTGCTCGTGCTGTGTCGCCGCCAGGGTGCCCATGCCAAATCGCTGGTTGAACAGCCCGCGGCCCGCGCCGCCCACGTGCGCGAGGGCGCCGTCGAAAACGATCCGTTGGCGCTCGTCGGTATCGAACCCCTCGTAGATGAAGTGGTTAACGAAACGGCCCGATTGCGAAATCCCGAATACGTAGGCCCGCTGGATGGCGCCCGCCAACGGGTTGGCGTTGCCCTCGCGATCCGCCGCCTCATACCGAAAGAAGGAGGCGCAGTCGCGCACGGCGGCCAACCCTAGCCCGGAGACGCGGGGATCCCGCGCCGTGTAAACAAGGTCGTAGAGCCAACCCGGGCGGAGGCCACCCTCGACCCATAGACTGCCGGCATCGGCGACCCGTTGGCCGCCCTCGGCGCGCGCGAACGCCCACCGCTCTGCCGCGATCTCGGCGCCGGGTTCCGAGCGCCTCGGTCGCATGGATAGCTGCGCCAGTTTGGTGTCGAGACTCACCGGCGCGTACGGGATGGCGTTGACCCACGGCGTCCAATAGAGCGGACTGCTCGGCACGGGATCGTCGCGGCAGATCTCCACGTGCACGGGACCCGAGATCGGCTTGCCGCCCTCTTGGGCCACCGGTAGGCCAATCAACAATCGGTCCTCGCCCGCGGGCACATCCCCACCCCACCCACACCACAGCACCGAGTAACCGCGCCCCATCAGGAACCCATTCCCGGCCTCCGCCAGGGTGTTGGGGTTGTTGCCGCGAGTTCCACTGTTAAATGTCCACAGGGCCAGCTTGTTCCCGCGGTTGTTCACGTCGTACAACAGCCGCCCGTTGCCGCGACGCACATCCGCGGGCTTCAGCAGGAAAAAGTCCGTCCAATATTCGACATTCCCGCGCGCGTTCTTTGGCGCCAGCCTCAGGTCGGCGACCCGGGCCTGCGCCGGATCCCCCGGATCCACCTCGCAGTACAGTCGGCCCACGATCCGCTCGTAGCTGCCAGCGTCGCCAAACTCTTGTCCCCCGGCAAAGCTTGCCCGCTCCCGGACCTCCAGTCGCACGACCTCGGCGCCCGCGCGCCAACCGAGGCTCAGGCAGACCACGGCCGCCCACATCGACCCCACGCGCCTTATCCATTCTCTTCGACTCATGGTGTTCCCTTCTGCCAAGGCCATCAGGCCGTGTCGATAGCAACCTCTGCCTCCCGCCAACACCGACGCCGCGCCATTCCCCATTGACCCCTCCGCCGGTCCACCTTAAATCCTATTGTCGTGGCGTTCGTGCTTCTGCCGCCGCATCCGACTTCCACGCCAATGCCTCGGTCTGGGATGGCTATAGAGCACGCGATCCAGAATCTCGTCTGCCCTCGCCCCGCTTTCCACAATCTCGTGTGGCCAAACAACGTCACGCGCCGCACGGACGAAGACCCTCTTTCTTCGCGTGATCCCATCCAACATGGTGGGGAGGGATCGTCCGCCCGAACTCGCGACCGTCGTTAGAGTTCTATGATTCACGAGATGACAGCTTCGGAGAGCGCCCAGTGGACGGCGGCAATGCTTTCGGCATTCGGAAGAGACTGCCGCCGCGAAGCCCAATACTACTGGGAGATGCTGGATGCCCGATCCGTGGAGCGATTGCCGATGTCGGAGATCCTGCGCGGGATGGAAGCGGAGCCCGTTCTGGTTCTCCTCTTCGATCCAAATCCGCAGAACGTTGCAGATGCCAATATCATCGCGCAGCTCTTCGGCGTTGCCGACGTCCCTGGAGTGATGGGTTCGCGGGGAGAATTCTCGCGGCTCGACGGTGTCCTCGACGGGGATTTCTATCTGTTTCCCCCCACCCTTCGCTCTCTCATGATTGCAACCCGCGAAGATGATGTGGGCAGCGGCGCCCGTGTATGTCGCAGGATGACAAACTTCTGACCAGGGGATTCAGGCAACCTCGCCCGCACACGATGCCCAACCTTCGCCATCAACATCGGAAAGCGTATCCGCGCATCGCATTGGGCCCCCTCCTTCTGGCCTTTGCCGCCACCCTGGCAAAGGCCAACGCGACGCCCGATCCAGTGAGCGCCGCCCGCGATCTCGTCGGGCGACTGATCCCCGAACACGCCAGTGCCTTCGTGTTTGAGGTCATCCCTCGGGATAATGGCGGCGATGTCTTCGAGATTGAGACCGTCGGCCCCCGGACGGTGATCCGCGGCAACGACGGCGTGGCGATGGCAATGGGCCTCAACTGGTATCTCAAGCACTATTGTCACTGCCACGTTTCGTGGTACGGCGACCAGTTGAACCTGCCGCGACCGCTGCCGCGCCTGGTGCCCAAGGTCCGTCGCGCGAGCTGGGCCCAGCATCGCTACTTTCTCAACTACTGCTGCTTTGGATACAGCCTGCCGTGGTGGGACTGGAACCAGTGGGAGCGGCTCATCGATTGGATGGCGCTCAATGGCGTAAACCTCCCGCTAGCCGTCACGGGGCAGGAGGCGGTCTGGCGGGCCGTGTGCCAGAGGCTCGGGATGAGCGATGGGCAGATCGCCGGATTCCTCGCCGGCCCACCGTACCTGCCATTCCAATGGATGGGTTGCCTAGATGGCTGGGGCGGGCCGCTGCCGCAAAACTGGATCGCGCGCCACGAGGATCTGGAGAAGAAGATTCTCGCGCGCGAGCGCGAGTTCGGCATGAGGCCCGTCCTGCAGGGTTTCACCGGCCATGTGCCGGGGGCGGTCGCGCAGCTTTTTCCGACGGCGCGGCTCCAAGAGATCAAATGGATCGAATGGGAGACGCACCTCCTGGATCCGCTGGACCCCCTCTTCGCGGAGATCGCCCGCCTGTTCTTGGAGGAGCAGACGAGGCGATTTGGAACGGACCACCTCTATGCGGCGGACACGTTCATCGAAATGGTTCCACCCAGCGGTGCCGTGAAGTATCTCGCCGACCTGAGCCGCGCGATTTACGACGGCATGGCCGCGAGCGATCCGCAAGCGGTCTGGGTGCTGCAGGGCTGGGCGTTCATGAACAAGCGGGAGTTCTGGACGCAGCCGCGCTTCAGGGCGTTCCTCGATGCCATCCCCGACGACAGGATGGTCGTGCTCGATCTCTACTGCGAGACCCAGCCCATGTGGAGCGCCACCGACGCGTTCTGCGGAAAACCCTGGCTCTGGTGCAACGTGCAGAGTTTTGGGCGAACGGTCGGCCTCGGCGCGGCGCTGCAACGTAACAACGAGGGCGTCCACGCCGCGCGGCGCGACCCGAAAAGCGGGCGACTCTTCGGCCTTGGCTTCGTCAACGAGGGGCTCTGCTACAATCCCATCGCCTACGACCTGATGTTTGAGATGGCCTGGCGCGAGGAACCCGTGGACTTGAAAACGTGGGTGAACGACTACGCCCGCCATCGTTACGGCCGGGACAATGCCGCGGCGCAGCGCGCCTGGCAGGCATTGCTCGACACGGTCTTCAACATCCCGTCCCGCGGCGTGTCCGCGGTCACCTCGGCGCCCAACCTGGCCCGTTCGCATCCGCTGGCGCCCTATGATCCCACGCGGCTCGCCGACGCCTGGCGCGATCTGCTCCAGGCGTCGGACGACCTGGGCGCGGTGGACACATTCGGTTTCGATCTCGTGAACGTCGCGCGCCAGACGTTGGCCGACCACGCCGACCGGCTTCACGGGAAACTGATAAAGGCATGGCGCGCCAGGGATGCCACCCGGTTCGAGGGGGCGTCGCGGCATTTCCTGGAGCTGAACCGCGACCTCGACGAACTGCTCGCCACGCGGAGGGAATTTCTCCTCGGCGCCTGGCTTGAAGACGCCAGGCGCTGGGGCGCGACACCCGAGGAGCGCGCAAAATGCGAGTGGAATGCCCGGCGCGTGCTGACGCTCTGGGGCGCGACGCCGGCGATCAACGATTACGCCCGAAAGCAGTGGTCCGGCATGCTCACTGGTTACTACGCCCCGCGCTGGCAACGCCTCCTCGACGCAGCCGCCGATTCATTGCGCGGCGGCCAGGCCCTCGACAAAGCGAGGATCGACCAAGATATTCTCCAATGGGCCACCAAATGGTCGGACGGCGGCGACACCTATGCCACGAGACCGAAGGGCGACAGTATCGCCGTCGCCAAGAAGCTGTGGCAGAAGTATTGCGATGAATTCAAACCCGAACCCGTCATGCCCGAGGTCCTGAGCCTGACGACGGGCAAACCCGTCACGTGCTCACGCGCCCTCCCACCGTATCCCGCGCGGCTCGCGAATGACGGCATCCGTTCCGACACCGACAGCTATTGGGCCACCGACGTGAAACAGGATCCCGCAGCATGGTGGCAGGTGGACCTCGAGAAACCGACGACCGTCGGCCGCGTGGTTCTCGTCTGTTACTACGGCGACGGTCGCCACTACGGTTTCACCGTCGAAGTCTCCAACGATGCCAAGGACTGGGAGATGGTCGCCGATCGCCGCGACAATACAGAGCCTTCAACCGAGGATGGCTATACGTGCACATTTCCGCCGCGCGCCGTCCGCTACATCCGCATCACCCAAACGCACAACTCCGCCAACACCGGCCGCCATCTCGTCGAAGTCATGGCAGATGCCAAATAGGCCTCCTATCGGCGTGCCTGAAGAAACGCGGCAATGGGTCGGCCAGAACGGCGCTAACCTGGGGCATCGTGGGCGGGCCCGCGGCCTCGCGGGTCATGGAGCCGAAGCAGGCCGGTGGCTCCCGGGCGCCGGGGCGAGCCTGTCTCAAAACGCCAGACCATCACCTCCACGTTGGCGTCTCAGTATCAGTTGGGAGAGACACCGTCCCCGGCGTCCGCGATTAACCAGCTGCGCAACGCCCGGGCCAGCGCTTCTCGGATCACGCGGTATTCTCGATCAGCCACCCCCGCTCTTGCGCAGCTCGATGAACACGGTCTCCATCGGCTCGAGATCCGCGATGAATTCCTTCGGCATCTGTGCTTTCCGCCAAAGGGGTTTGAATAATTCTACATCGGTCGATCGCAGGATCTCCGCGTCGTAGGATCTCGCGGGAGGCGCATTCCTCGTGTCCAGGGCCACCTTGAGCGGCTGCTTGGTCTCGGCGATACTGACGAAGAGGTGCCCGACCGCGCCATCGGGTGACTGCCACGAACTGGTGAGGATCGCGGGCGTCGGAATTTTTTCCGTGACCCACTTGTCGCCCTTTCTCACGCCGAGGCCGATGTCCAGCATCGGCACCCGCAATTCCAGGGGGTGGAGCATCGTTCCCAGCATGAGGAAATCCTTGGCGCGGGTCTTGAGGAGGCGGCAGTGGTTTCGGATGATCGCGATCTGGTCGGGGTGGGCATCGTACATGCTCTGGTGCGATGACCAGATGGAGCCGCCGGGCGTCCGACCGGCCACGAGATTCATCGCGTGGCAGCGGACGTTCCAGCGGCTGTTGTCCTTGCTCAGCCCGGCGCTGTCACCCCCGTAGCCGATGGCGTATTCATGGTAGAGGTAGGAGAACAGGGGGATTCCCACCGCGCCGGGATAGCCCCGATACCAGCGCTTCTCGAAATACTCGCGCACGTGGAAACCATCGAGGTGCGGGATGAGCTGCTCGTGCGGCTCTTCGTGCAACAGTATGAAATCTGCCGATCCCTTCTTGCCATGTTGGCGCAACGCATCGAGCAGCGCCCAGAATGAGCGACTCTGATAGACCCCGGGACCCGGCGGGTGGCCATGCGCGGCCGAATAGCAGGCGTCCGCGGCACCCTGGGTGGTCTGGTCCATCTGCAAAACGTCAACGCCGACGTCCCGCGCACGATCGATCACGTCGCAGAAGAACTTCCGCGTCTCCGGCGCGGACGCGCAGAACTGATAGGAGTGGCGCTTCCAATCGCCGGAGGGATTGGACTCGTTCAGCACATATTCCTTCGGATTCCCCGTCTTCTCATCGACGACGTAGGAAGCCGCGTGCCCATTCGCTGCCGAGATCTCGCCACCGTCGCGGCCCTCGTTCCGGTAGGTATAGAAAAGGCCGGACAGAAAGAAGAACGGCCTGAAGCCCTCCTGCTTCATCTCCCCGATCACCCGCCTGGCGTTATCCGCGTCAAAGATCGGAAAATAGTCGCCCCCCGTCCAGCGACGGTGGTTTTCCCATCCCGCGAGCATCGCGACGATGGGGCCATCGATCTTCTCGCGGAAGGTGCGGAGATGATCCAGCAGCCTGGGGTAATAGGAGCCGGTGCACGTCCGCTTGCTGTCGTAGGTGCGGACCTCACACACGTGTACGTCGGGACCGTTCTTCCACCAGGTGGGGATATCGCCGCGATCCACCAGCCTCTTGGCACACCACGCCTGATTCAGTGCCCAGCGCTTGTAGCGATCTGCCGTGTCGCACCATGTTCCCGACGTCACTCCCAGTGCCACGGGATACGAGCTGCGCCAATCCTTGCCATCCGCTCCCGGCGCATCGGGCACGGGAACCACCTCGTGCCAGAAGCGGGTTCCCCCGGCCTGCTTGAGCGCCACCATGGATTTCGGGTGACCCTGCGAATCCATCCCGGCGAGATACAGGCCCGCCGTGCGATCCTGATACGCGAGAAACTGCGCCGAGAGATCACCCGGATAGCGCAGGTTCACGCTCTGCCCCTCGCGCCAGTTCTGCGACGGATTCTCGATCAGGCTCCCCGACATCGCCGGGAGAACGATGAAGTCATCGATCCCCTCGCCTATCGTCTCGACGGCCAGCGCTTGCGGGAACCGGACCGCCGTGATGCGCCGCCCCGTGCCATTCTCAATCCGCATCGACCAGAGCGTCTCGAGGCTGTTCGTTTCGCACGTGGCCGTGACCTCGACGACCAGACCGGGCACCGGGAATTTGCCACACCGGATGGTGACACCACCCGACCCCGGTGCGGCAATGCTCGACTCGCCCGCGCGGCCGCTCTCGATTGTCTCCGTGGCCCCGCCCGGTTTCTCGAGGAAAATCGAGAAGAGGCCCACGCCCTTCGAGCCCACGACGATCTCCTGTCCGCTCGGTTTGTGGATGAGGCGCTCGATCGAAGGCGTGGGCGCGCCACGGATCTCCATGCGAAGCGAGGTATTCTCCAAAACCGCCACGTCCGCGGCGCCTGCCGCCATGGCCGTCACACAAGCGCCGCAGAGGATGATGCCAAACAATCTCATGTCTCAATGAAAGATGCGGTTTGGGCCCCGATCAAGGTTGAGAAAGTGATCGGTCGCCGATGGAGATTGGCCCATCCGACCAGTCTCGCATCGGCCGGGGCGACTGATGCCCAGGACATGCCGCATCATTCGCGGATGACTCCTGGTGGCCCGAATGGCCGCGCCAACGCGAAAACTCAGACACCGAATGGCGCTAAGTTAAGGGACATTTGGGATCGTGGCATGGGCATCCTGCCCATGGCCAGCCCCACGGCCAGGATGGCCGTGCCACTATCGCGACAAACTTAATTTAGCGCCATTCAACTCAGACACCGAATCGTAAGAGCCTGCTTGCAGGCGATTCGAATCGCGCGCAAGCGCGCTCCTACGTCCCATTTTCTGCCCCGGTGGTGCCCCGAATGCCCGCCGACAGGCGGGCGCGCGGGGCATGAGAGCTAGCCCGGATATTTCACAGCCTGCCGGCTGTGAAATTCCGGGCTCTGGGAAAACCGCGCCATGAAAGCCATTTATTGGGAAAGGTCAGGCAAAGACTGGGTCTTTTCGCGGTTGCGGAGTGTGTTTCGCGGACCGGTGGCCCCAGACCCTTCAAAGTCGCGTTCTTCGGAGCGCGGTTTTCCTTTGAGCCTGCATATTTCACGCCGAAGCGTGAAATATGCAGGCTAGCTCTGGCTGAGTCTCTTCTGCTGTTCGCCCTTGAGCAGCTCGTGGGCCTCGCGGAGGATGGTCGGGATGCGGTCGCGGAAAGGACAATTCGCCACCGCGGCGAGGACCGCGGCCTCGTCGAATTCCGCCGCGTTGGTTCCCGGAAACCAGTGCTCTGCGTTGCCGAGGAGATTGTAGCGCATCCTCCCGAACTCCACTAGGTCGAGGCCCTTTGCGAGCGTCCAGAGCCGCAGGATCTCCAACAGGTTGATGTGGTTCGGCGTATCGGTGTACTCGGGTATCCCCTGCCACCAGCCGCGGCACCAGTCGGCGCCGAGCGCCCTCTCCATCTCGCCGCGCAGACGCGACGCGATCGGCATCGTGATCTCCGCGGCACGATCGTAGTGCGCCAGCGCCGCGATGTGCTCGTCGAAATCCCCGGGTCGTGCGGCACCGATGCTCAGGGTGTTGACCTCGGGTCGGGCGAGGCAGTACAGGTCGTTGAACGCCATGGGCGAGAGCGGCTCGCACAGGCGGCGGACTTTCTCCGGCGCCTCGTAGAGCTTCCCGCCCTTGTCGTTCGGGCTGATGATGAACACCCCCATATCGCGCCGCGCCGCGGCCTGCAACGCCGACCAGTTAAACTCGTTCACAAAATACCAGTGGAGATTGACGTAGTCGAATCCGCCCGTTTCGATGGCGCGCAGGATGATGTCGCACGGCGCGTGGCTGGAGAATCCGATGAACCTGGCTCGCCCCGCAAGTTGCATGCGCCGGGCGGCGTCGAGACACCCGCCGTGCCGGATCGCGTATTCCAGCAATTGCCCGTTGTTGACTCCGTGGATCGAGAAGAGATCGACATGGCCCAGCCGCAGGTTGGCCATCGAGAGTTCGAAGGTCTCGAGAAATTTCGCCGGATCCTCGCAGGGGCTGACCTTGGTCTGCACGATGATCTCATCCCGCGGAAGCGACGGCAGGATGCGCCCGAGCTGGATCTCCGAGGTGCCGTAGCCGCGCGCGGTCTCGATGTGGTTGATGCCCAGCTCCAGCGCGCGCCGGATGGTGCGCTCCAGGTTCTCCTGATTCTCGGCGGGGATCGTTTCGGGCGGATCGTCTTTCCACGAGTGCTGGTAGCGCATGCCGCCACACGTGAACACGGGCATTCTCAGCCCGGTGCGACCAAATCGGCGATACCGCATGGCGATCAAGACCTTCTCCGGCCCACCCGTCCTTTATGGGAACGGTTCGCCCCCGGTCAAGCCCCACCGCCGGTAGATTGCCGGCGAGCGTCCGAACAACCCCTGGGATGCAGGTAGCCCGGCGCGACCCCAAAGACGCGCACGAAGGCGCGCGAGAAATTGCAGGGTTCGCTGAAACCCAGCTCCAGGGCCACGGCCTTGACCGGCGCACCCTCCTGCAACATCTCAGCCGCGCGGTTCATGCGCAGATGTTGGAGGTACTGAAAGGGGCTCTCCCGCCCAAATCGCTGGAACAGCCGACAGAGGTACGCCAGATCCACGTGGCAGGCGGCGGCCACTTCCCCGAGCGCGCGGACCTCGCGATGGTGCTCCTCTATATACCTGCGGCACCGCTCGTAGGTCGCCCGGGCCGCAGCCTCCCGTTCGGCGGGAGGCACGGCATCGCGCGACAGCTTCAGGACCAAGTATTGTGCCGCCAGCGCGCAGAGCCTCGCCCGCCTCGCGTGGTCACCTCGCCCCAGCCGGATCAGTTCCTCGTAGACATCCTGCACCTGCTCGGCATGTGCAACGCGCAAGACCGAGCCAGCGCACAGTTCCGCCTCGCGCAACATCGCCATCGCCTGCTTCCCGGCAAATCCCACGAAGTATTTCACCAGCGGCGAGCGCGGATCGACCGTGATCCTGTGCGGCACGTGCGGCCCGTAGACAAAACCCATCCCCGGTGCCAGATCATAGGTCCGCCCGCCCATCTCCAGCCGCCCCGCGCCGCGCGCCACAAACTCGATCACCGGACACGCAAAACCCGCGCGGTCGATCACGTAGTCGGAACGGCAGTGCTCCACGCCCCCGCTCACAACCGCAAACCCCCGCCCCGCCGCGCGGCTCAACCCAAGAAAGAACCTCCGCGCCTGCGAGATCTGCGAGCTGAAGTATCTCGGCTCACGACCGGATCGATTTCGGATAACGCCTCGCACAATGACCTCCGGATGTGCCCCAGAAGCCTCGCCACCGAGAATCCGAAGTCAATTCCTGATACCCTGGCAAGACTCTTTCGCATCCCCACTCCCCTGTCGGATTCGCGAGGGACCGGCGCTCCCTCGCCCGCATGCGGGACCGGGGCCGTCTCAGGCGCGGCCCGCCATGCGCGCGGCGGCCGGGACCGCCCCGGCTAACCGCGAGCCCCATTTCCGAGATTCCCTTGGAGGAATCCCGTCACTACGCTTTGCGAAAAATCGTGAAAACGCTCAGCCCGCGTCTCCTTCTCACGTCCCTGCTCTGCGCCCTCTGCTCGCAGCCCCCCGCCTCGGGTGGCCCCGCGGCCGCCAAGCATAACGTGCTGTTCCTTTTTGCCGACGACCAGCGGGCCGACACCATCGCCGCGCTGGGAAACCCGGTCATCCGCACGCCGAGCCTCGACCTTCTCGCGCGCGGCGGCATCGCTTTCAATCGTGCCTACATGCAGGGCGGCATGAACGCCGCCACCTGCATGCCCTCGCGCGCCATGCTCCTCTCCGGCCAGTCGTTGTTCCGCATCGACGAGAGACTGATGCGGGACGAGACGTGGCCCGCCGCCTTCGGCCGGGCTGGCTATACGACCTTCATGAGCGGCAAGTGGCACAATGGCGCGGCGTCCCTGCCCAGGAGTTTCCAGATCGCCCGCTCCGTGTTTGTCGGCGGCATGACCGATCCCATGCGCGCGAAACTCGGCGACATGAAAGATGGCAGGCTGGGCAAGCCCCAGATCGCCCCCAAACACGCCTGTGAGATCTTCGCCGACGAGGCCATCCGTTTCCTCAAGGAACACAAGGGCGGGCCGTTTTTCTGCTACGTGCCTTTCGATGCGCCGCACGACCCTCATATCGTGCCCGAGGATTTCCCGATCAGATACGACCCGGAAACGATTCCGGTTCCCCCGAACTTCCTGCCGCAGCACCCGTTCGATAATGGCGAGATGGCCATCCGCGATGAGCTGCTCCTGCCATGGCCGCGCACGCCGGACAATGTCCGCGCGCTGATCGCCGAATACTATCGCTACATCTCGTACCTCGACGCTCAGATCGGCCGCGTGCTCGATGCGCTACAGGCATCGCCATTTGCAAAAGACACCATCGTCGTCTTCGCTGCCGATTCCGGTGTCGCCCGCGGGAGCCACGGCCTGATCGGAAAGCAGAATGCCTATGAGCATTCGATGCGCGTTCCGCTCATTATCTCCGGCCCCGGCATCGCCGCGGGCAAGACGACAGAGGCGATGTGCTACCTCTTCGACGTGATGCCCACGCTCGGCGCGCTCTGCGGGGTGCCGGCGCCCGCGGGCAGCGAGGGCCTCGATTTCAGCGCCACGCTCCGCGATCCCTCGCGCCCGGCGCGGCACCGGATCCTCCTCGCCTACAAGACCGCGCAGCGCGCACTGCGCGACGAGCGCTGGAAACTCCTCCGCTTTCCGCTGGTGGACCGCACGCTGCTCTTCGACCTCCAGACGGATCCATCTGAAACGATCAACCTCGCGGGGATGGACGGCCATGCCCAGAAGGTGGTGGAACTGACCGCGGCGATGGAGGAAGAGATGCGCCAGTTCGGTGACACCGCCCCGCTCAAGGTCGCCGAACCGAAACCCGCCGAATGGACCCCGCCAGCCAAGGACACGAAACCGGAGATAAAGGGCAACGCAAAACCAGCGGCACCGTGAGATAGACAGGTGCGGGCCCGAAGCGAAGGCCGAAGGAGGGCGCGTGCGCGTTGAACAGGGTACCCGAAAAGACCCCCGCCGATGGGTCCACGCCGAGAAGACGACCCTGCGGCGCGTCGCCTTCGCCGCCCTGCTGCTGGCGCCGCTCGCGTCGCTGGACGCCGGCGAGGCGCCGAGGCCCTCCAGGCCCAACATCGTTCTCGTCCTTTCCGACGACGTGGGCCTCTCCCGCGTGAGCTGCTATGGCGGGGCACCGTTCAAGACCCCTCATCTTGATCAGCTCGCGGCCACCGGCCTGCGTTTCGATCGCTGTTACTCGATGCCCCTTTGCGGACCGTCGCGCGCGGCATTGCTGACAGGCAAGTATCCCTTTCGCACCGGGGCAACGAGCAACGGAAACTCGGAGATCGATCCCGTGGCACATCCCACCCTGCCGATCCTGCTTCGGCGTGCCGGCTATGCGACCTGCGCCATCGGCAAACTCGGCCAGAGCGCAGCGCCCGATGACGCCGGGGCGCCCAACCGTCTCGGCTTCGACGAATCGATGCTGTGGATGGGACGTGGCACGCCCGACCGCTATTGGAACCCCCGTTACCACCGCAACGGCGAGGTCGTCCAGGGAAAACCCGAGGAATATGGGCCCGACTTGACGCACGAATTCCTTGTCAATTTCATGAGACGCCATCGCGACCGACCCTTCTTCGTCTATTATTCGACCGTCCTGTCCCACGGGCCGTTTGCGCGCACTCCAGACAGCAAAGATGACTCGAGCCTGCTCCCCGACATGATCGCGTATCTCGACAAACTCATGGGGCAGCTCGCCTCCGCGCTCGACGAACTCCAACTGCGCGAAAGGACGATTATCCTTTTCACCTCCGACAACGGCCCCATGGGACAACCGCTTGGCACTATCAACGGCTGGCCGATGCTCGGCGGCAAGGGCGACGTCGCCGAGGGTGGCGTCCGCGAGCCACTCATCGTCAATTGCCCCGGACTGGTCCCCGCGGGCCGAGTCTGCGGCGACTTGACCGACTTCACCGACTTCTTCCCCACGGTGCTCGAGCTGGCGGGCGCCAGGGCCCCCGAAGGCCTGACGCTCGACGGCCAGAGCTTCGCGCCGCAGATCCTCGGCGGGCAGGGCCAACCGCGATCATGGGTATATGCGCAAGTTGGCAGGGACTACTTCATCGCCGATCGTCGGTACAAGCTCTACGGCGGCGGGACGTTTGTCGATATCTCCGACTCCCCGCTGACCGAAAAACCCGCCGACAGCTCGGACCCGCACGCGGCACAGGCCAGAGCTCGGCTGCAGCAGACTCTCGACCAACTGCGGGCAGGGTACCCGACCGAACGACCGGGGCGCCCGCCGCTGCGGGCCGAGGCAACCCCGGACCTGGAAGCAGATCTGCGATTGCTCGTGGAAACCGGAATCATTCCCTCGGCAGACTATTGGCTCGCGCGCGCGGTCACCGGCGGTGTCGTGGAAGGGCCGCGCACCGCAGAGCTGGTGATCGCGGCGGCAAACAAGTTCCATCCGGCCGCGAACCTCGACCAGGCGCTGGACGTACTGAGTCAAGAGGGCGTCATCAGCAGCGTCAGCTATTGGAAACTGCATGCGGTGGCCGACGGGACATGCGCTGGCGCAAACGTGGCCCGTCTCATCAACAAGCTCTCGCAAAGGCTGAAGACGAAATGAAATATGCGCCCTTCCCGACTCGAAAATTCAGACACCGAATCGTAGGAGCCTGCTTGCAGGCGATTGCATGCGCGAATCGCGCGCACGCGCGCTCCTACGTCCAATTTTCTGCCCCAGTGGTGCCCCGAATGCCCGCCGACAGGCGGACATCCCGGGGAGGGCCCATGGCCTCGCGGGCCGGGTCGGCCCAGATGTCGCGCGGCTGGTGAATCGCGGACGCCGGGGCCGGCGTCCCTCCCGGCGGAATCGCGCCACGTGCGTCATCAGGGGGGATCTATGACTTTTTTCGACGGGCTGCCAGTAAGCAGATTCCTCAAGGACCAGTGCGATTTGCGGACTGGCCATCCCGCCGATCTCCCGTCCAAGATGATGCCCGAACAATCGCAGGAGGTCCCCATGAGCGAACATGAGTTTCTGAAGGAACTGGCCGACGGCGCGCGGGCCGGATCTCGTCGCGACTTCATCCGCGGCGCGCTCGCCGCGGCCACGCCCGCGCTCGCAGCGCCCCTAGCGGCCGCCGAGGAAAGCAAGCCCCAGCCCGCCACCGGGCCGCCGACGTTCACCAAGAAATTCAAACTCGGGGTCGTCGGCTGCGGCGGACGCGGCACCTTCGTGACGAAACATTTCCAGCAGCACGGCGGTTATGAGATTCACGCCGCGGCCGATTATTTTCAAGACGCGGTGGACAAGTTCGGCGATGCGTATGGGGTGGACGCGAGCCGGCGCTTCACGGGGCTGGATGGCTACAAGAAACTGATCGACAGCGGCGTTGACATCGTCGCGATCGAGCACATGCCGTATTTCATGCCCGGGCATGCCGCCGCCGCCATCGCCGCCGGCAAACACGTCTACATGGCAAAACCCGTCGCGGTCGATGTGCCCGGCACTTTGAAAATCGGCGAATTGGGCAAGGAGGCGACGCGGAAGAACCTCTGTTTCCTCGTGGACTATCAGGCCCCGACCGACCCGTCCAATGCCGAGGTGCGCCAGCGGGTGCTCGACGGCGGACTCGGAAAACTTGCGTACGTCTGCACCTACGGTAACGCCAACCGGTGGCGCGAGCCGACGGCCGAGACGCCCAAGGAGGAATACCTCCGCAATTCACTCTGGCTGCACCATGTCGAACTGGCCGCCGACGCCTGCGTCTCTTACGATATCCACGCCATCGACACTGCGATGTGGGTGCTCGGCAAGCGGCCCGCTGTCGCCATGGGCTTCGCGGAGACCCGGCGCGCGAACGCGTTCCTGTCCGGCCGCGACACGGTCCATTGCGTCATGCAGTTCGACGACGGCGTCACCTGGGTCCACCAGCACCAGTCGCTGAAGAACCAATCCGAGCTGACCGGCGGCGCCAGTCTCTGCTGCAAAATGTACGGGACCGACGCATGCGCGGTGCTGCCCTATGGCGGCACGGCCTTCGTGCGCGGCGGACCAAAGCATTTCGGCGGCCCGGTCGATAACCTCTATGCCGCCGGCATCGCGCGCAACGTCGCGCAGCTCTATGTCAACCTGACGGAGGGCCATTTCGACAACCCGACCGTCGCACGGTCGGTCGACAGCCACCTGACCGCGATCCTGATGCGCGAGGCGAGCTATCGTCGCGGCAGGCTAACGATGGAGGAGCTGCTCAGGGAGAATCGGAAACTGGAGTTCGACATCACCGGGCTGAAAGCATGAGTCCGCATCCCCTCGTGCTGGCGGCGACCCTTGCCTTCGCCCAGATGGCCCTGCCAGGCGCCGACCTGTCCCCGCGCGAGTTTTACGCGTACTGCATCGAGATGGGCGTGCCGAAGGTCAAACCCCGGCCGCTGTCCGAACAGGCGGCGCTGCTGCGCGATCTGGGCTACGACGGTACCGGCTGCAGCCTCTGGCTCGACGGCAGCCTCGAAGCCAATCTGAAGATCCTCGATGACGCCGGACTGCGGCTCCACATGGTCTGGACAACCGTCAACGTCAATCCGGCCAATGGCGCGGCGTTTCCCCCGGCACTTCCCGACGCCATCCGGGGGCTCAAGGGCAGGCCCACGACGGTGTCGGTGCTGCTTGCCGGTCTGAAACCCGCCGATCCCCAGGGCCTGGAAACTGCCGTCAAGGCACTCCGCGAACTCGGCGATGTCGCTGGCGACGCGGGCGTGCGCATCTCGATCTACAACCACATTAACAACTGGGCCGAGGCCATCCCCTTCGCCATCGGCGTCGTGCGCGCCGCCAATCACCCGCGGGTGGGTTTCAACTTTAACCTGTGCCACTGGCTGAAGGTGGATGGGGATAAGAATTACACCCCGCTGCTGCGCGAGAATGCGGCGAAACTATTCTGCGTCACGATCAACGGTGCCGAAATCGGTGCGGCCAACTGGGCCGACGGCCTGATCCAGCCGCTGGATAAGGGTGATTTTGACAACCGGGGACTCCTCGCCGCCCTCGATGAGATCGGTTATCGCGGGCCGGTGGGCCTGATGTGCTTCGCGGTTCCGGGCGATCCCCGCGACCACCTGGCGCGCTCGATGGCGACATGGAAAAGCTGGCACGGGAAGTGATCGGAGCCCGTCCTGGTCCGCGTCGCGAGGCCCGCGGCCTCGCGCGCCGCATTGGGTTCGCCGCGTTCGGGTGGACCGCGGAAGCCGAGGCGAGTGTGCCTCAAAACTCCAGGCCATCACCCTGGCGCTGACGTCCCACGGAGACGACGCGCAGCACTTGCCGCCCGCATCAGCCGGGAGGGACGCCGTCCCCGGCGTCCGCGATTCACCAGCCGCGCGACATCTGGTCCAATCCGGCCCGCGAGGTTGCGAGCCCTTCCCCCCGGGTTCGGCCACCGGGATTCTCAGATCAGGGCCCCTTCAACTTGTCGATGAGATACAGGTAAGGCTGCGCGTGTTTGACGTCCGGGGCACCGGGATAGACGAGCTCGCACCCGACGCCAACGTCGCGGAGTCTCTCTTGTAACTTCACGCCGTAATTCGCCGTGTGGGTCGGATCCTTCTGCTCTTGGCCGAGGGCGGGCGGCGCACTGTAGATCATGTAGATTGGCGGATCGTCGGGCGTGACAAGCCCGATGGGCGAATACTCCTTGATCCAGGGGAGGATCTGGTCCCGCGCGGCGAGGAATTGGGCGAACTGGGTATCGCGCGATTTCAGGTTCGTCGGATCCATGAAGCCGAACGCGTGACCCCCGTAGCGGCTGTTCGGCGTCCATTCCACAAGCTGCTTCGGATCGAGCGACGTCTGCGCTCCGGTGACGGCGGCGCACCAGAGGCGCGTGGATTCGCGTGCGACGGGGTCGTCGCTCTTCGGATCGGCCATGTCGTCGTGAAAGGCCAGCCACAGGCTCGAGCACGCGCCCGCCGAACCGCCCGATGCGCCGATGCGCCGTTTGTCGATGTGCCATTCGCCCGCCTTGCTTCGCACAAACTGAAGCGCGCGCGCCGCATCATGCAGGGGCCACTCGACGGGCGGTTTCACCCCCGCCATTTGCGCCTGCCAGGAATAGCGATAGTTGATGGAAACGATGGACACCCCGGCGGCCAGGCAGTTCGTCATGGCGCCCAGGCCGCTCTTGTCGCCGGCCACCCAACCGCCGCCGTGGATGAAAAACAGCAGAGGCGAGGGCCGCTCGGACTCGGCCCGATAGAAATCAAGCACCTGCCGCTCGTGCGCGCCATATGGGACGTTCGCGAGGGTCGGCCGGGGGAGGACGGGCGCGGCATTCGTTCCGATGCCCGAGCCTGATCCCGCCACGGCGGCGGGGACCTTCTCCGGCGCGGCGGTCGCCATTGCCGACCCAGCGAGCATGAATATCAGCGCAAACGCATCTGGTGTGATAAATGCTTGTGGTCTCATTCAGTAACCCTTCCGGATCTGCCTGTAAAACGACTCGGGCAATAATCAAAGCGAATTCCGCTGCCGCGAACGGGGCCCGCCCCCGTCGGCTCGAGCGACCGGTCGCAAGGCGCCGCCCAGCGCGAAGATCGGTTTGGAAACCGTCGGGTTGACGCGAGTGCTTGCGACTCATATCCTATGGCTCGCCGGAAGTTGAACCCAACCAAAGGAACGACATTGCGCGACAGATGTTCCACGACGGCCAAGTCCCGATGATGCGCCCGCGCGCGAACTCGACGGCGAAGGGCACGCACATTATGGACAAGCGCTCATCCGAACGACACTACGCCGAACGGATCGGTTGGCTGCGCGCGGCCGTCTTGGGCGCCAATGACGGGATCGTCTCGACCGCGAGCCTTGTAGTGGGCGTGGCCGCGGCGAGCGCCGCCCGTGGCGATGTCCTGGTCGCCGGCGTCGCGGGTCTCGTTGCCGGCGCGATGTCCATGGCGGCGGGCGAATATGTCTCGGTCAGCTCTCAGGCGGACACGGAGAAGGCGGACCTCGCACGAGAGAGGAATGAGCTGGCGACGGATGAGGAATTCGAGCGCGAGGAGCTTGCGGCGATCTACGTGAAACGCGGCCTTGATCCCGCGCTCGCCGAACAGGTCTCTCGCCAGCTCATGGCGCACGATGCGCTCGCCGCGCATGCCCGGGATGAACTCGGTCTATCGGAGACGCACAGCGCGCGGCCCATCCAGGCGGCAATGGCCTCCGCCGCCACCTTCGCCGTTGGCGCGACCCTGCCCCTGCTCGTGGTGCTGGCCAGCCCACCCTCGATCATCATCCCCCTCGTCGCTGGAAGCTCCCTGGTGTTTCTGGCCATGATGGGCGGTCTGGCCGCCCGAGTGGGCGGGTCGAATGTGCTCCTCGGGGCCGGTCGCGTCACCATCTGGGGTGCCGTGGCCATGGCGGCCACCGCGGCCGTCGGCGCCCTCTTCGGCACCGTCGCATGACAGGCGCGACGCGGCAACCATTTGTCCGTAGCATGACCTCAAAGAACCTCGGAACGAAAACACCATGAAACACCCAACGCCTCTAGCCCTCCTGGCTCTCTTGCTGGCATCCACGGCCATCGCGCATGCCGCGGATGCTCCCGCGAAACGCCCCAACTTCATCTTCTTTCTCACCGACGATCAGGGCTGGGCCGATGCAAGCTTCGCCGGCCATCCCTACGTCAAGACGCCCAACCTCGACCGCTTCGCATCCCAGGGCACGTGGTTCAAGCAGTTCTACGTCGCGGCGACGGTTTGCTCGCCAAGCCGCACGGCGTTCATGACCTCGCACTATCCGGCGCGCCACTTCGTACATGGCCATTTCTCAAGCCACGAGCAGAATGCCGCCCGCCACATGCCGGACTGGCTCGACCCCAAGGCCAAGACCGTGACGAGGCTGTTGCACGACGCCGGCTACGTCACCGGACATTTCGGCAAATGGCACCTCGGCGGCGGCGACGGCGCACCCGAACCCGGCGAGTACGGGATCGACAAACACGTCACCACCGTTTCCAACGGCCCTCAGTTAAAAGAAAAAGACAGCCCACCCGTCGAGCATTGGTGGGGCAAATCGACGGGCATCATCGTCGATCGCGCCATCAGTTTCTTACGCGAAAATAAGGACAGGCCGTTCTACCTCAACGTCTGGACGCTGGTGCCGCACGCCAAACTCGACCCGACGCCGGAACAGCTCGCCGTCTACAGCGATCTCGTGCCGCGGGCGGACGATCCGGCCTACGGCCAATGGATGCAAAAGTACCTGGCCGCCGCGAAAGACCTCAAGAGCCAGATGCAGGTCTTCTGCGCCTCGCTCACCGACCTCGACACACAGGTCGGCCGACTCATGCAGACGCTGGATGAACTGGGCCTGGCCGATAACACCGTCGTCTTCTTCTCCAGCGACAACGGCCCCGAGGATTACAATATAAGCAATGCCGCCAACGCCGGGGTCGGCAACACCGGCCCGCTGCGGGCGCGCAAACGCAGCATGTACGAGGGCGGCGTCCGCACCTTCGGCGTCCTGCGGTGGCCGGGTCACGTCCCCGCCGGACGCGTCGATGAGACCAGCGTGCTCAGCGGCGTCGATTGGCTCCCGACCGTCTGCAAAGTCGCGGGCGTCCCGGTGCCCGCCGACGTTCGGCCCGACGGTGAAGACGTGAGCGACATCTGGCTCGGGGGCGCGCGCCCACGCCAGAGGCCGCTTTTCTGGGAGTGGCTGTTCCGCGTCTGGGGAGATGACTACACTCCGCCGATGCTCGCCGTCCGCGACGGGCCCTGGAAGCTCTTCGTCAATCACGACGCCAGTGGCGCACGCCTCTACAACATCCCAAGTGACATCAGCGAGGAGCACGACGTCGCCGCCGAGCATCCCGACGCGGTCAAGGATCTCACCGCGAAAGCGCTGGCTTGGCAAAACTCCTTGCCGCCGAGCAAAACGCGCGACGATGCCGCCGCCACCGGCAAGCCCGTGGACGCAACGCCCACGCGCGGCAAGGCCAAGGGGCTGGCTGCAAGTAGACCCGCGCTCGACCGCCATGCCATCTTCAAGACCAAGGATACCAATGGCGACGGGCGGCTGAGCCTCGAGGAATACCTGAACAAATTCCCCGATGAGGTCGAGGGCCGGCGCCGGTTCCCGACGTTCGACTCGAACAAGGACGGCGCACTCAGCGAGGAGGAATTCGTGACGATGGGCAGGGGCCACAAAGTGAACCCTCGCCTCGCAACGATCGGCGATAGGCTCCGGCGAACCTTCGGGTGTACCGGCGCCAATCCGGCCGCAGATCATTCAGAAAGGAAATAGCCCATGCGAAGCACAGCTCTTTTCTGCCTCGGCATCGGGTCCGTCCTCTGTGGCGGCCCCGCCGCCGCGAAGCCCAACGTTCTGCTCATCTGCGTCGATGACCTCAAACCGCTCCTCGGCTGCTACGGGGACACGTCGGTGAAGTCCCCGAACATCGACCGCCTGGCCACCCGCGGCGTGCTGTTTGAGCGCGCTTACTGCAACCAGGCGGTCTGCGCGCCCTCGCGCAACGCCCTGATGACCGGCCTGCGCCCGCAATCCATCGGCATCTACGACCTCGGAACGAACTTCCGCAAGGCCGTGCCCGATGCCGTGACGGTCGCGCAATATTTCAAACAGCGCGGCTACCGCACCGAGGCCATGGGCAAGATCATGCACGTCGGCCACGGCAACCACGAGGACGACGCCTCTTGGTCTGTGCCGCACTGGAGACCCAGCGGCGGCGGATACGTCCTCCCGGCAAACGTCGATGACACGAAGAGAAAAGTGGCAAAGGCCAAGGCCGATGGCGTGCCAGAGAGCAAGCGGGCCAATCTCGCCAAGGGTGCCCCGACCGAGTGCGCCGATGTGGCCGACAACGAATATGCCGATGGGATGATCGCCGACGAGGCCGTACGCCGCCTGCGCGCCGCCAAAGACAAGCCCGGCGAGCCCTTCTTCATGGGCGTCGGTTTCCTAAAACCCCACCTGCCGTTCTGCGCGCCCAAGAAATACTGGGACCTCTATCGGCCCACCGACTTCCCGCTGCCCGCGTTGAAATCCCCGCCGCAGGGCGCACCAGAGTTCGCCCCGACAACCTGGGGCGAGCTGCGCGCATACAGCGACATACCCGCCGTCGGCCCCCTCACCGACGGACAGACGCGACACCTGATCCATGGCTACCATGCGGCAGTCAGCTACATGGACGCCCAGCTCGGCCGGGTGCTAGACGCGCTGGATGAGACAGGACTCGCCAAGAATACAATCATCGTGTTCTGGGGCGACCACGGCTGGCATCTCGGCGACCACGGCATGTGGTGCAAGCACACCAACTACGAGCAGGCCGCGCGCATACCGGTCATCGTCGCCGCCCCCGGCATGAAGGCCGGGGTCAAGACCGGCGCGCTGATCGAGACCGTCGACATCTACCCGACGCTCTGCGAGCTGGCCGGCCTGCCCGCCCCGCAGGGCCTCGACGGCTCGAGCTTCGCGGCCGCCCTGAAAGATCCGAACGCCACGACGAAGGAGGCCGTCATCCACGTCTATCCGCGCAACCAGCTCATGGGCCGCGCCGTCCGCACCGCGCGCCATCGGCTTGTCGAATGGAGGCCCCCCGGCGCCCCGACCGACACCGCCGTCTTCGAGCTGTACGACTATCAGGCCGATCCCCTAGAGTCGAAGAACCTCGCGGGCGAACAACCCGCCGTCGTCGCCAAGCTCCGCGCCATGCTCGGCGAGTACCCCGAGGCCAAACCCCAGATCCGCGAGGGCGGGACCAGAGGCGGTTCCGCCTCCAAGCCCTCGAGCAGTAATAGACTCAAACAGGACCGCGCCGCGATGTTCGCCGGCCGCGACAAGGACCACGATGGCAAGCTCACGCTCGAAGAATTCCTCGCCAAACAGCCCGACCCCGATGAGGCACCCAAGCGATTCCCGAAATTCGATAAAAATGGCGATGGCGTCCTCGATCGCGAGGAGTTCATCCGCGGCGGAAAATAGCGCGTTGGTTATCGCCGAGCCGATGACGGCTTGACCCGAATCTCGCGCCGTCCTCGCTCGGCGGCGGGGCGCCCTCACTCCTCATCGAACGGCCGACGCACTCAGCCAACGCCGAAGGGCGCATGCCCTTCGCTGCTTCGCGTCAATTGCGGTGGTGAAGCGGCTTCCGGCTTCGGCGATCCATTGGCCGATGCGTTCAACCCCGCACGGGGGCGGAACTCCCCCGCTCCTTCAAGAGTAAAACGCTCGCTCCAGACACGAGCGAAGCCAAAGATAAGAGGGCGTGCCCGACCGGCTCGGGTATGGACATGGACACACGTGCGAGTTTAACATCTTTTTGTTCCCATGAATCGTCGCAACTTCATCACCGTCCTCGGAGGCGCGGTCGCCGCGTCCCCATTCTCGAACTCGCGAGCCGCTGCATCGGCGGGCGATCCGGTCCCCTCCTACCTCAAGGACCACGCCGAGCTTTATGCCAAGGACCCGCACGCCGCCGCGCTGGCGTGGTTCCGCGGGGCGCGATTTGGGCTCTTCATGCACTACGGCCTCTACAGCATCCTGGGCCGGGGCGAGTGGGTCATGTACCACGAGGCGATCCCACCCGCCGAATACGAAAAACTGAAGGATCAGTTCCGGCCCGAGAAATTCGACGCGGACCGCATCACGGACCTAGCGGCTGGTGCGGGCATGCGGTATGTCAACATCACGTCGCGCCACCACGACAGCTTCTGCCTGTTCGATTCGAAACACTCGGACTACACCAGCGCCGCGAGCCCGGCACGGCGCGACCTGGTGGCGGAACTCGCCGAGCAGTGCCGCAAGAAATCCCTCGGCCTCTTCCTCTATTACTCCTACGCGCTGGATTGGCGGCACCCGTATTTCTACCCGCGGCAATTCAACCCCATGGCCCGCCCCAACTACAAGCAGCCCGAGCCGCGCTATCTCTGGCAGAAGGACGAGGACTTCGCCCATTACATTGATTTTGTCCACGGCCAACTCAAGGAACTGCTGACAAACTATGGCCCGCTGGCGGGCATCTGGTTCGACCCCATCATGGGTTATTACGCGCGGCCCGACCTGTTCCCCATCGCCGAGACCTATGCGATGATCCGCAGGCTGCAGCCGCAGACGCTGATCTGTTTCAAGCAGGGGGCCAACGGAACGGAGGATTTCGCCGCGCCGGAGCGCCGCGGCCAGTCGCTCGCCGACCGCGTGCGGAAACAGTACGGGGACGAAAAGGCGAGAATCGCCCAGGAGGCGTGGGACAAAAACAAGGGCAAGCATAACGAGATCTGCGACACCCTCCAGCCCCACGTCTGGGGATACAAGCGGGCCGATGACGACAAGCACCTCGACGCCAACGAGACCCTGCTGCGGCTCGCACAGGCGTTCGGCCAAGACTGTAACCTGCTCATGAATACCGGCCCGCTGCCCGACGGCTCCATCCATCCCGTGGACGCCAAGACCCTCGGCGACGTCGGCCGCCGCATCCACGAACAGGGATGGCCCGCCCCCGCTGCGCCAACAGAGGCACCGGTCGAATCACCGAAGCGCAAGAAGGACAAGGCGGCCGCCCCCACGGAGTGACTCGCCACGCAACCGACCGAGGGAAATATTTAGGCTAGGAATCTGTCGGACTTTTCAAAGCCCGACAGACCGCTAGGCGAAATCGATCGGCCACGCCGGCTATTTTCGATTCGCCCCCATTTCGAAGTTCTCCAATCGAAAGATCCGCCGTAGAGTTCCATCAGAGGGTCGAGAGGCGGTCAAATTCATGGTGGATGCCTTTCCTAAAGACTTCTGGTGGGGCGCGGCGACGGCGGCGTACCAGATCGAGGGGGCTGCCTTCGAGGATGGCAGGATGCCGAGCGTGTGGGACACGTTCTGTCGCATGCCGGGACGCGTGCGCGGCGGCGACAGCGGCGACGTCGCCTGCGACCACTACCACCGGTTCCAGGACGATGTCCGGCTCATGGCCGAACTGGGGATACGGCACTATCGCTTCAGCATCTCTTGGCCGCGCGTGATCCCCGAGGGTCGCGGTCCCGTGAACGAGCGCGGCCTCGATTTCTATCGCCGTCTCGCGGATGCGCTCTTGCGCCACGGCATCACGCCCCACGCCACCCTCTTCCACTGGGACAGCCCGCAGGCGCTCGAGGATCGCTACGGCTCGTGGCGCAGCCGCGAGATGGCCAAGGATTTTGCCGGCTACTGCTCCGCGGTCGTCGCGCGCCTCGGGGACCGCGTCGCGCATTGGATGACGATCAACGAGATCCGGTGTTTCACGCACATGGGCTACGGCTTGAACGAGGCCCCGCCACACGCGCCTGGCACGGTCCTCCGTTCGCGGAAGGAATTGCTCCAGACCGTTCACCACGCGCTCCTTGCACACGGCATGGGCTGCCAGGCCATCCGGTCCGCATCGCCCGGGCCCTGCCACGTCTCGCTCGTCGATAACTTCGACGCCTATGTGCCCGTCGTTGAGACGCCGGAGAACATCGAGGCCGCCCGCGCGGCCTTCGTCGGCGAACACCACAACGGCTGCATCCTCGTGCCCGCCCTCACCGGGCGCTACAGCCCGGGGGCACTCGACGAGCTTGGCGCCGACGCCCCCGAAATCCTGGCCGGCGACATGAGAACGATCGCCCAGCCGCTCGATGCCCTCGGATTCAACGTCTATACGGGCCACTACGTGCGCGCGGCCGATAACGCGCGCGGGTACGAGGTGCTCCCCTTGCCCAGGGGCTATCCGCAGATGCATATGCCCTGGCTCAATGTCCTCCCCGAATCTCTCTATTGGGGCATTCGCCTCGTCGGCGAAGCACTGGGAAAAAAGGACCTGACCATTTTCATCAGCGAAAACGGTTGCGCCTGCGACGATGCGCCCGACGCCGCCGGCGAGATCCTCGACCTCGGCCGCATCCTCTACACCCGCGCCTATCTCCGCAGCGCCCTGCGAGCAATCGGGGAAGGCCGCCCCCTCATCGGCTATTTCCACTGGAGCCTCATGGATAATTTCGAGTGGGCGTGGGGCTACAGCCGACGATTTGGGATCACGTACATCGATTACGCCACGCGGGCGCGCGTTCCCAAACAGAGCTTCCGCTGGTACCAGAATGTCATCGGGCTGAATAGGGTCGTGTGAACCCTCGTGCCCCGTGCGACCGGCACCTCTCCGTGCCCGATCGCCGACGACCGGGCCACCGGACCGCCTGGCCTAAAGAACCTCTCTATTCTCGAGCCAGCGCGCCCTCGCCGTGCCGATGCCGAAACATGGCGGGAGATTCGCCGGTGGTGCCCTTGAACACGCGGCTGAAGTGATGCCGATTGAGAAAACCGGTGCGCGCCGCGATCGCATCGATCGATTCGTCGGTCTCGAGCAAGAGGTGCGACGCCTCGCGCACTCGGACCTCGGTGACATATCGGGCGGGCGACTTGCCGCAGGCCCGGCGGAATGCCGCCGTGAAACCCCGAACGCTCATCGCCGCCTCCTCCGCCAGCGCCGGGATCGCGAGCCTCGCCCCATATTCGACTTCGATCAGCCGCAGCGCGCGCCGGACCCCCTCCGGGATGACACCGCCCGCCCACCGGATCTCCGGTCGGCCCAGCACAAGGCGCAAGAGCGCCAGGCCCGCGAAGTACGCGCTCTCGCGCTCGGCATGACGCCGCCCGATCAGCCCGGCGATGGCGCGCAGCAGGAAAAGCTCAGTCGGACTCGGCTTCAGCAACAGGGGCACGCGTGTGCCCGTGACGAGGCGCCTCGCGACACTGAACGCCAGCCACAGGTTGGGCACGGCAGTCCGACCTTCGCAATGGAATAGGCAGCGCTCGGGGATCACCATGATGTGCCTCGGCGTGATCGGCACCTCGCGATCCGGGAAGATGACCTTGTGCCCGGGACGAAAATTGTAGTACAGGCGCCAGAAAGGACTGAATACGTTCGGGAAAACCCACCAGTCATTGCGCGGCAGGAATCCCACCTCGTGAAGCACGACGCCCGAGTGATCGGGCGTGACACCGAGCGGGTAAAATTCGATGCCCACCCCCGAAAACGGGCTCCCGTACGCTCCGCGGTTCCGTTTCCTCAATGTCGAAACAGACACAACAACTACCTAATCAGATATAGACGCCGCCCGCAATGCCCCAGATAATCTGGGATAGTACGCCTAGGGGCCGCGGGCCCTGCCAGATGATCCTGAACCCCACCTCATCCGATAAGAACCATGAATCGCCGATCATTCATCACCTCGCTGGGCGGTGCCCTCGCATCCGCTTGCACCGGTACGTCAGGGGCCGCAACGGGCTCCGTTCCCCCATACCTCAAGCGCCTGGCCGACATCTACGCGCGGGACCCGCGCGCCGCGGCCCTCGCCTGGTTCCGCGAGGCGCGCTCCGGCCTCTTTATCCACTACGGGCTCTATTCCCTGCTCGGCAAAGGGGAGTGGGTCCAATATCACGAGCGCATCCCCATCGCCGAATACGCGAGGCTCAAGGATCGCTTCACCGCCGAGAAGTTCGACGCCCGCGCCATCGCCGCGCTGGCCGAAGAGGCTGGCATGCGATACGTCACCCTCGTCTGCAAACACTGCGACAGCTTCTGCCTCTGGGACACGAAAGCCACCGACTTCAATAGCCTCAACTCCCCCGCCAAACGCGACCTCGTCGCCGAGATGTCCAACGCCTGCAGCGAGCGCGGCCTCGGTTTCTTCGTCTTCTACGAGCACGGCTTCGATTGGCGCCACCCCCACGGCCCGGCGCCATGGGACTGGAAAGTCAAGTCCGTTCGCCCCGCCTATGATCCGCCGGACCCGTTCTATGCGCCCCGTGAGAAATATGATTTCAATAATTACGTTGAATATATTGACAAGGGCGTGAGCGAGTTGTGCTCGCACTACGGCCCGATCGCGGGTGTATGGCTCGACGGTATCGCGGTGCCGCTCAGCGGCGACAAGGAGCGCTTTCGTGTCCCCGAACTCTATGCGCGCATCCGTCGGCTCCAACCCCACGCCCTGATCTGCTACAAATCCGGGCTCTATCCCGAGCTCGAGGACTTCATGGCGCCCGAACAGCCGCAGATCGCGGCCGCCATGAAGAACCGCGCCGGCAAACCGATGGAGATTTGTCGCACTATGCAAAAGCATGGGCCGAACGCCCCCAAAGGCGCACTCTGGGGTTGGCTCGATGACGCGGAACACGTCACGCCCGACGAGGTCATGGCCATGCTGGGGGACGCCGCGTCCAAGAGCGCCAACCTCCTCTTGAACGTGGGGCCTCTGCCCGATGGCTCGATCCATCCTGCCGATGTGGCCACGCTCAAGGAGGTCGGGCGGAGGCGCCGTGCAACGGGATGATAGTCCAGAACAGCGAGGGGATGCGGCCGTTGTCCTCCCGACGCCCGTGGTGCGCCCTCCGCGGAGCAAGACGCCCGGCTTCTTCGCTCCTGCCGTCCTGATAGGTCTCCTGACGTTCGCCTCATGCGCGGAACCCACCCGCGAACTGTACGTTGCGCCGGACGGTAACGATGCAAACCCCGGCACCATCGGGCAGCCGTTCGCGACGCTTGAGCGCGCACGGGATGAGATTCGAAAATCAGGCCCGGGGAGCCGAACGGCCGCGACCGTGCATGTGCGCGGGGGCGTATACCATCTGGCACATACCCTGACCCTCGGGAGCGAGGATAGCGGGACGGCAGAGGCGCCGATCATCTACCGCGCCTATCGCGATGAGCGACCGGTCCTGAGCGGCGGGCTTCCGATCACCGGATTTCAGCCGCACGAGGGACAGATACTGAAAGCCGACGTCAGGTCACAGGGCCTCGGTGGCGTCCGGTTCCGACAACTCATCTTCGAGGGGCGCCGTCAGCCGCTGGCCCGATATCCGAACCTGGACCCGGATCGACCGTTCGACAGCGGTTGGACATTCGCCGATCCCCAACCCATCACGGCCGATCAACTCGGCCGCGCCGGAGCGAGACGGATGCTGCGAGTGGCTTCGTCCGATCTGCGCACCTGGGTGAAGCCCACCGATGGCGAGGTGAGCATCTTCCCCTCCCACGAATGGTGGAACAACATGGCGCCGATCACGGCCTTCGACCGCGACAGGCGAATCGTCACGCTCGGCCGCAATTGCTCGTATGAGATTCTGCCGGGCGACCGCTATTTCGTGCAGGGTCTCCGGGAGGAACTCGATGCCCCCGGCGAGTGGTATCTGGATGACGGCGCGGGAATGCTCTACTTCTGGCCACCTCGTCCGTTGCGGGGCCGGCAGGTTTGCGCCCCAAGGCTCAAGACCATCCTGGAGATCGGTCCGGGGACGGCCCGCGTCACGTTCCGCGGCATCGCATTCGAATGTTGCGATGGCACGGCCATCACGATCAAAGGCGCCACCCATTGCCTCGTGGCAGACTGCGCGATCCGGAACGTCGGGGATTATGCTGGAAGCGGCATCGCTATTCACGGTGGCGCTGGCAACGGGATCGTCGGCTGCGATATCTCGGACACCGGCAGCCACGGCATCGCGCTCGGCGGCGGGGACGAGAGAACGCTCGCGGCCGGGGGCAATTATGCCGAGAACAACGCGATCACCCGCACGGGAGCGTTCCACAAGCAGGGCTGCGGGATCGTTCTTTCGGGGACCGGCAATCGTGCCTCGCGAAACCACCTGCATCATCTCCCTAGGTTCGGGGTCCAGTTCTCGGGCCAGAACCACCTGATCGAACTGAATCACATCCACCACGTCTGCCTGGAAACGATGGATACCGGCGCGATCTACGGCGGCTCCCTGAACTGGCTATCGGCCCACGGCACCGTCATCCGCCACAACTTCATCCACGACATCATCGGTCGCAGCGGCAAATCGGGCAGATGGCTCTCGCCCTATTTTGCGTGGGGCATCTATCTGGATTGGACTGCGATGGGCGTCACGGTCAGCGGCAACATCGTGGCCCGTACGCCCCGCGCCGGCATCATGGTCCACGACGGTCGCGACAACGTCATCGAAAACAACATCATCGTCGATTGCGGCAGCGGCCGCGACGAGAACGGGCCGACCAGCCAGATCGAATTCAGTGGATGGAACACGGATTACGGCTGGTGGAGGCGCGAGATCGACAACTGGTGCAGGCAGTATGACGGCGTCAAGAATCTGCCCGCGTGGAAGGGCGTTCCCAGCCTCCGCGATCCTCGGACGGCTCCCCTGCCCGACGGTCGCACGATGCAGCGCAACATCGCCCGCCGGAACATCCTGTGCTGGAACGATCCTCAGCGACAGGCCTTCCGATTCCGCAATCTATCGTTCGAGCACAATCTCTCCGACTCCAATCTCCTGTGGAACGGTTCCTCATCCATCAAGACGGGCTATCTGAAGTCGGGCGACAGCGTCGGTCCCGACCTTGCTCCGCCCAACGCGGGATTCGAGGAGGGTGCCGTCGGTCAGACCCCGCCATCGTGGCATTGGCACATCCGGCCCAGCGCCAGGGACACCGCCACCATCAGCGACGATCGTCCGCATTCGGGTGCGCGCTGTCTCCGCCTCGAGGGCATCCCGGATCCCGAGAAATCCAAGGACCCGAAACTCGAGGGCGAATCCTGGGCCCGCATCCCCAGCATCAAGAGCGCCGAGATCGCCGTCGGCCCGGGCAAAGTCTACCGCGTCGCGGCATGGTTCCGGGCAGCGGCGCCCGACACCCGCGTCGAACTCGGTGCCCAGGCCTACCGCAAGGATGCATATAGCTGGCAGCACGTGGAGCCCATGCGGGTGGGCACGACATGGTCCCGCCATGAATGTACCTTCCGCTTCCCTGCGCCCGACCAGGGCGGCCATCCCGAAATGAAAAAGTTCTACGTACGCATCCGCCTTCCGGGCGAGCGGGGCCTCGTGTGGGTCGACGACATCCAGTGCCACGAGGTCGTCCCAATGGACGAGTGGGTCGCATGGCAATCGCTGGGCATGGATCGACACTCGATCGTCGCAGACCCCCTTTTCGCCGATGCGGAGAAAGATGACTTTCGCCTCAAGGCAGAATCCCCCGCTTGGAGGCTCGGATTCGCGCCCATCCCGTTCGAGAAGATAGGAACCTATCACGACGATCCGCTGGCGGGACCATCCAACGCCGGGGCACCCGCGACAACCCCGGACGATGGCCACACGCGGCCCTGAATCTCACTCACTTTTTGGTGGACGCCATCCGCATCCCCCTGTGGTAGGATGTGCCTGGATTGGTGGCGCAGGCCACCTCTCAATCGGAGGCGAACCAGATGAGCTCACGTGATGAACAGGTCACCCGCGCCCTGATCGTCCTGACGCTCGTCGGCAGTCTGACTTCGGTTCGCGGTGCCGATCTGGGCGGCGTGGCGGTTGCGCTCGATGCCTATGAGGGTCCGGCCAGTGTCGCGGCAGAGGTCGTGGGGCCTTTCAAACTCCAGCTCACGGTGAATCCCGGCACCGAAAACAGGGCGTTGGCGATCCGCGTGTCGTTGCCCAGTAGCGGACCCAGGGCCTGGCCGACTGCGGACGTGGAGGTGCGCGACGCGGAGGGCAAGGCCATGATGGTGCGGCACGTTGGCATCGAATGGGGCAAACTCATCATCCCCGTGCCAGCGGTCGCCGCCAAATACTTCGTCCAGGCCCCCGGCCCGAGGGAGGGGAAGCCCAAGCCCCCGACCGAAAAGGAACGCGTCCTCGTGGACGGCCCCACGGGCCTGCGCCTGGGGATCGCAAAATGGTACGATGGGCGCACGGCCGCATTGAGCATCCGATTCGATGACTCGCATCCCACGCACCTGACAAAGGCGGTCCCCATCCTTCGGGAGTACGGCTTTCGGGGCACGTTCATGGTCAACCCCGGTCCCCCGGAACCGGGCAGCCGCAAGCGCTATGATTTTGTGGATCATCGGGCGGAATGGGAGGCGGTGGCGCGGGACGGGCATCACGAGTTGGCCAATCACTCGGCCCACCACCGCGGCGTCACCGGTGATGACGCCATGGAGGCGGAGATCGGCGATGCGGCGCGGGCCATCTGGGCCCTGACGCCTGGCAAGAGTAAACTCATGGCACTGAATCTCGGGGGCGGCACCCAATGGGAGACCACCCGCACCCTCCGCTATTACCTGGACAAGTACCACCAGTTCGACGCCTCAGGGAACTCGACCGGCATGGATGATAGCTATGGGAATCGCGTCGAGAACTTCCGTCGCATGCTGGAGCAGCACATCGAGCGCGGTCTCTGGCTGCGCATCCACTACCACTACATCGGTGAGGGCCTGAGCAGCAGCGAGGCGAACTTCCGCGCCGCGATGGAGATCGCCAAGGCGCACCAGCCGGACCTCTGGATCGCCGGCATGGCAGACATCCACAAATACGAGACCGAACGCAACGCCGCGAGACTGACGCCCGTGAGATCCGATGCGACACAACTCGAGTTCCAAATCGCCTGCCAGACGAATCCCGAACTTTACGATCAGCCTTTGACCCTCGAACTCACGCGTTCGAATCCGGCGGACGAGAACCGCGCAACGATCAAGGACGCGAAAGGTCAAGTGATCCCGGCACGCCGAGGCGAGGCGGACGGAGGCGCCGTCCTGAGATTCGATGTGGCCCCGCGCGATGGGAAGTATTCCATCGAGATTAAACCCTGATTCGAGAACAGAAAATCCTGCAAAGGTACCTCGGCGCTGGCGCCGCGAGGTCGCGTCACCTCACCGAGAGATGACATTGACCGCCTCTGCGCCCGATGAGGCCCGGATGGCAGGGCCTTCTCCGGGACGCAGGGATATCCGCACCACGGCCTCGGTGCCGCCGGTCCGATCCCTGATCTCGATCACGTCGCCATTTTGGCTCACGTCGCAATCCGGGGGGCGACCGCTGTCGTTGACGAGCATTATGGCGGCGATGCGGCGGGCAGGAGCCGTCTCGCGCGTCGCGGCCGTGAAATGCCATTGCTTCACGGGCACGGGCGCCTTGGCGTTCGGATATCCCTCCTTCGGGTCCATCGGCCAAGCGTCCGTCTGGGAAAACGCAAAACCGCCTGGGGTGAAGAGACGGACCGTCATCGCATCGGATTCCTTTCGGGAGACCAGCGCCTGCGCACCCTCGTCCAGCTCGAAGGCATTGTGCCCGTGCAGCAGCCATTGGTAGGGCGCTGGTCCCGGCGCCAACAGCTCATCGACGATGCAGACGACCGAGGGGCGGATGAGGAGCACGTGGCGGAGATTCTTCCGCATGGGGGGGCTGAAGCAGGTGGCCGCATCGCCGCACACGTAGCCGAAGCGCGGTGTGCTCTGGAATGCCGCGAGACGGCCGCCGGCCAAGCTATCGCGATTGTGCTGCCCCTTGCCGTCCACGAGCACCGCGTTGTGCGCCATCGTCTGCTGCGTGTACTCGGTGTGGAAAGGTGAGCCGTGGGTCGGATATCGGACGCCCGCGGGGATGGCGAGAGAGCGTCCCCCCTTCATCAGGGCGAAACTATTCTGGTCGGCATGGCTGTGGCTGACGGCGCCATAGGGCGAGCACTTGAAAAGCAGGAACAGGTCGCGCGCGGGTTCAAGAAAATCGCTGTGGAGGGCGGCCCAGCCGATGCCGAAGAAAGCGGCATCGTTCGGGGCGGTGGCGGGCCTCTTGGGTACGACGCGATCTTCAAAGAGCATTCCCGGCAGCGCCTCGAGCGCGCCGCGCTGGCGCTCGGGCACGAGCAGGTCGGCCCACCAACGCGTGGCGGGATCATCGAATCGGTTGGCGTGGAAGATCAGCAACGAGCGCAGGCCGGCGCCGTTGCCGAGCATCGGCTCATTCTCCGTGTCCCCGAAGGGCCGAATGTCGCCCAGGGGGCTGACGCAGTACGAGAAGAAGCGCCGCACTTCCCGATAGAATGGCCTGCGCCAGAGATCGATGCCGGTGGCAACCCGGAGCGCCTCGAATGGCGCCAGGTAAATCCCGTTGTAGGCCATCCCGTAGGAGATGCCCTCGGCCCACCCACCGTCGTAGCCACCCCAGTGCGGGTATACCGTCATGAGGATGCGCAAGGCGTAGTCCATCCAGACGGCCGCCCGGGGCTCCTCGGCCAGCGCGATGGCGTGCTCGACCAGATAGCCGGGCAACCGCCCATTGTGGCTCTCCTCTGGCGATGCGAGATAATCCGATCTCTGGAGCCGCCGCACCAATTGCTCGGCGCGCGCCACGAGCATCTGCTTCACCTTGGCCCGCTCGCCCTCGGAAAGGATATCGTAGACCCAATCGTAGGTTTCTGGCGCGGCCTTCGCGAGGCCGAGGCCAATTTCGTCGCCGTACTTCGACATGATCGACGAGATGCCCTCGGGGTCCCATTCGGCCGCGCCAAGGAGGATCGCCTTGGCCTTCTCGCCCGCGGCGGCATCACCCTCCAGCGCATGCGCCATGGCCAGCATGCGCATGCCGCTGTCGTGATACTTGCGCATGCGGCCAAACGCCTCGAGGTAGCCAAGCCTCTGGTCGGAACGCGTGGGCGCCTTGTCGTAATCAGGTTCCGGAGGCACATCGAGTTTGAGCGCCCGACGGACCTCGCCCTTGAGCGATAGCAGAGCGCCCCGACGTGTCGTGTCAAACGTCGTCCGGATCGCCGGGATCTGTGCCTTTGGAAAAAGCAATCGGGGGTGTTCCTTGGGGACTTGGGCCAACAGCTTCTCCGCAGGAATCCAAGGCTGTTCAAAGGCGCCGGGCAGAATGGTGAATCGATGCGGGCCCCACGTGTCCGCCGACTTGCCCGCGGCGTCGATCGCCTCCACGACCCACGTGTATTGGCCTGCGGGTAGCGCCCGTTCCGGCACGTGCGCCGTCCACTCCGTCAGCGGTGATTCGTACGCAACCGCGCCCGATTCGGCCACCACGCGCAGCCTGTACTTCAGCTCGCCCGGTTTTCCGGCCCGCCACCAGCAGAACCCCGGGGGCGTAATGTCCAGCGCCTGGCCATCGAACGGCTTCGGAAAACAGCCGCGCTCGGGGCGGCCCAACGGGAATCTCGCGGCATCGGTCGGCGACACGGACGCCATGAGAACAAGCGCCAGGAGCACCGGAAGAGTGCCAGGGCGAAGAGGGAGGGAGTGCGCTAACGGCATGGACCGCAGTGTACGGGGCGCGGCGACGATGGGAACCCACTTTTCGCACGGACGATGGGACCTGTCATCTCTCCTATTCTCGGTGACGCCGGTCGCTGGGTCTCGATGGCCCAGACCGAATCTTTCCGGCGGAAATCGCATGCCGTGGAGTGCCACCATGCTATAAGTGTTGATGCTTCGAACAAAACGCGCCCTCTTCCTCCTGGCGCTGACCGCGATGCCCGCCATCACAACCCAGGCGCAAACGGCGCGGCAGGCACCGGCAGGGACCCCGCAGGCCGCCGCCTCTGGCGCGACGATCCTGCCGGCCGATTGGAACTCCACGCAGGCGGCAGACAACATCCTGGCGGGACTGATCAACGTGTCGGGACCCGATGTCAAAGGCGCTCATGATGCCGAAATGGCCATCGTGGGCGACAGGGCCTTCATCGTATTCGAGGCCAACGACGTCCAACCCGGCGAGAGCGCCGAGTGGCCCTATGTGTATGTGACCCTATCGGTGGTCAACGTGAAGTCCCTCGCCGTAGAAAAGCGCGTGCCGATCGCCATGTCGGGGCAGGCATTTGAAAACGAGACCCTTCCCCCGGGCGCCTGCTTCGTGCCGCGCGTCATCCAGAAGGATGGCCAGACGCTGCGCTGCTACTTCGCCAGCGAGGCGCCGAAAGCCCGCCAATCACAGATGTGGTTCATCGACTTCGATATCGCGCGCATGGCGTTCGACAACCGCATCCATCGCGCAAAACTCAAGACCGCCCGAGGCACCTTCGATATGCGGCCGCAGTATTTCTACGATGATGCCGTGGCGCATGGTTTCACGCGGCCGGCCAGGGATTACGGCCTCTATCTCTTCGATTCCTTCAAGGAGTTTGACGGGAACACCTACGTGGCCCTCAACAATTATCCCGTTGGCCAGAACGCTTTGGCGGTCGCAAATGACGCCCTCGACACGTTCGAGGTCCTGGGCCACTACAACGACCCACCGGCCCTCAGACTCACCGAGTCCGCCGTGAACCGACTGCCCGATGGCACGTGGATGGCCATCGTCCGCCAAGAGAGTGGCGACAGGAACTACACTTTCTGCACCAGCGCCGACGGCAAGCATTGGACAGCCAATGGGCAGCGCGCTTTCGTGCGCAACGGCACGAGCTCAAAACCCACATTCGACCGTTTCAAGGGGATCTACTATCTCGGCTGGCAGGAAGCCACCAAGATCAACGGAGTCTCCCGCTCGGTCTTCAACGTCGATGTCTCTGTCGATGGTGCAGCCTGGGAGCGAAAGTACCGGTTCGCGACGGAGAGATCCTTCCAATATCCCACGTTCCGCGAACACGAGGGCAGCATCTACCTGACCGTGACCCAGGGCGATTCCTCGGAGAGCCGCAAGGAGCGCATCGTGTTCGGAAAACTGGAGTAGCCCGCGCCCATCGCCATGGCCGGCATCACCACTTTAGGAAAGACGCGACGAACGCTCCTCGCCATCGCCGCGTTCTTGGTGCCCCTCGCGACGCTTGGCGATGACCCGAGGCCGCCGATGGTCCGTAACTTTCCGCCGCTATCGGTGCGGGGCGTGAACTACTTCCCCCGCGAGACGCCATGGGGAGGCATGTGGACAAAGACGCCACGCGAGGTTTGGGAGAAAGATATGGCACTCGCCGCATCGCTCCGTGCCAACACGATCCGCACCTTCATCCAGTTCTCGCCAACGCTCGCACTGGCGGGCCTGCTGCAAACCGACGGCACGCCCACCCCTGAATACCTCGAAAGAATCGAGCATCTCTTGGCCGCGGCATGGCGGAATGGGATCCGTGTCATCCTTTGCTTTGAATTTGATCAGGCCTCGCTCGCCGCCCCCACCGCCGCGGCGCGATGGAGACGGGGACTCGAGGCGGTGGTCGCCGCCCATCGCGAAGATGGTCGCGTGCTGCTGTGGGACCTGATGAACGAGCCCGACGACGACGCCAAGTGGACCGACGCCACCGGCGCCTACCTCCGCGGGGCGCTGCCATTCGTCCGCGCCCTCGACCCAAACCACCTCACGACCATCGGGATGACTTGGCGCATCGAGCGGATCCAGGATGTTGGGTTGCCCGACGTGCTCCAGTATCACGAGTACTGTCCGAAGACGCAGCTTTTCGAGATGGGCCCGGCCCGTGTGAGCCAGACGATCGCCAACCTTCGCGCGACGGGAGGAGATCGACCGCTGCTCATCGGGGAATTCGGCATGTGCACCGCAAGAGATGATCGATTCGGCGCCGGGGCGTCGTTGGGCGGCAAGATCGGCGAAGCGCCGGGTTCCGAGGCCGAGCAGGTCAAGCTGTACGAGATCGTGCTGGCCGCGGCGGAGCACAGCCACGTCGCCGGCGCATTGGCATGGTGCCTTCATGACTACCCGATCGGGAACCCGAACGAATCCCATTTCGGCCTCGTTCGCGCCAACGGATCACTCAAACCCGCCGCCAAGACCCTTCGGGATTTTTTCGCAAAGTGGGATGAGCGGCCGTAGGCGATGTCCCCTCGCGTGCCGCGGTCACTCCATCGTCACGATAGCGATCTCGTAAATCCCGATGGCGGGCACGGTGAAAGAGACGGCACCAGACTCTTGGCTGAACGGCAACGTGATGTCGGCGTCGCGCTCTGGGCTGGCCAAGGCAACCGACTTTGCCTTTTTTCCGTTGGGCAATGCCACGCGCACAACGACGTTCCTCATGGGATTGTCGGCGCGATAGTTCACGAGATGGACCATGCGGCGCCCGGGCTGCTCGGTCAGTTCCGCGCGGAGACCGTCGCGGGGGCCGGCGGTCGGATCGTTCGGAACCGACATCGATGGGGGTCCACCGCAGGCCCGGCGGACCGCGTCCATCCAATCACCATTCTCGGCAATCCGGACGACGCGGTCCTGCGGCAGATCATCGAGCGCGGGCTTGTCGCGCGGCAACATCCATTCGTCGTGTGTCGCGAGCGGACCGATGACGCAGAGTCTTCCGCCGCGTGACACGTGGGCGCGGATTTGCCCCACCTGCGCATCCGACAGCGCGATGCACCCCGGCATCACCAGGACCGGCCAGCGCGATAGCTCCTCAAGCTGCTGATCGAAAACGATCTGGAAAGCGCAGCGGTTGGCGGCGAGCGCGTCTTCCACCTCGCCCGGGAGCCTCGCCTGCGCGCGCGGCCCGAATTGCATCGACGAGAAACTCCGGAACACGCCGACATCCGCCACGACCCTCGCATCCCGGAGCAGGTCGTGCCGCCTGTGATAGAAGCTCACGAATGGTCCCAGTGCGGAGGATATGGGCGTCTTCACGCCGGGCTTCTCGACGATGTCGCCGTATTCGAACCAGCAGATCGCGCCGAGGCAGTCGAGATTGAAGGCCATGGATTCGGCGGCCTCGAGCGGGTTGATGATGTAGGCAAACGCCGAGTTGGCCATGGAGCGGGCCGCCTTGTAGGTGCGGATCCGCGTATGCAGTGTGCCGCCGACAAAACTGGGATGCCGGCCCTCGTCCCAGAATGCCTCTCCGCCGCGCAGCAGCCGCCCGTGATCCACGGCCCCCCGGATCGTCGGTCCGACGCCGGCCGGGTTGGTCTCCATGATGACATCGGGTTTCAGCGCGCGGGCGTAGCGGGTCATCGCGTGAAACGAGTCGGATAGGGACTGGCAGCAGAAGTCTGCCCACGCCCGTGCCACGAGGTTGGTGCCGCCGCGCTCCGGCGGCATCGCGGCACCCACGTCGGCGATGCCGCTGTCCCGAAGGACGGCGGGCGAGAACGTCTGGCGCAGATACTCGCGGAATCGCGCGATCGAATTCACGTCGTGACCGGGGCCGACCGTGTAGTTGTCGAAGTGGACGAGGTCGGTCTGGATGTCCTCGACGGCGAAACGCACGATCTTGCGGTAGAATGCCTCGGCCCCCGGGTGATTGCGGTTCCAGAAATAGCGATAATCGGCCTTGCCGTATGTGACGGGGCTACCGTCGGGGTTGAGCACCACCCAGTCCTTCGCACCCGGCACCTCCTTGAAGAAGAGTTCCCAGATGAAGGCGCCGCTATAGGTATAGCAGCCGACGCGCAACCCGGCGTCGTGGCAGAGCCGGGAGAACTTCACGGCGTCGGCCATGCTCTCGCGCTCCGCGCCGAGCCCCCCTCCCTTGTAGCAGTGCATCATCACGAAGTTCACGCCCAGGGACTTGAGCTTCGCGAGCATCTCCGGACTGTGCTCGCGCTCGTAGGCGGCGCGCTGCTCTGGCGTCGGCATGTAACCCGTCGCACCGTCGCGCCGCACGCGGAACAAGAGCGGCTCCCAGCTGCCGGCCATCACGATGCCATCGCGCCGCAACCACTCCGGCCGCTTGGCCTCCGGCAGCGTGATGTTCTCAACGGTGGCCGGCCGCGCGCGCGTCGCGGCGGGAGTCGCCGGCTTTCGCAACGAGGCATCCCCCGCCCACTCATGGAACAGTCGCGTTGCGACACCGTGCTTTTCGGAGCCGGGCCGGGGATGGGTGTAGACGAGGACGCCATCCGCACGGCGGATTCCCGCCGCCATCACCTGGCGCACGTAGTCGGCGGTCGAGTCGCCCAGCCGACTGTGCCTCGTCGAATAGACGTCCACGATCACCGGGAACGTCGCCCCCCACGCGGCCCTGATCTTCCCGACCTCCTCTCCGACAAGACCCGCGTCGGTGAGGTTGGCCCCGGCTGACTCGTGGCGGTATGGAAAGAGCAGGCCGTCCAACAGCCCCCCGTAATCCTTGGCCGTGCTGGCCTGCGCAGCCTTCGGGAAGTAGATGCAGGGGACAAACGCGAGCCGCGGATTGATCTTGCGCCCCCCCTCGAGGATCGCGCCCAGACGCTCCGGCGTGAAGACCGCAAGGTTGTGCGAGAAATCATCGATGGACCACGCCACCAGATTCGGCTCCGTCCGGCTCAGCTTGGCGATCTCGACCGCCCAGCGCTCGTAGTCCAGCTTGAACGGTTCCGAGTAGTTTCTTGTGTGCGGCGGCGATTCCGATGGCGGCACCAGACAAACCCACACGAGGATGCCGCGCCCGCGAGCCAGCGGCAGGAATCTTTTCAGGTCATCCCAGTCGCTCGCAGCCGTCCAGATGAGCCAGTGGTAGGTGTTCGCGCGCATCTCCACCAGTTCTGCGGTGAGCCGCTCGACGTCCACCCTGCCGTCCTTGCCACGCGGCGCCGAGGCGTACGTCCCGAAACAGCCGCGAAACGATGCCGTCCGGTCCGCGGCCGACGGCCCGCCCGCAGGCAAGCCTTCTGCGATGCCGGGCACATGAAGACCCAACGCGATTGTCACGGCAGCACCGATCACACCCAGCGCCTTCATGATTCTTCCTCCTTGCCCGATTGGCTCTTTGGAATGGCATAGCGCATCGGGGCGCGGAATACCATCTTGCCCATCCTCTCAAAATGGGCTTCACCCGGAACGACGTCTTCTGGAAGAGGGCGCAGCCCTCGGCCCGGGTCGGCGACGGCGATGCTTTAACAGACCGTGGAGAAGCCGCCCGTCACGGCACGGCCCTTGAACCGGGAGGGACGCCAGCAAGGCGGAACCCAGTCGGCCGACGAGGCGTGCATGATGTCTCCCCGCTTGAGCCGACTCGATGCCATTCGCAAAACGGACACAAGATATGCCCAATCAGATATAGACCTCGGCGCGGCGCACCGCACAGAATGACCGCATGTGGAGCGCCTTGCTGGGCGCAGATCGGTGCCGGGACGCAGGGCACGCGGGCCGGGGCCATGCCGATGGCCGTGGAATGGCGTTTCCGTTGTGATGGGAACGAACACGAGGCAACTGTTGTTGGCTTTGCCGTTGAGCGTTTCAACGGCGGCCAGGGATTCGGAGGAGCAGGCTCTCCAGGTTGGGTTCCCGCCTCCCTCGTCGGAAAGACGGCCGATGCGGCAGAGGATTGAAAAATCGCGTTAGATTGGAGGAATCACCATGGGCATGTTCAATACGACTGGAAAGGTGGCCGGGCGGGCCGCCAGGAAAGAAAGCACCCTCAAGAAACTCGAGCGCATGAACAAGGCGCTGCGGCACGAGGAACCGGACCGCGTGCCCATCAGCGATTTCTTCTGGGGCGGCTTTACCAAGCGCTGGCGTAAGGAGCTGGGCCTGGCCGAGGACGCGAATCCTCATTACCACTACGACCTCGACTGGATCGTGACGGTCCCAAACATGGACCCGTGGATCCGATCCTTCGAGACGTTAAAGGAAACCCCTGACGAGGTCATCGTGCGCACGGGGTTCGGCGCGGTGATGCATAAGTTCTTCGCGCTCCCGATGCCCGAGATGCGGTCGTGGGAGACCGATACCTTTGAGAAACTAGAGGCCGCCGAATTTGATGACCCTCGCGACAGGCGGCGATTTTTTTCCGCGGGCGACAACCAGATCGCCGGCGTGGGCGACGGCTTCCAGCGCAACAGCCCCGCGTGGATCGAAACGGTGAAATCCCTGCACCCGGATTTCCCCGTCTACGGGAGCATGCTGGAGTGCAGCGAGTGCCTCACGCGCCTCGTGGGGCAGGAGAACGCCATGCTCTGGATGGGCGAGGAGCCGGAGCGCATGGGCGCGGCCATCAACCGCATCGGGGCCTTCTATCTGGCCATGGCCGAGGCGGAACTGGAAGCGGGCGAGGGCCTGCTCGATGGCTTCGTGATCTGGGGTGATGTCGCCTACAAACACGGCACCTTCATGTCTCCGGCCTATTGGCGAAAGTACTTCAAGCCCTGGGTCGCCGCGATGGTGGAGCGCGTGCACGCGCGCGGGCTGCCGGTCATCTACCACGGATGCGGCAACGTCCACGCGATATTTCCCGATTACATCGAGATGGGCGTCGATGCCTACAACCCGCTGGAGGTCAAGGCCGGCATGGACGCGGTTGACCTGCGGCGGAAATACGACCACCGGATGGCCTTCTGCGGCAACAGCGACATGCAGGTCTGGGAAACGGGCGACCGCGACGCCATCCGCCGCGAGGTGCTGCGAAAACTCAACGCGGCCAAGGGCGGCGGTTTCATCTTCCAATCCGACCACTCCGTCAGCAGCAGCGTGTCTGGCGCTACGTACGACTACATCGTGAAACTGGTGCGCGAATTCGGCAGATATCCCCTGCGCCTCGGCGAGTTCGATGGGGTCCAGTGAGATCGCGCCCATCCTTTGGAACCCGTGCGGTGTCTCAGATGAATCCCGACATGTCCACCATCCCGATTGAATACGGGGAGGGACGCCGGCCTCGGCGTCCGCGTCCGACCGGCTCGTGTGGTGCGCCGGCCGACCGGCGCCCGCGACGCATGTCTCGGGACCAAACGCGACACCTGAGTGGTCGCATGAGAATCGAAAGGCCCCGCCAGAACGTCATTCTTCTGTGCGCCATGGTGTTCCTGTCCTGCCGCGGCGCGCGGCGGAAGAGCCTGAGCCTGCAGACCCGCGCCCACGATCACATCGGCTCCTGGACCAACTTGCAGGACTGGGTGTCATGGGCATTCCGCGCGCCGATGCCGGCGACGTACGAGGCCGCCATCACGTACAGTGCGGATCCAAAATCCATCGACAATGAATTCGTGATCCAGATTGGGGACCGCACATTGTCCGGGATGGTCCAGGGCACCGGAGGCACAAACGGCTTCAAAGAATTCAGCCTCGGGGCCATCGTTGTGCCCTGGAACCAGGGCGGTACCATCGCGCTGAAACCCAAGCGCGTCGCCTTCGGTTCCACGCTTATGCAATTTCACGCCCTCACCTTGAGGGCCACCAAAGAGAGCCCGGAGAACGCAAACCGATGAGAATATTTCAGTCGCAGCCCGTGTCATCCGTCAGAGATGGCGGTCGAATCCGCAGGGCGGCCGACTTTAGCCGCCTCTCGTCCCCCGCGGCCCGGCAGGGCCGCCCCGCCTACAGGATTCCTATTCTCAGACTGGTCGCACTGTCCATGTTTCTACAAGGGCAGTGCCCCGCGCGCTCCGCCGAAACTCCCGACCCCGCGCCCTCGTCGCAGGCGCGAACCGCGTGGTTCCGCGATGCGAAGTGGGGCGTCTTCTTCCACTATCTCGCTTCGCCCGCGTCGGCCACCGAGGCGGCCGACATGGACACCGAACGGTGGAATCGACGCATCGACGCCTTCGATGTCGCGGGCCTGGCGCGCCAGTTGGAAGAAATCCGGGCGGGTTACTTTTTCATCACCCTCGGCCAGAACAGCGGTTTCTATCTCTCGCCCAACGGCACCTACGACCGGCTCGTCGGCCGCGCGCCGGGCCGCTGTTCGCGGCGCGACCTGGTGGCGGACATCGCCGCGGCCCTGAAACCGCACGGCATCCGCACGATGGTCTATTTCACGTCCATGGCCCCCGCGCAGGACCGGCAGGCCATCGAGCGGCTGCGCTGCACGCCGCCGTGGGATCCCCGCCGCGTTGGCTTCAAGCCCGATAGTTTCACCCCGCAGCCCGGCGTCGATGAGCGCCTGACCGAATTCCAGCGCAATTGGGAAGCCGTCATACGCGAGTGGTCCCTGCGCTGGGGCAAGGACGTGCATGGCTGGTGGATCGACGGGGCCTACAACGCCGACGTCATGTACCGGCACAAGGACCCGCCGAATTTCCAGAGCTTCGCCGATGCGATGCGCGCCGGCAACCCGGATGCGATCGTGTGTTTCAACCCCGGCGTGAAAGTGCCCGTGATCAAACACGCGCCGTGTGAGGATTACACCGCCGGAGAGATCGCCGACGCATTCCCCGTGGGCGTCGATGCAGGCAAGTGGGCGAAGCCTGTCGGTGGCACCGTCGCCGGCGCGCAATACCACGTCCTTACGTTCCTCGGCGATTATTGGGGCCGGGGCAAGCCGCGCTTTCCGGCGGAGATGCTCCTGGCCTACACGAAATACCTCAACGACCGCGGCGGCGTCATCACGTGGGACGTGCCGCCCGCCGAAAACGGGCACATCCCCGACAACTTCTTCCAACTGCTGCTGACCCTAAAGGAAGGAACCCGGGAGTGACCCACCCATGAGAACGTCTCCATCTCTATTGCTGTCGCTCTGCCTCCAGTGGCTTTGTGCGGCCACGGCCGCCGAGCCGACGAACCGCGTGATCGTGGTGCCAAACTTCCATCCGGCGAGTTGCGGCTGGCTGGCGAACTGGTCGGTGGAAAGAAACTACTGCGCCAATTCTTACCTCGACCACCTGGACCGCGTGCGCGACGACGCGACCTACGGTTTCGCGATCTCCGAGGTGAACAACATGATGGCGATCCTGGCATTCCGGCCGGAGCGCTTCGAGGAACTGAAAGCGCGGATCCGCGAGGGGCGCGCCGAGCCATGCAATGCGTTCTTCCTCGAGCCAACCATCAATCTCTCCGGGGGCGAGGCGCTGGTGAAATGCGGCATCGAGGGCCTGCGCTGGCAGCAGAAGGTGCTCGGCTTCCGGCCACGGCTGGCCTGGATGATCGACGTGACCGGCATGCACGAGCAGATGGCGCAGATCGCCGCCGGCCTCGGCCTCGACGGGTTCGCCTACTGCCGCCACAACCCCACCGGCTACGCGATCCATTGGGCCGAGTCGCCCGATGGCGCGCGTTCGCTCGCCGTCGCCCCAGGGGCCTACGCCGATTGGCGAGAGCTCTTCAAGGCCCCGTCGCCTCTCGACGAGAAAGCGCTGGACGCAATCCTCAAGGACATCCAGCTCCGCGCAGATCCGAGGCCGCTGACCGTCGAGGAGATTCAGAAGAACTATCGGCCCTCCGGCGGTGAACCGAGGCGCATGCCCGCGGGCGCGCCGGTGCTGGTCTTCGGAGGAAGTGGCGACTACAACCTCGCACCCCTGTGCAAAGGCTATCCGGCGGAGTTCCTCCGGCAGTTCAAGCAGCTCGCGCCCCAGTTAGACGTGGAATTCTCCACGCCGGGCAGGTATCTCGACGCGGTGCTGCCGGGCATCAGGTCCGGTTCAATTCCGCTGACGACGATGCGCGGCGGCACCGCCTTCAACTACAATTCGTTCTGGATCCAAAACCCGCGGGTCAAGACCTGGTTCCGGCGGTGCGAGCAAGACCTGCAGGCCGCGGAAATGCTCGGTACCATCGCTAGCCTGAAGGGCGGGTTCGCCTATCCCGTCATGCCCCTCTACCACGCGTGGTTGCTCATGTGCCTCAACATGGACCGCAACACGCTCTGGGGCGCGGCCGGCGGCATGGTTTTTGAGCACCCCACCTCGTGGGATGCCAAAGACCGTTTCGAATGGGTCGAGAAAACCGCGGCCGATACCTCCGCGTCGGCGATCCGCGCCCTGCGCGGCAAGGGCGAGGACGTCGCCCTCTTCAACCCGCTCAACTGGGAGCGCAACGATCCGGTCGAGATCCCCGGCCACGGCCTATGCCGCCCAACCCTCCCCTCCATTGGCATCGGTGCCCCCGCCCCGGCGGATAAGCCCGCCGACATCCCCCCGCCGGCTACCATCGAGACCCAGTTCTATTCCCTGCGCATCGATCCCGCCACCGGCGCCATCACCAGCCTGAAATTGAAACCCTCCAAGCGCGAGGTGCTCGGCGGCCCCGCGAATGTCATCGTCGCCGAAAAATCCAAGAAACCCAATCCCAACACCGGCGACCACATGGCGAACCGAGAGGACAGGGAGAGCATCGCCAATTCCAATGCCCTCAAGCCCACGATCACCGCCCAGCGCGGTGAGTTTGCGACGACCCTCCAGATTCGCTCCGAATTCATCGGCGGCGGCGCGATGTTCCGCACCGTGCGCTGCTACGACGACTATCCGCGCATCGATTTCGAGACCGAGCTGAATGACATCCCCGACCCGACCGTCGTGGTGGCGGAGTTTCCGCTCGCCGAAGATATCGCGGAGGTGCGTCGCGGGATACCGTACGGATTCTCGCATGGGGCGTGGGCATCCGTCCCCCCCATTCCCGCGTCGGGCCGAGGGCTGACCGGTTGGACCAAGGGCATCGTGCCGGCCGTCCGGTGGTCGCACTATCAGATGGCGGGAGGGACCGGGATCGCGCTGCTGGACCGCGGCCTGTCCGGGCGCGAGCTGACCGGCCGGACTCCCGTGATCTTCCTGTTGAACACCTCGGAAAAATATCGCGGCTATCCCAACTCATGGCTCAGCGGCAAGGGCAAGCACCAGCTGTCGTACGCGCTCGTCGCGCACGATGCGCCGTGGCCCCAGGCCCGCATCCCTCAGATGGCTTGGGAGTACAACTGTCCGCCCATCGCGACTACCGGCGTTAGGGGCTTCGATTCGGCCTCGTTCGTGCAGACCTCCGATAACATGATCGTCGAGGCGATGCGCCGCGAGGGCCAATACATCGAACTGCGTCTCGCCGAATGCCTCGGCCTTCCGGGCAACGCGTCCGTCACGCTGTCGCTGCCGCACGATGACGCCGCAATCACCGACATGACCGGGGCCCACGCGAAATCCATCGGCGGCACCCCGACCTGCGAGTTCCCCGTGCGGCCGCAGCAGATCATGACGCTGCGATTCAAAACGAAGAGACCGGTCGCGGAGATCGAACCTCTGTTGAAATGGGACGAGCTGGTCCCTCCCAACAAGCTCGAGGCGCTGCGCCAGTACCTCCCCGACGTCAAGGGCCACCCGCCCGCAGGATCCTGACAAACCTATTATAAACCACGAACAGAGGAGACACCCATGAACCCCACACTCCAGGCCATCACCGAAGCCATCAAGAAGGGCGACCGCAAGACCGCCGTCGCACAGACCCAGAACGCCATCGGCGAACAGCTGCCCGCCGCCGATATCCTCGCCGCACTCGTAGGCGGGATGGACGATGTCGGCCGCCGCTTTAAGAACAACGAGATCTACGTGCCCGAGGTGCTCATCGCCGCACGCGCCATGAAAGAGAGCATGGTGCTGCTCAAGCCCATCCTCGTGAAAGCCGGCGTCGCGCCCGCCCACACCGCCCTCATCGGCACCGTGCAGGGCGACCTCCACGATATCGGCAAGAACCTCGTCGCCATGATGTGGACCGGCGCCAACTTCAATGTCATCGACCTCGGCACGGACGTCCCCGCGGAGAAATTCATCGCCGCGGCCAAGGAGCACAACCCGGATCTCGTGGGCCTCTCCGCACTCCTCACCACCACGATGCCCGCCATGCGCACCACCGTGAAGGCCCTCCGCGACGCAGGATTCCAGAAACTCAAAGTCGCCGTCGGCGGTGCGCCCGTGACCCAGTCCTTCGCCGAGGAGATCGGCGCCGACGGGTTCTCCCCCGACGCCGGCTCCGCCGTCGACCTCGCCCGAAAGCTCGTGGCGGCGTAGGCTTGTTGAGACCTGTATCTCCGATCTTTAAAGCCTGACACCCTTCGGATAACCGACACCTTCACTGAAACATCGGTCGGCTAATGCTGACGCGGCGGCGGTCCGGAGAGAGGCACGTCGGGGACTTGCATGTGTTCATGATATATGCAATGTTCACGTAGACGTGAACTCCTTCAATATCATGAACAATAAGAACTTTTCGAGTGGCGCGCTTGAGAGGGCGCTGGCGGCGAGACTCCGCGAGTTGCTCGGCGGAGTGTCGTGGCTTCGAGACTGGGACGTGTCGCAGAATCCCGCACCCTTTGGCCGCGCATTCGACATCTTGGCCAAGGTGCCACTGCCGACGGGGAACACGGTCGAGCTGTGGGTCGAATGCAGGGATCTTCCGCGTCCTTCGCTTTTCCCCTACGTTTGCCTCACGAACCGATTCCACGAGGGCGGGAAACGCACCACTCGCGTGCCCGTGCTGGCGGCCCCTTGGATCACGGGACGGATGGCTGACTTGTGCACGGAGCACGGATGGAGCTGGTTCGATCTTGCGGGGAACTGCCGGCTTGACGTGCCGCAGGGATTTTACATCGAACGCAGCGGACATGATCCTGTGCATCATCGGCCCAGGCCTTCGGCAAACTTGGGCACCGCGGAGTCGGGGCGGACTCTCCGCGCGTTGCTTGCCCCGCAAAACGTGGGGCGGCGCTGGACGCAGCGGGAGCTGCAATGCGCCTGCCAGCCGGGCGTGAGCCTTGGCCTCGTGAACAAGGTCGTGCGCCATTTGCGCGACGAGGCCTTCATCGAGGTGCAGGAGGACGGCGGCTTCCGGTTGCTCGATCCATTGAAACTATTGTTTGCGTGGCGCGACGCCTATCGCTTCGACCGGCATGAGCGACGGGGCTATTTCACCCTATTGCGAGGAGAGAAACTGCGCGCCGCTTTGGCGGGATTGAAGCTGACTCCGGGTGGCCATGTGGCCTATGCCGCTTTTTCGGCGGCTGAGTTTCAGGCGCCCCACGTGCGCCAAACGAAAACATGGCTTTATCTCTCAGCCAGCCTAGAGGACGCGTTTTGCAGCCAGATGGAGGCCAAACCGGTGGACTCGGGCGAGAATCTGGCGGTTCTCATCCCCGAGGACGAGGGTGTTTTCTATTTGGCGGACGGCGGGGCTGTCGGTGATAGGCGAATCCCCTGCACGAACGCGGTACAGACCTACGTGGATTTATCGCACTGCGGCGAGCGGGGTGAAGAAGCAGCTGAGGCACTGCTCGAGCAGCGGTTGAAGTCAGAATGGAAGCGTGACCCCCGGGACGTATGAATCCCGAACCTCGCCAGCGCCAAGATTACAGCGACAGGCAAGTCGAAGCCGCGCGGCGCGTGCTCGTCGACGTGGGCCAAGTGCTCGCGTCGTTTGTGGACTGCATCGTAGTCGTGGGCGGATGGACGCCAGACCTCCTGCTGCCTGACGCAGACGAGCCACACATCGGGAGCATTGACGTGGACCTCGCGCTGGATGCCGCGAAACTGGGCGAGGGCCGTTACGCGGAGTTGCTGACGTTGTTGCTGGACACCAAGCGATATCGCAAAGGGGCGAAGGCCTTTCAGTTGATCGTAGAAGTGGATCTGAAGGATGGTGAGAGGCCGGTGCAGGTGGAGCTCGAGTTTCTAGCGCCCAAGGAATTGAAGCTGAAGAAAAGCAAACCAAAGCTACTCTCGAATTTTCGAGTCCTCCAAGCGGACGGTTGTGGCGTGGCGTTTCATGCGCCCGTCGAACTCAGTCTGCCCGGCCAAAATGTCCGCGGCGCGAAAAACACAGTGCGATTGCGCGTCGCATCGTTGTCGGATTTTCTCGTGATGAAAGCTCACGCAATCGGCGGTCGCGACAAGCCGAAGGACACGTACGACCTGTGTTATTGTCCAGAGCAATTCCCCGGAGGGGTGGAGAAACTGGCGGTGGAGTGGAAACGGCGGGTGCGGGATAACGATGTTTCCAGAGCCATCGAAATTCTTCGGGACAAATTCGCCAGCGTGGACGCTTTTGGCCCACAACAACTGGTGGAATTCCATGGCTCGCCCAACGTGGACACGCAAGAGATGCGGGCCCGGCGCGCCTACGAACTGGTGCAGAAGTTTCTGAGCCTGTTATGAACAGCCCATGAGCGATCAAACCCAAGGCCACCCCATCAAACGGCCGGAAACCCGTTTGTTTGCCGACCTCCGCAGGAACATCGCCATATTCACGACCGCTGCGATCAGCATGCCCTGCGTTCATGCGGTCCCCGAAACAGCACCCGCGTCGCATGCGGCCTATCGCACCGGCATCGTTTCGGGTGCCCGACCGAGCGCGCTGCCCGAATCCCTTGCAGGCACCCTAGCGAAAGCGGGATTCGCCATCCGGCGCCTGACGCTGGATGATCTATGCGGCGCCGGGAACCTGACGACAAATCACCTCGATTGCTTGATCCTCACTGACAGCCCGCGATTCCCGGCCCCGGCGATCGGCGCCTTTCGCGAGTTCGTGAAAGCGGGCGGGGACTTGGTGCTGATGGGGGGCCATGCGCTGTCGGAGCCCGTGGTGAAACATGGGGGCGCGTGGCAGACCGTAGATGAGGTGCAACGGGCCCTGGTCGCGAAAGGAAAAGGCTCGTTGCTGTTCGATTTCGAGGGGGACGATTTCGATTCCTGGCGGCGCGGGGCGGGGAACAGCGCGGCCCAATCTCGGCTCGCGTCCGATGCCGGGGTCGTCGGCAAAGCGATGCGCATGGATCTGAAAGAGGTCTCTTGGTACGACGTCTTCGGCACGGAGTTGGCGACATCGCCCCCGGGAGGCCACAACGCCCTGTGGTTTTGGGCCAAGGGGGATGCGCGGACGCCGCAGTTGTTTATCGAGGTCACCGAAAAAGATGGCTCCCGATGGAGCCGCGCGGTGGACATCGGCCCCGAGTGGCGCCCCTGCGCGGTCGCGGCCGGATCGTTCCTGTTCAAGGCCGACAAGAGCCCGGCCGACCCGCGCGGCAAAAAGGGCGACCACCTCAACATGGCCCACGCCGCGCGTATCTCCCTCGGGCTCGCGAAGGATCGCACGCCAACGGCGGGCGGCGATCACACGATCTGGATCGATCAGCTGACGTTGGGAGCTGTCGAGCCGGCGCTCGCGGCGGCGGAGAAAGGGCTGGGGTTCATCGACGCGTTTGAGGACTACGATGTCTATCGGCTCTCGGGCGTGGAGCGCGTCACCGGCCATGCGGCACAAGATTGGCTGCCGACCGATCTTGATATCCCGGGCCCGGTCAACGGCCTTTCCGCGGTGGCATTCTCGTTCCCCGGCGAGTCCACGTTCGTCCCGCTGCTGGCCGCGAAAGACGCACATGACCGGATCCCGGGCTGGGCCGCCGGCCTACTGATCCATCACGATGGTCGATACCGCGGCTCGCAGTGGGCCATCTTTGGCGTCGAGGGAGAATCGTTCTACGCGGACGCCGCCATGGGCCGCGAACTGGCGCGGATCCTCGAGGCCTTCGCCGGTGGCGCGCTCCTCGAGCGCGCGAGGGCCGAGTGCGCCGCTTCGGCGGCGCGGACGCTCGGGCTCACGTCTCCCGGACCACCACGCTTGAGCATCCGCGACGGGCATTTCACCTATCCGGACGGGCGCCGGTTCTTCATCATCGGCGCGAATTTCTTCAATTCTTTCGACGGCTATTACGGCGGGGGCCCGCAGTGGGATATCAATGCGCTGGAGCGCGATTTTCTCCGCATGCGGGCGGCGGGGATCAACGCGATCCGAGTCCACGGCTTCAGTCGGTTCGCCAATGCCAAGGACCCGCGGCGGCTACCGGCGTTCCTGGAGCTCTGTCGCCGCCACGGTGTGTACATCCTGCCGTGCATCATCGATCACACCCAGTCATTCCCGACCAAAGCGCAAATGCAGGCCGAGGCCCGCCGCATCGCGGCGCTCATCAAGGATGAACCCATGGTCTTCGGCTGCGACTTGCAGAACGAGCCCTACTGGCATGAGCTGGCATTGATCAAGGATGACAGCGCGACCTTGGGCGCACGCTTCCCCATGCCGAAGGACGGGTGGCGCGACTACCAGCGAAGCCTGAAGGTCTGGAGCGAGGACTGGACCAGCACGTTCCCGGGCCTGCAGGGTCCCTTGCCAATCCCGGAGGACCCGCGGTTCCGGCAGGCGTTCGACAGCGCCAACGGGATCTATGGGACCTGGATCCAGTGGCTCACCGAGGCGATCCGCGGCACCGGCAGCAGGCACCCCCTGGCGGTGGGCTACAACACCATCTTCGATTGCCTGCCGGCCAACCGCGCACTCGATTTCGTTGCGCACCACTGTTATCAGGACCCGAACAGCTACGACGACGTGATGATCAACATCACGACCCTAGATCGTCTGAAGCGCATCTGGCCCGATCGGCCCATCACCCTCGGCGAATTCGGCTACTCCAGCGGCGATCTCGTCGGCGGACGCTGCCTCGACATGGACGCGCAATCCGTCGGTGAGTTCATCCATTACCTCTATGCGCTGGCCAACGGCTATGACGGTGTCGTGAAGTGGCAGCTCTGCGACTGGGCGTACGGCAACCAGCAGCGCCAGGCGACATGGTGGAAGGATAACCCGGAGTCCGAGCGCAGGCGCCAGCGCAGGTTCGGCATGTATTGGCCAGATGGAACACCCGAAGGCCGCCCAAAGCCCATCGCGTGCGCCACGAAATTCCTGTCGGACGCGATCGCCGACGGGCTGCGAGGGGGAAAGGGAAAACTCGAGGTCACAAGATCGACAAACCAGATCGGCGCGGGCTATGTGTTTCGCTCCGACCGCGCCTTCTTCGTCGGAGACACCCGATTCGGGGGGGAAGGCCTGGACTTCACGTGCGGCGACGCGCGGCCGGCCAACGTGCTGCTCCGCTGGAACGATGACTCGCTCACGGTCATGGCAACCCGCGACATCGACGTGGCTCTGGCGCCCGGGAAATTCGTTCACGCGCTCAAAGGCCCTCCGCAGATGCTCACCATCCGCGGCCAACGGGGCAGCCTCACCGAGACCGCGGGCGCCCTCCGCATCGGCCTGCTTGCTGGAGAAACCTTGCGGATCACGAAAAGTCGCAATCCGTAATCCCTGCTGTCGGCAGAGCCAAAGCCCAAAGCCATATCGCGTTTGCATCGCGCCTCAGCCCCACGCATGATCGCGACATGAGCCATCGTATGACGTGCCCCATGCTCGGGCGCGCACTCCCCATCGCATTGCTCGCAATTCTGGCCGGGATCGGAAACGCGGCCACGAAACGACCGAACGTGATCATCCTGCTGACCGACGACCAGGGGTACGGCGACCTATCCTGTCACGGGAATCCCATCCTGAGGACGCCGAACCTCGACCGGTTGCACGCAGAGTCGATACGCCTGGTGGATTTTCATGTGACGCCCATGTGCACGCCGACGCGCGGCCAGATCATGACGGGGCGGAGCTGCCTCTCCACTGGCGCCTACGTGGTTTGCTCGGGACGGAGTTTCATCCGCGAGGGGATCCCCACCATGCCCGAAATCTTCGCCGGGGGCGGCTACCGGACCGGGATCTTCGGCAAATGGCATCTGGGCGACTATTACCCGTACCGGCCCCAGGACCGGGGCTTCCAGGAGGTCTTGACCTTCGGCGGCTGGGGCGTGGGCTGCGCGCAGGACCATTGGAACAACGCCTATCAGGACTGCTGGTTCCTGCACAACGGCAAGGCGCAATTCTACCCGGGCTATTGCACCGACGTCTGGTTCGCGGAGGCCATGAAATGGATGAAGGCCCGCGCCGCCGCGGGGGAGCCTTTCCTCTGCTACCTGCCGACGAACACCCCGCACGGTCCCAATTGGGTGCCGCCGCAATACGCCAAACCGTATGCCGGCAAGGTGCCCCCCGGCGTCGCCAAGTTCTTTGGCATGATCGGTAACCTCGACGACAACGTCGGCAGGCTCGAGACGATGCTCGCGGAATCCGGCTTGCGGGAGAACACGATCTTGATCTACATGACGGATAATGGCGGCACCGGGGGGGTGAAAACGTTCAACGCGGGGATGCGGGGCCACAAGACGGAGTATTACGACGGGGGCCATCGCGTGCCTTTTTTCCTCCGATGGCCGGCGGGCGGCCTGCGCCCGGCCGGTGATGTGCCGGACCTCGCCCAATGCCAGGACCTGCTGCCGACGCTGATGGAGCTCTGCGGCGTCGAGAGGCCGTCCGGATTTTTCTGCGATGGCACGACCCTCGCGCCCCTGCTGAAGGGCCAACCGCAACCCGGCCTCAGGGAGCGGATGCTCGTCGTACAGTACGGCATTTGGGAGGAGTGGGAGGGCCCGGTCAAATGGAATAGCGCCGTCCTCTGGAACAAGTGGCGGCTCGTCAAGGGCGAGGAACTCTACGATATCGCGTCCGACCCCGCGCAGGCCACCAACATCGCGTCCCAGAAGCCCGACGTCGTGGCGCAGCTCCGCGAGCACTACGAGAAATGGTGGTCCGCGATTGAGCCCTCGGTGCGCGAGTTTGTCCCGATCCACCTGGGCTCGGAACACGAGGATCCCGTCTGCCTCGGGTCGCAGGACTGGGCCGGCTATAATACCTCGAACACCCCGGATATCCGCGCCGGCGTGAACCGCAACGGCCCGTGGCACGTCCTGGTCGAGCGCGCCGGCGAATATGAGTTCTCCCTCCGTCGTTGGCCCGTCGAGGCCGATGCCGCGATCACCGCCACGGTGCCCGCGTATCAAGGCGCGCTCGGCAGCTATGCCGAGGGCAAGGCGCTGCCCATCGCGAGGGCGCAGTTGCGGGTTGGTGACTTTGATGCGACGAAACCCGTTGGCCCGGAGGACAAGGCGACCGTCTTCACCGCCAAGCTGCCCGTCGGCCGGACGCTCGTGCAGACCTCCTTCCGCGATGCCGCAGACAAAGAGATCTGCGGCGCCTACTATGTCTACGTGCACCGAAAATAGTGCCTGGTCACGGGCGCAAGGAAAGAAACGAGCATGCTCGGCGGTTTGCTGGCGGCCCCGGACGCCGATGCGACTCACTTTTCCCCGACGACCGCGACGGCGATGCTGCGCCGATGCGGCGTGCGGCGGTGCTCGAGCAGATAGATCCCCTGCCATGCCCCGAGACAGGGGCGGCCATGATGGACGGGAATGTTCTCGGAGGTGCGGGTGAGCGCCATGCGGATGTGTGAGGGCATATCGTCGGGTCCCTCCAGGTCATGGGTGAACCACGACGCCCCATCTGGCACGAGCCGCCCCAGGAAGGTCTCAAGATCCTCCCGCGCGGTGGGATCGGCATTCTCGAATATCACGAGACTGGCGCTGGTGTGGGCGACAAACACGGTGGCGACGCCAGTCTGAACGCCGCTGCGGCCAACGATTTCCACAACCTGTTCCGTGATCTCATAGGCGCCTCGGCCGCGTGTCGCGACCGCGAATGTCTCGGTGTGTGCGGCCATGGGTGGCCTCCCTTCAGGAGATGCGCTCTATGTGGGCGCCGAGTTGCCGAAGCCGCTCGTCGATCCTCGTGAAGCCGCGATCAATCTGGTCCACGTTCTGAATCTCCGATTCACCATCGGCGCAGAGGGCGGCGATCAGCATCGCCATCCCCGCCCGGATGTCGGGGCTCGCGACCCTTGCGCCGCGCAGCTTCTCTTTGCCCATCACGACCGCACGATGGGGGTCACAGAGCACGATGCGGGCGCCCATCTGGATCAGGTTGTCCGTGAAGAACAGGCGCGATTCGAACATCTTCTCGTGGATTAGGATCGTCCCCTTGCACTGGGTCGCGGTGACGAGCGCCACCGAGGTCATGTCGGCGGGAAAACCCGGCCAGGGCGCGTCGTCGAACTCGGGGATCGCGCCGCCCTGATCGGGCCGCACCACCATCGGCTGGTCCCGGGGCACATAGAGCGCGCCGTCCTGCTCGATGGTCTTGATGCCCAGCCGATCATAGTTGAACCGGATCATGCGCAGGTCCGCGAAGACTGCGTCCTCAATGACGAGGTCGCCGCCCGTGACGGCGGCGAGGGATATAAAGCTGCCAACCTCAAGATAGTCTGGACCAACACGGTGTTCGGCACCCCGGAGGCCATCCACGCCCTGGATGCGCAGGAGGTTGGTGCCGATGCCGTCGATCCGCGCCCCCATCCGGCAGAGCATGTGGCACATCCCCTGGACGTGCGGCTCGCTGGCCGCATTGCGGATAATGGTCTCCCCCTTGGCCAGGACCGCCGCGGAGAGGATGTTCTCCGTGGCCGTCACGGATGCCTCGTCCAGCAGGACGTCGGCACCCTCGAGGTGATCCGCCTCCAGGAGAAAGCCGAAGGGCAGGACCTCGACCTTGGCGCCGAGGGTCTCAAAACCGAGCAGGTGCGTGTCCAGCCGGCGCCGCCCGATGCGGTCGCCGCCCGGTTTCGGGAGGATGGCCCGGCCCGTGCGCGCCAGGAGCGGGCCCGCGAGGGTCACCGAGCCGCGGAGTTTGCCCGCCAGATCCCAGGGCACGTCCGAATTGGGGGCGGAGGCGCAGGCGACACGGAGTCGCGAATTCCCGTCCAACCGCTCAACCGCGACGCCGAGTGACTCGAGCAACTGCAGCATGACCCGCACGTCATGGATGTCTGGGACATTGTCCAGCATCAGCGGTTCACTGGTGAGAATGGACGCCGCCAGGATGGGCAGCGCCTCATTCTTGTTGCCCTGCGGACGGATCCTGCCGCAGAGCGGTTCGCCCCCAACAACCCGAAACGACGCCCGCCGGATGCCTTCGGCCATGGCAAATATTGTCGCCCCATTTTTCCGTCGGGTCGAGGCGCAAAATCGGCGGTGGCATCTGAATCTCCAATCGGGAGCTTTGAAAAGCACGGGCTCGACCGTATAAGGACTCGCATGAAATCGTACCGCAAGGAACTCTGGTTCCAACTGTCAACGCGGCGCGGGTTGATCAACATCACGCCGCAGGTGGAGGAGGCCGTTCGCGCCAGCGGCATCGCGGAGGGGATGGTTCTCGTCAACGCGATGCACATCACCGCGAGCGTTTTCATCAACGACGACGAATCTGGGCTGCACCACGATTTCGAGGCGTGGCTGGAGCGGCTCGCCCCGGAGAAACCGTACTCTCAGTACCGCCACAATGGCGCGGAGGACAACGCGGACGCCCATCTGAAGCGCACCATCATGGGCCGGGAGGTCGTCGTCGCGATCACCGGCGGGAGGCTGGACCTCGGCCCGTGGGAGCAAATCTTCTATGGCGAATTCGACGGCAAGCGGCGGAAGCGCGTGTTGATCAAGGTCATCGGCGAGTGAGGCGAGCATGGCTTCCAGGGGAGAAAAAAGGGGACCGCGGCGCATCGTGCTGACGGGCGCGACGCGGGGCTGCGGCCGTGCCCTGGCGCAGGGGTTTGCGGCCGCCGGACACACGGTGGTCGGGTGCGGTCGATCCGGGGAGGCCGTCGCCGCACTCCGCTCGGCGTTCGCCGCGCCACATCGCTTCGATGCCCTGGACGTGTCCAACGACGCGGCCGTGGCCGCGTGGGCGAAGACGGTATTGGACGAGGGGGGTCCCCCGGACTTGCTGATCAACAACGCCGCGACCATCGCAAGGAATGCCCCGCTTTGGAAGGTGCCCGCGGACGAATTCGATGCCGTCATCGACGTCAATATCAAGGGTGTGGCCAACGTGATTCGGGCATTTGTTCCGGCCATGATCCCGCGCGCGCGGGGCATCATCATCAACATCAGCTCCGAATGGGGGCGCTCGGTGGCGCCCGAGGTGGCCACTTACTGCGCCACCAAGTGGGCCATCGAGGGCATGACCAAGGCGTTGGCGGAAGAACTGCCGGAGGGCATGGCCGCGATCCCTCTCAACCCCGGCATCATCGACACCGACATGCTCCGGAGCTGCTGGGGAGACGGCGCGGGCTCGTTCCCCAAACCACAGGCATGGGCGCGACGGGCCGTCCCGTTCATCTTGGGGCTCGGCCCCGACCACACCGGCAGGTCTCTGAGCGTCAGCTGACCTGAAACTTCACGCCGCGCCCAAGACCGTGGGGCGGACAATCCTGTCCGCCAACCCACGATGTGGCAACGTCTTGTGATTGCAGACAAGATTGCCCGCACCACGTGGCGGAAGTTTCCACATGAATGATGCGGCGCGCTCTCGATCCGGTCGGCCCCGCCGCGCGCCGGCGGCGGGGCTAGCCAGAAACTT
>Ga0209717_1000108_pt1 | contig 100215 bp, 82 predicted proteins | sample AD_UKC048_MetaG_FD_184418 | JGI IMG/M metagenome (GOLD analysis project Ga0209717, IMG submission 184418) | Active sludge microbial communities of municipal wastewater-treating anaerobic digesters from USA - AD_UKC048_MetaG (SPAdes) (version 2) | ecosystem: Engineered > Bioreactor > Anaerobic >... | reverse complement strand
TTTCCAGAACAACCTGAGCCCGGCTTCGGTATTCCAGGAAGTGAAAGGAAAAGCGAGCCAGGTGCCGTCTAACCTGCGCAGTACCTGCTTTATCATCGGCGGTGTGCCGTACGAACTGGCCAAACAAACCCGCAGCGGCAAGGAACGTTACACCGTGCTTAAAGCTCCGGCCGACTACAAAGCCGACGGCGCAAAACAGGAAGCGGGGCTGAATATTTACTCGGCTATTGCGGAAGGTACGGGCTGTAAGCAGTTTGTGTTCGACTGGGATGCGAACTTTACGATCGGGTTCTTGCTGGGATTGTAGGGGGGATTTGTTCGGCTTCGCCGAACTTTGATGGGGACGCGGATTTTGCGGATTATGCGGATTAAAATTGATTTTTTTGTGGCCTGACGGCCATTATTGATTTGGATTCCGTCCGCTTTCGGCTGACCTTGATATAGACTATGATTTTATATGATTAATATGATGGCCATGATTACCACTCGGAGTAATCATGGCCATCATATTAATCATGCGAATCTTCGGTTAACATGACTGCGAAGCAGTCAAAACTATGTGCTCTGCTTGCCAAGCGCGACATTTTTGACCACATAGGCACATAGATCACATAGCATAGCGTACTCTAGTCTATGTGTCCTATGTGCCTATGTGATCAAAAAATAACACTACAAGTTTTTTTTCCGCTTAGACACATAGTTTGACTGCTTCGCAGTCCCGTTAACTCAGGATTCGCATTAATCATATAAATCATATTCTAAAATTATATGCCAACCGCCGGAGGCAGTATAATCCGGAAAAATCAAAAAAAGTGGCCGTCAGGCCACAAAAAATCAATTTTAATCCGCTTAATCCGCGAAATCCGCGTCCCCATGAAAGTTCGGCGGAGCCGAACAAATAAAAAAACTATCCCATCAATCTGTTATCCATTACCATCCAGACCCCTCTACCATCAAATTACACCCCCGCATTTCCGCCACATCCAGCCGCCCCAGCACCTCGAACTGGCCATCTGCCGATACTTTCCCAATATCTTCAGTCTGAATAAAACTGCAGGTATCCAGGTTGGCCAGGTCGACAATATTCAGCACACCTGTTCTGCCGGGCAGGGTATGGTAAAACGGATCGTTGATCTCCGTGGTCAGCACGCGCATGGTAGTGGCAGGGGTGAATGTTTCTCCGCCCGTGGCATAGGCTTGAGAGAACAGTTCCGTCATCCCGTATTCGGAATGAATGCGCTCCAGGTGAAATGCTTCCTGCAACGTCTGGTGCAGTTCCGTGCGTGTGAGTTCCTTTCGGCGACCTTTCATGCCGCCGGTTTCCATCACCGTGATGCCTGACAGATCCATGGGAAATTGTTCGGCAAAATCCAGCAGACCGAAACTAACCCCCAGCAGCAGCGTTTTATGACCGGCAGACTTGCATTTCGTGAGTGTTTCGGCCAGTTGTTCGAAATTGTTCAGGAAAAAGCCGCTATCGGGGAATTGCGAAATCCGGATAAAATAATCGGCCATGGCTACCAGAGAAGAGCCCGAACGTTCGAGATAGGATGGCAGCAGGGCCAGCACGCACCATTCGGAAGGGTCGCCGTAAAACTGCGTGAACCCGCGCCTCGTATTTTGTAAATACCAGTCGAGGCTGCGCACCAGGTGTTGCGATGGGATCTGCCCGGTTGTGCTGCTGCTGGAAAAATCGGTTTCGGGTGTCCACGTACCGCTCTGGATCTCGTGGTTTTTGAAAAACTGGATGGGTAAAAACGGAATGTCGGTCAAACTTTGCACCGAGCCCGGGCGGCGTCCCAGCAATTCCAGGTATCTGGAATACAAGGGATTATAATGCGCCTGATACTGAAATACGGACAATGCGACGGCTTCGAACTGCTCCGGTTTCAAATCTGCCAGGGCTGGCAATAAATCTGATCGTTCGGGTGTTTGCATTGTCATAAAAAAAGCCAAATTTTGGCGCAAAATACGAGAGTGTTTGATTTTTCGGGTTGAGTATTTAGAATGCGACTGATTGTCAATTCTTTACGAACCCCTTTACACGAAACGCCCAACACTCCCTAAAATCGATCGCTATGAAAAACAGTGTCCTCGGAATCCTTCTCCTGTCTGTCTTTGCCGGCATCACTGCCCAGTTTTGCGTCAAACCGCCCGATTATCCGCTCGAACCGGTGATCGAGTTCAAAAGTGTTTCCACCAACACCATGCGGCAAAGCGCCATCGCTTCCAATGACCCCGACAGCGTGGTGGTCACTTTTTCCTATACCGACGGCGACGGTGACCTGGGTTACCCGGACGACGATCCGACGACCAGCGTTTTTTTTCGCGACCAGCGCGACCAGTTTCCCAGTGAACGTAAATTACCTTTTGTAGACCCCCAGGGCGCCGGTAACGGCATTTCCGGTGAAATTTCCGTGGTGCTGCCTTCCACCTGCTGCATCCACATCGACCCGGTGGAAGGTACCAAAACTGCCTGTGAACTGGTACCGGTGACCAGAGATACGTTGGTGTATGTGATTACGATTCGTGACCGGGCAGGGCATACAAGCAACGAGATTCGGACGAGTCCGATTTTGTTGATCTGCAAGCAGTGATTGGGGGAGAGATTGTTCGGCTTCGCCTCACAGTTGGGATATGGGGACGCGGATTTTGCGGATTTTGCGGATTAATATTGATTACTGACTGTTATTTTGACTATGATTTAACTGATTTATATGATGGACATGATTTTTACCACTCGAAAAATGAGGCTATCCAAATTGTACTGAGTATTTAAAATTATGTCCATCATATAAATCAGTTGAATCATAGTCGGAAATCAATATTAATCCGCATAATCCGCACAATCCGCGTCCCCATTTCGCCCAGGTGAGGCGAAGCCGAACCATCCAAAAAGAATCAAAAGAATCAAAATCCGCGTCCCCATCAGTGAGGCGAAGCCGAACAAAAACGATCCCCCTCCATGTCCTAAATCCCAAACCTCATTTGTCATCAGAGTGTATCAAACATTCGATCACAAATCTAAATCACAAGTCATGAACGAGTACGCCCTGATTTTCAGGCACATGGATGGCAAGGAAGTTGCCTCCCCGGAACAAATCCAGCAATGGATGCAACAAACGATGGACTGGATCGGCGGCATCGCCGCACAAAACAAGTTCGTATCCGGCACGGGTCTGCCGTTCGATGAAGCACGCGTCGTGCATTCCAATAAAATGGTCACCAACGGCGCTTTCGGCGATATCAAGGAAACCGTCGGCGGCCTGGTCATCGTTCGTGCCGAATCCGTGGAAGAAGCCGTGGAATTTGCCAAGGGCTGCCCGGTGTTGCAGGGAGAAGGGAATAGTGTGGAGGTGAGGAAGGTAGCGCAAAAATAGAGAGGTGAGAAAGTGAGAGGGTGAGAGAGGTGAGAGCCGACTTCGATTCCACCGCTTCGCTCCAGTGCTTCCAATGGTATGGCGAAGCGGTGTACGCTACGAACGCTCACCCTCTCACATCTCTCACCTTCTCACCCACTAATTTCTATGCTCGCTCCTCTCTTCCGCACCGAATTCACCAAAATCACAGCCGTGCTGTGCAAGCGCCTGGGAATCAGCCAGATGCAGGTGGCGGAAGATATTGCCAGCGAAACTTTTTTGCTGGCATACGAAACCTGGCCGTATAAGGGTGTGCCCGAAAACCCAACGGCGTGGTTGTATGCGGTGGCAAAAAACAAACTCAAAAACCACCTTTCCAGAAATCAGTTGTTCGAAGGCAAAATTGCGCCGGAGTTGAAACACGCCGCGCCGGATCGCGAAGAACCGGACATCGATTTATCCGAATCCCATATTTCCGACAGCCAGTTGCAGATGCTTTTTGCGATTTGTCATCCCGCTATTCCGCCGGAAGCGCAGATCGGTCTTGCGCTGCGGATTTTGTGCGGTTTCGGGATCGAGGAAATTGCGACGGCATTTCTGACGAATAAAAGCACCATCAACAAACGCCTGTTCCGGGCGAAGGAAAAATTACGAACCGACAACTTGCCCATCGAAATGCCGCCGGCCGCGGAAGTAAAACATCGGCTCGATACGGTGCTTACCACGCTGTATCTGCTTTTTAACGAAGGATATTATTCGGAAAGCCATGACGCCGTATTGCGCGAAGATTTATGTCTGGAAGCCATGCGGCTCACCCGTATGCTGGCAGATAATGCGCTGACTGCCAAGCCGCCCGTTTTTGCTTTGCTGGCATTGATGTGTTTCCACGCCTCGCGCTTTGCGGCACGCAAAAACGAACACGGCGCCATCATTTTGTACGAAAATCAGGATGAAAGCCTCTGGAACCGCGATCTTATCGCACAGGGCGCTTTTTACCTCCACCAGGCTTCGGGCGGCGATTCCGTTTCCCGCTACCACCTCGAAGCGGGCATCGCTTACTGGCACACGATCAAGGAAGATTTGGCGGAAAAATGGCAGCATATTTTACAGTTGTACAACCGGCTTTTGATGGTGGAATATTCACCTGTGGCAGCGCTGAACCGTACTTTTGCGCTTGCCAAAGTCAAAGGAAATGAAGCGGCAATTGTGGAGGCAGAAAAATTGCAGTTGACTGATAATCAATATTATTTTACGTTGCTGGGCGAATTGTATCGGGGCATTGAACCGGAAAAAGCAAAGGGATATTTGCAAAAGGCGTATGCGCTGGCAAAGACGGCAGGGGACAGGGAGGTGATTCGGAATAAGATGGAGGTACTGTGAAACCACAAATATGGAAAAACAAGTGCATCAACATAATTTTTAGTTTCCTATGATGAACCATCAAATAGAAAACATTCTGCGCGGAATTATCCGGGAATGCCGCCAATATTTTCACCAAAAAACCATGCGTGACAGCATGGAAGACTACCGAACGTACTTGCTCGATCAGACGGAACGACTCAGGCAGCAAAACAACCCCGACAATGAAAAGTGGATTCAAAACAACCTATCCGTTTTAGCGGATCAAGACGAGATATTTGAAGCCGCGCTCGAAAATGAAGCCGATTATAAAAAACTGATTAACAGGATATTAAAGCGATTCGATCAACTGGATGAAACTTCCGTCAGCGCAGATTTCATCAAACAGTTTAAACGGTATTTGCCAAATTTAAAAATCAACGATCAATACGATTCTATCAGCGGCCTGTTTTTCGAATACGATTCACAGCCGATTCTGCAAATGACCTGTTTCCCGAAGCAAAACTTTGAACTGGTGCTGGAAACTCCGAAATACATCAAATTTGAAAATGGCAATTATGCGGCAGAAATAGCCGTAGAAGTCGATTTCTCAAAAGTGGCAAAACCGGTTTTCAGCGACGATTGGGATGAAATGATCTGGGCGTTCGAAAACGAACTGGAATACTTTCACAAGTTAAAAGAGATGCACATCACCTTCGCCTTTCTATGCCTGCACCTTGCGTTGAAAAGCCCCGAAATAGTAAGTATCCTCGACCAACTCCCGATTGAAAACGGGGCCTTGTTTTATGCAAACGAGCACGATGAAGAAGTGAGAACAATCTACGTGAAACCGTAGCGCCCTCATTTCAATATCCGCCGTGCCGCCCAGTTGCTCATCAGCACCCCGAACACCACAATCGAGATCGAACTCGTCGGCATCAGTACGGCCGCTACCAGCGGTGACAGATGCCCGGTAACGCTGTATCCCAGCCCGATGATATTGTAAATGATAGCGACGGCGTAGGATTTTTTTACGGTGCTCACGCCGGCCCTCGCCAGTTCCACGAATTTCGGCAGGTTTTCAAATTCATCGGCGTGCAGAATAGCATCGCAGGCAGGCGTGAAGTTGTTGGTATCTTCAGCCACCACCACACCCAGGTTGCTTTGGCGGAGTGCGCCGGCGTCGTTCAGGCCGTCGCCGAGCATCATAACCTGGCGGCCGTGGCGCTGGAGTTTTTTTACGAATTCCAGTTTGTCCTGCGGCGAGCGTTCGAACAACATCGTTTCGCGTTCGGGGAAAAACGGCGCGAGCGCGGTAGCCTCCCGGTCCTGGTCGCCGGAAAGCAGCCAGACATGGTTGAAATCGCTTTGTTTTTTGCCAAACCACGATGCTGCTTTCGTTTGCCGGAAATAGGCGAGAATCTGCATCAGACCCACGCGGTAGCGGCTTTTTACCTCGTAACAGCCTTTGTTTTCCCCATCAATGGAAATAAACAGTCCCTGACCTTCGGCGCCCACAAATGCTGCGGAACCGATTTTCAGTTCGCGGCCCTGCACCTTGCCCTGGATGCCGAGCCCTGGGATTTCGCGGAAATTTTCGGGCGCCACCACCGGCACTTCCGGCATGGATTCGTACAATCGGCGGCTGAGCGGGTGCGAGGAATGTTTGGTGAGCGAGCGAATGGCAACTTTGTCGGCAGCGTTGAGGGGCTTGCCTTTGAACTGATAACTTTGCTGCGCTACGTTGGTGATCGTGCCCGTTTTGTCAAAAATAACCGAGTCGATTGCGCTGAAGGATTCCACCGTTTTGATGTTTTTCAGGTAAAAACGGTGGCGTCCCAGGATGCGCATGATGTTGCCGAGTGTAAACGGTATAGATAACGCGACGGTGCAGGGGCAAGCCACGATCATCACGGCCGTGAAAGCGTTGATCGCCCGGCCCATGTCAGTCGGCATCCAGTACAGGAATGCGCCGACGCCGAATACGAGGATCATCCAGGAGAAAATACGGCCGGCCTGATCTGCCAGTTTGGTCACCTGGCCTTGCTCGTTTTCCTTGAATGCCTGGTCGTTCCACAGTCGGGTAAGGTAACTCTGGGAAACGCGGCGGGTGAGCGATACTTCGATGCTTTCACCCACCTGTTTGCCGCCGGCAAAAATGCGTTCGCCGCTTTTGATGGTCTGCGGTTCCGCTTCGCCGGTTACAAAACTGTAGTCGACCTGCGCCGAGCCTTTCAGCAAAATGCCGTCGGCCGGAATGATTTCCTGACTGCGCACCACGATGATGTCGCCGGGTACCAGCCGGTTGACAGGTACGGAGGTTTCTTCCTCGCCGTTTTTCAGGGAGGCCGCTACTGGGAAATAAGACTTGTAATCGCGCTCGAACGACAATTCACTCCAGGTGCGCTGCTGGAACCATTTTCCGATAAGCAGCAGGAACGTCAGCCCGGCGAATGAATCGAGGTAACCCGGACCCGTGTGCGTAAATATTTCCCAGATACTGCGCCCGAACAAGGACAACAGCGCCAGGCACAATGGGATTTCGATATTCAGGTGTCCCTGACGCAATCCGTTCCATGCCGAAACAAGGTAGTCGCGGGCGCTCACCAGCAGCACCGGCACAGCCAGAATGACGCTCAGGTACCCGAAAATGTCGGCAAACCAGCGATACGTTTCAGCATCCATGCCCACGTAATCGGGGAAACTGAACAGCATGATATTGCCGAAGGCAAAACCTGCGATCCCGATCTGGTAGGCCAGCCGTTTGCTGATGAACTTAGGTTTGGCATTGTCGATGTCGCCGAGGTTGATCTCCGGCGCATACCCGATGGAGGAGAGCAGGGCCGCCATTTTGCGCAGCGAAGTCTGTTCGGGATTGTATTGAATGGTCGCCGTTTTTTTCAGGAAAGTCACCCGGGAATAGGTAACGCCGGCGTCGAGTTTGTACAAATTTTCCAGCAGCCAGATACAACTCACGCAGTGCATTTGCGGCAGGTAAAAAGTCACCTGCGCGGTCTGGCCGTTGTTGAATTCCAGCAGTTTTTCCTGCACTTCCGGGTCGTCCAGATACGCGAATGCTTTCGCATGTCGCTGATTCTTAAGACTTTGCCCTGGCTGTACATCCAGCGCGTAGTATTCGCACAGGTTGTGGGTATTCAGGATTTCGAACACCATTTTACAGCCATCGCAACAGAAGTACTTGTCCTCGATGTGGAGGTGATCGTCGGGACAAACATCATGACAGTGGAAACAACTGTGCGGCAAAACGGCGGGGTTTTTCGGCTGCAAGAGTGTTGTAGAGGCCATATATTGGTTGAGATGTGGAGTAGTTGAGATGTGGAAGGGCGTGAGGTGTAGCCCGGATATAAATTAATTTTTGTCAAAAGTAGCGGGCGCCTTCGCTGCGGTTTGGTGACCGTTGTCATGGGTATGGATGATTTCTATACATTTGCCCGAATAAATTGAACAGGATTTGAAGGATTAAAAAAGGATTGGAAGGATGCGCAACCACTCGGGTAAATCCTTCCAATCCTTTTTTAATCCTTCAAATCCTGTTCAAAATCATCCAAAACTAAATCTCATGCTAAATAACGGACGCGGCCTTTTCCAGTTAGCCGTCATTGTCAGTGCCCTCGGCTTTTTTGTGGACGTGTACGACTTGCTGCTTTTCGCCATTATCCGGAAATCCAGTCTGGCCGCCCTGGGCCTCACACCCGATCAGATACTGACGCAGGGTGAGTTGCTCATCAGTGTTCAAATGATCGGGCTGCTGATCGGAGGCATCCTTTTCGGCATCATCGGCGACAAAAAAGGGCGACTGAGCGTGCTCTTCGGCTCCATTTTGCTGTATTCCATTGCCAATATTCTGAACGGGATGGTTCATACCGTTCCACAATACCTCGTGCTGCGGTTTATCGCAGGCATCGGTCTGGCAGGCGAACTGGGAGCCGGGCTTACCCTCGTCAGTGAAATGCTGCCCAAGGAAAAACGCAGCCTGGCCGCCGGTTTGATCGCCGGTTTCGGGGTGCTCGGCGCCGTGGCGGCATTCGGCATGAGCAAGGTGTTCGACTGGCGGATGTGCTACTATATTGGCGGGATACTGGGCTTTGTACTGCTGTTGATGCGCGTCAGCGTCAGTGAAAGCGGATTGTTCAAACAAGTGCAGCAAACCGATGTGCAGCGCGGCAACTTCCTGCAATTTTTTACCAACCGGGAGCGCTTCGGGCGCTATATCCGGTGCATCCTCATCGGGGTGCCGGTGTGGTACGTGATCGGCGTGCTGGTCACTTTTTCCGACCAGTTCGGCAAGGCATTCGGCATCCCGGATATCGATCCGGGTATGGCAATCATGTATCTGTACATTTTTGTGGGCATGGGCGACCTCGCCGTAGGCTGGCTGAGCGAGCGCCTGAAAAGCCGGAAAAAGACGTTGTTCCTCTTCATGACCATCACCATTTTCTTTTGTGTGCTGTTTTTCCTGCAAAATGGTGGCAGTGCCTGGTCGTTTTACCTGCTTGTCATGGGACTCGGTTTCGGCGCGGGATTCAATGTGGTGTACATGACTATGGGCGTCGAGCAATTCGGTACCAACCTGCGCGCTTCGGCTGCCATCAGTATCCCGAATATGGTGCGTGGCGCGTTGCCGCTCATCATTTTGCTGTTTAAATTTACCCGGAATCTGTTTCAGGACTATGTGACAGGCGCCTGGGTGACGGGCGTTATTTTGTTTGCTATCGCCATTGCAGCGGCCTGGACAATGGAAGAGACGTATGGGAAAGACCTCGATTTCCTGGAACACTGAAACGCGGATCACGCGGATCAGGAGCGGATCTTCGCGGATTTCTGACTATGATTTTGACCATGATTTCAATATGATTTATATGATATCCATGATTACATCCGAACCAATCATGGATATCATATAAATCACCTTAGAATCATGGTCAATGTGCAGTATTTGTTTTTTATTTGAACCGAAATTATCATCCATACAAATCCAATCCGCGCGATCCACTCTCCATCTGTGAAATCCGCGTGACTAAATCCGCGTAAATCCGCTCTAAATCCGCGAAATCCGCGTTGCAATATTATGTCTGACTTCCAGATTAAATCCGCCCCGACTACCTACGACGTCATCATTATCGGCTCCGGCGCAGGCGGCGGTATGGCGGCCTACGAACTCACCAAAGCCGGCGCGAAGGTGTGCCTGCTCGAAGCGGGACAACATTTCGACCCGGCCGATCCGAAATACATCACCCAAATGAAATGGCCGTATCAGTCGCCCCGGCGCGGCGCGGGAACGCGTTACCGGCCGTTCGGCGATTTCGACGCGGCCTACGGCGGCTGGGATATCGAAGGGGAACCTTACACGACCAAAGGCAATACCAAGTTCCGCTGGTTCCGGTCGCGTATGCTGGGCGGCCGCACCAACCACTGGGGACGTATCAGCCTGCGCTTCGGTCCGCAGGATTTTAAACGGTACAGTATCGACGGACTGGGCGACGACTGGCCGATCGGTTATGAAGACGTGGCGCCTTTTTACGATGAAGTGGATCGTTTGATCGGTGTTTTCGGCAGCAAGGAAAACCTGCCGAACGATCCCGATTCCATTTTTCTGCCCGCGCCCAAACCGCGTCTGCATGAAATGATGTTGCAGAAAAACAACAAAAAACTCGGCATCACCACTATTCCTTCGCGGCTCAGCATCCTCACCAAACAGATCAACGACGACCGTGGATCCTGTTTTTATTGCAGCCAGTGCGGCCGTGCCTGTATGGCGTATGCGGACTTTTCGTCGTCCTCCTGTTTGTGCAAACCGGCAGCGAAAACCAAAAACCTCGACACAATCAACTATGCCATGGCCCGCGAGGTGCTTACCGACGCACAAACCGGCCTGGCAACCGGCGTTTCCTATATAGACACGCTGACGATGGAAGAAAAAACGGTGCGCGGCAAAATTGTTGTCCTCGCTGCCAGCGCCTGCGAATCGGCGCGTTTGCTGCTGAATTCAAAATCCGCCCGTTTTCCGGAAGGGCTCGCCAATTCGTCGGGCGTGGTGGGCAAATACCTGCACGATTCCACCGGCGCTTCCCGCGGGGCAATCGTGCCTGCTTTGTTCGACCGAAAACGCTACAACGAAGACGGAGTAGGGGGCCTGCACGTGTATTCGCCCTGGTGGCTCGACAATAAAAAACTGGATTTCCCGCGCGGCTACCACATCGAATACTGGGGCGGCATGGGCATGCCTGCCTACGGCTTCGGGTGGGGTATTGAAAACGTGAACGGAATGTTTCCCGACCGCAATGGCGCCAAACACGAAGCAGGTGGTTACGGCGCTTCACTCAAAGACGATTACCGCCGCTTTTACGGCGCCTACATCGGCATGGCCGGTCGCGGCGAGGCCGTGGCTGTCGAAGACAATTACTGCGAAATCGACCCGGAAAAAGTGGACAAATTCGGTATTCCTGTGCTGCGTTTTCATTATAAATGGTCGGACTACGAGCGCCTGCAAGCCAAACACATGCAGGATACTTTCGAGCAGATTATTCAGGAAATGGGCGCTATTCCGCTGGGCAAAAAACCGGGCGCCGATCAGGATTACGGTCTCGCCGATCCCGGCGAAATTATCCACGAAGTAGGAACCGTCCGCATGGGCAGCGACCCGAAAAAATCGGCGCTCAACAAATGGCAGCAGGCCCACGATGTCAAAAATCTGTTCGTGGTAGATGCCGCGCCCTTCGTTTCGCAAGGTGATAAAAACTGTACCTGGACTATTCTCGCACTTTCCATGCGCGCTTCCCGGCATATTGTGGAAGAGCGGAAAGCGGGAAATCTTTGATTTTTGGTTGAGAATGTTGAGGGGTTGAGATTGTTGAGGGTACATTGCTTAAGATATTCAAACAAGTCTGGGCAAAGCACCCTCAACAATCTCAACAACTCAACCCCTCAACAATCTCAACAATCTCAACTACTCAACAATCTCAACTACTCAACACCTCAACATTCTCAACATTCTCAACAATATCATGAAACGTCGCAACCTCCTCAAAGGCATCGGTTTAAGTTCGCTGGGTATGGTGGGCCTGAGCCCGCAGGTGAAAGCCGCGGAAATATTGAGCCCGGATATTTTTGCACCGGAAGACAAGAAAAAAGATCCAGTATTCGAACAGTTCGGGCGCACGGATTATGAAACGGCGCGTGACGCCAAACTCTTCGCCGAACAGTTTTTCAACCAGCACGAAATGAAAACCATTTCCGTACTGGCGGATATAATCATACCACGCGACAGCCATTCCGGCAGCGCGACCGATGCGGGTGTGCCTGATTTCATCGAATTTATGGTGAAAGACAAGCCCGAACTGCAAACACCCCTGCGCGGCGGTATTTCCTGGCTGGATATTCAAATGAAAAAGCGGCACGAAACGGATTTTATCAGTTGCACAGATGCGCAGCGCATTGCCATGGTGGAAGACATTGCCTACCCGGAGCGCAAAAAAAGCGGCATGAGCCAGGGCGTCGCCTTTTTCAGTCTGATGCGCAATCTCACAGCTTCCGGATTCTGGTCGAGTAAAATCGGCATTGAAGACATCGGCTACGTGGGTAACACGCCCAATCAATGGGACGGCCCGCCGGAAGATGTGATCAAACAATACGGTTTATGAGCAAAGTTCTCTATTACGTTCTGTTCGGATTCGTGGTGATCCTGGGCGTTTATTACGTGATCAGCAGCCTGTTCGGGCATTTTTCCCTGTGGAGCGCGCCTCCACTGGTGGCCAGGATTATCCTGGTGATAGCGGCGGTAGCGGCAGGCCGCATTTTGTATTGGGCCTATCAGGTAGGAGAAGTACAAAACCGCTGGCTCGTGGGGGCCGGGGTGGTTTTGCTGGCGTTGCTGACATTTCAGGCTATTTTGCTGCTGGGGGCGGTTACGTTGGGACGGAAAGGGTAACTTATGGGTAGCACAGCCTTCAGGCTGTCGGGAAGGCGTCATTCATGGCGCCCGAAATTATGACGGGACATCAATGTCCCGCTTCCCGACAGCCTGAAGGCTGTGCTACCCATAAAATCACCCTTTCAGGTGTTTTTTCATCCACGCCAGTGTAAATTCAAACACCTCATCCTGCTCTTTTTCATTGTGGAGTTCATGGTAAAGCCCAGCCCACTCATGGTGCGTCACGTCACCTTTCACGCGGCTGAAAAAAGCCTTGGTTGCCGTGGGAGAAATGATTTTATCGCCTGTACCATGTAGCAAAAGCAGCGGCATGGGGATTTTTCCCGAATATTTATCCAGCCAGTCGGCGCCTTCCATAAGCGCGATACCTGCTGCTGCACTGATTTTGTCGTGTACCAGCGGGTCATTCCGGTAGGCTTCCACCACTGCTTTGTCCTGCGAAATAAAGTGTGACGCCAGGTTGGTGGGTAGTGTCAGGGTAGGCATGAACTTGCGCATCAGTTTGCCCACCAGCACTTTGATAGCAGGCGCTTCGAAGGCAAGTTGGATCCAGGGGCTGGTGGCGATCAGGCCTGTCAGAACGGGCTTTCTGCGCAGCGCATAGTTCAGCACGATATTGCCGCCCATGGAATGTCCGTAGAGGAAAAGCGGCGTAATGGGATACAATTCCCGCGTTTTTTCAAGCAGAAGGCCGATGTCATCTAGAAAAGCGTCGAGGTTTTTTACATGCCCGCGGCCACCTTCGCTGCGGCCGTAGCCCTGGTGATCGAAGCCGACAACGGCGACGTCATGCGCATTGTACCATTCCGCCACGTGGTTGTAGCGGCCGATGTGTTCACCCTGGCCGTGTGCCAGCGCGATAACGGCGATGGGTTTTTCTACCGGCCAGTGCTCGGCATACAGGTTGATGTCCTGGTTGTTTGTCCAGTTGAGTGCTGTCATGGTTATTTCAGATATTCTTTCCCTTTAGGTCCGAACCGCACCAAAAGCGCGTCGGGGTGTTCAGGTTTGATGGTTTTTTTGTAGTACTTTTTTACGTCGGAAAGCGAGCCTTTCGGCAGAATGTAATAATACCAGATGCCGTCGGCTTCCCTGTTCCAGTAAATTTCAGGAAACGAACGCAATTGCTTTGGCAAGGAATTCATTTCTTCCGTGCTTTTGAAAACCTGAATTGCCATACCGGCGTATGCGCCATCCATTAGATTGATATTCACGTTTTTATGCGGAACATTTTCAAGTTTTCGGGCCGGCGCTCCCGAATGCGTAGCATCTTCTCCGGCGCTTTCAGATTTCTGATTCCCTTTAAATTCGGGGATCGGAACGGAGTTGTTGGCTTCCGGCTGCGGTTTGTTTTTCTGACCACCCGGCCATTGAATTTTCGGGGCGTCTTTTTGTTCCACTTTGGTCCTTGCTGCGATTTTTTCCTCTTCCACGATCTGTTCGATGCTCAGCCATTGGTAGGGCTCGGTTGAAACGGCCGTGATCAGGAGCTCGGTACGGCGGTTCTGCAAGTGTGCTGCTTCGGTACATTCCACACCGTTCGCACATTCATTGAGTAGGTTGGTTTCACCATAACCCTTGGCTGTTACGCGCTCGGGCTCCACACCCGCGTCGATGACGTAAGCCCTTGCCAGGTCTGCTCTTTTTTGAGAAATCTCGAGGTTGTAGTTGTCATTCCCGCGTGCGTCGGTGTGAAAACCGATTTCAAATGAAATATCGGGGTTGTCTTTCATCAGTTTTGCAATCTGGTCAAGGCTTTTTATGTCTTGCGGTTGTTTGCCCCAGTTGTCGATCTGTTCTTCTTTTACATATGGAACAGCAATCGTTTTCCCAACTTCCGGACGTTCCAGCACGATATCTGCCGATAAGGGAATTACCTTGTTCGTACCGATCATTTTTACGGTTCCACTCGTCTCAAATCCTGGAATACCATCGATACACAACGGACAATCATTGTTGTTCACGTATACTTCCACACGTTTGCCGATGTAACCGGGTTTGCGGATCAGGATCGTATAGTGCATACCTTGCTCGAACCGCTGCTGGAATGAAGTGGTCGTTTTCATTTTCAAAACGGCTTCCAACTGATCCAGCGTTCGGTTATAAATTTCAATCGTCGCGCCGGTAAGACCGGTTTTCCCGGAAGGGCCGTCGCCGGCTTCCAGCAGGTTGGCATCGAACAGATAACCGGGCTGGCGGCGCATTTCCAGTTTCAGAAATAATTTGGCGGTTTTTACCTGAATAGTGTCCTGTCGATCTTCGAACATATCTTTGTGGCTCGACAACCGGTATTTTCCCGGGGCAAGATCCACTGCAATATGACCGTACACATCGGAATAGACCGTTGAAATGGCTTTTTTGCCGTTTAATTCGTAAACTGTTACGGCGGCGTGATCGATAAAGCCGACATTGTTGCTTTCAAAAACGTACCCTTCTACAGGCGTTTGGGAAAAAAGAGCCGAACAGGGGAGCCAGGTGGCCAGAAGAAGCAGAAAAAGGTACGAATATTTATTGTTTTGCATGAAAAGGCAGTGTTGACGAGTAAAGAACCGACAAAATTAAAAAGAGTTTCAGATCAGCCTATGAGAATTGTTTATTTGGGTACGCCGGAATTTGCGGTTCCGCCGCTCCGCATTTTACTGGAGAACGGATATGACGTGTCGGCTGTTGTGACGGCGCCCGACAAACCCGGCGGCAGAATGGGTACGCAGGTGTCTGCCGTCAAGAAATTCGCCGTTGAAAATAACATTCCGGTGTTGCAACCGGAAAAACTTAAAAACCCGGAATTCCTGGAGGAACTGCGCTCGTACAAAGCCGATTTACAAATCGTGGTGGCGTTTCGTATGTTGCCGGAAGCGGTATGGAATATGCCGGCCATGGGTACGATGAACCTGCACGGTTCGCTGCTGCCGAAATACCGTGGCGCAGCGCCGATCAACTGGGCGGTCATCAACGGAGAAAAAGAAACGGGACTCACCACGTTTTTGCTCAAACACGAAATCGATACCGGCGACCTGCTTTTTCAGGTACACATACCGATCGGCGAAAACGAAACAGCCGGCGAACTGCACGACCGGATGATGGAAGCCGGCGCAGACCTGGTGTTAAGATCCGTACAGGCGCTTGAAAATCATACAGTTATGCCTTTCCCGCAGGTAGAAGCCGAAGTGACGCACGCGCCGAAAATATTTACCGAAACATGCCGGATCGATTTTGACCGGCCGCTGGAGCAGGTGCACAATTTTGTGCGTGGGTTGAGCCCTTACCCGGGCGCGTGGACGGAACTGGATGGGAAAACACTAAAAATCCTGCGCGCTCAAAAAAGTGAAACCGGCGAACCGGCAGCGCCGGGCACTTTCGTTTCGGATGGAAAAAACCACCTTCGGGTGCGTGCGCAGGACGGATTTCTGGAAATCCTGGAACTCCAGATGGAAGGCAAACGCCGCATGGGCGTTCGTGAATTTCTGAACGGATACCACTTGAAATGAGGTGTCTGGTTTTTTGTGTTTCGTTTTTAGGAGTTGACAATCAAACCCTCCTAAAAACGAAACACAAAAAACCAAACACGCTCTTCAGGATCAGTTTTTCTTGTTGCGGTCGAACACGGCCGCATCGATATTTTTCTCTTCGAGTTTGTCTACCACGCGGATGGCGGCATTTTTATCGTTGGAGCGGAACACCACGACGGCGGCTTTTCCATCACTCGTTTTGGAAATTTCCGCATTCGGATAACCCAAGCGGATCACTTCTTCCAGTCTGCGACGTGCGCCTTCCATCTGGCTGAACGTACCTGCGCGTACCGCCCAGCGGCCGGTGCCCGGACCTTTTACCGCTGCAACACCTTTGGAAGCCATGGTGGAAGCGGTACTGGTAGCAGACTTCACGGTAGAAGCCGTGCTGGCAGCGGGCGTAGTTGTAACGGGTTTGGGAGTAGTCGTTTTCGTAGTTGGTGTCGCCGCTGTTGATCTGGAGGAGGTAGTAGGCGTAGTAGACGTAGCAGGCTCTTTTTCGATGCCGCTGGAGGTTACGACCGTGGAAGTAGTCGTGTCGCCGGCATAACTGCTGCCGGTTGCCGTCGTGTCATCCTGCACGTAACCCATGTCGCGGAGGGTTTTTTGCAGTTCGGCTTCTTCTTCAGCCTGGCGTTTTTTTGATTCCTGCATCTGGCATGCCTTGTAACCGGCGGCAATGATCAGGAGTCCCAGCAAGGCGTACAGCAGGTAGGTAAGCAGATTATTGGTCTTCATACGACGATGATGTTTGTAAAGGTTAAGTATTCTGGTTTCAGTGGCCGAAAGGTAGTGGTCCCGGTTGATTGATGGTTCAAAAACCCCTGATTTTCTTTGTTTAAGTACCAAGACCTAAGCGCCCCATTTGTTGTCGGCCGGGTTCACGTCCGGAATGGTGTGGTCGCCCATCTCGATACTTTTCACTTTTTTGCCTTCCGGGCAGGTGACGCGAATATTTTGTTGCCCGTCCTTCCATGCCGCTGCTGTTCGGTGAATGGTGGTTTTTGTTCCGTCCGTAAATGTGATTTGCAGGTGTATGGGAACGGGGATATCCCCCTTTTTTTCGATGATAACTACCTGAGCATGTGCGGCTTCATCCGTGATAACTCCCTGGATGGCCAGGTCGGGAAAGCCCCATTCGAAAAACCAGGAGCGCCAGAACCAGTCGAGGTTTTCGCCGGATGCCTCGTTCCAGGTTTGAAAAAAGTCGAACGGCTCGGGGTGTTTACCTTTCCAGCGATCCATATACGTGGTCATGCAGGTGTGGAATTTTTCGTACCCCAGCAGGTCCAGCAGACCGAAATAGGCGTTCTGCGGGCGCTGGTAGGAAGCATTCCGGTAAGCCGTGCTCAGGTTGCGCGATTTGACCATGGGCGGTACGTCGTCGTCGGTTCCGGCAATGGGTGCGTAGGGGCGCACCCGGCCCAATGTGTGTCCGGAAAGCGAATCGGACAGTTTGAAATCAAAAAATGCCGCCCAGCCCTCGTCCATCCAGGCATAATCCTGCTCGTTGATACCCATCATAAACGGAAAATAGGTGTGACTTACCTCGTGCACTGTGAGCGTCATGGGAGACCCCGGCGCAGTACTCGCATCGTTGCACATCATGGGAAATTCCATGCCGTCGTTTCCGTTAAAAACCGTCATGACAGGGTAGGGGAACGGATAGCCCGGCAGCCAGGTGCTCATTAGCCGGATGGCGTCGGCAGTGATGCGCGCCACCTGCGGATAGTCGGTGGAGGCAGTATTGTACACGGCGCTGACAAAAGTCCGCCTGCCCGTTTTATCGTCTACCACCACCGAGGTGGCATCCCAGTTGTTGTGGTCGCTGCTGGCAAATGCGAAGTCGGGCACATCGGATGCCTTGAAACGGAAGATATTATCGCTTTTGTTTTTAAAAACGCCGCCCGCCGACAATTCTTTTTCTGTAAAAATGGACGAAACCTCGCCGGATGTATGCGCTTTATTCCAGCGGTCCAGGTAGGCAGGCGTGAGAATGTCTGCCGCGTTTTGCCATTCGCCGGTAGCCCATACCTGGTAGCCCTTCGGCATGGAAATCGTCACCTCGTAGTCGTTGAAGTCGTTATAAAATTCCTGGAGGCCTGTGTACGGGTGTGTTGCCCAGCCGTTCAGATCGTCGTATACGGCAATTTGCGGGTACCAGTACGCCACAAAAAAGGTGGACGAATCGCATACACATTCGCGCGCCGCATCTTCACCTGCGGGTAAGGTGTACGACCATTGTACCTTTAATATGCCGGAAGAGTTGCCGGGCAAAGGTTTGTCTGTCAGCGGGATATCCAGAAATGTCTGGGCGCGCCGGAAGTTTTTGGCGTCCATACGCATGCCGTTCCATTCGATGTTTTCAATGCGCACGCCATCGTCCACATCGGAAGCGGTGACGTCGAATGCCCGCTGTACACCTTTTCTGTACAGGTCGTGCTGCAACTTGATGCGCAGTAATTTCAGCGAATCGGGGCTGTTATTAGTGTAAATAACAGTTTCTACGCCGCTTAACACGCGGCTTTTGGGATCGATCGTGGCCGAAATAACATATTTCGATTTATTCTGCCAGTATTTCAGGCCCGGCTTCCCGTCCCAGCTTCGTGTTTCATTGGTGTAGGCTTTCAGGTAGTTCCGGGGCACAAAAAGGGAAGATTGTGCCTGAAGGTTTAAACAAAACAGGAAAAGCAGGCTGATTGACAGGAAACGGAGGAGCATAAAGTTCATTTTGGAAGGAAGAGAAAACAAATCACAGGCAAATGTATACGTTGTGCAAGATTCTTCCGAATGTCGCTGCTTCATCCGGGGCTATCCGTATTCAATCTGCGTTCATCGAATATGCGTGCCTGCTACTTGTAAACACGTGTTATTTCAGTGCAACTTTGCATTTCCAATATTCAACAAATCAGAAATGACACCATACAAGAATTTCAGCCAGAACAATACCTGGACGAGCCGGGCACGCAAAGGAGCACTTTACCTGGCGGTTTCTGCCATGCTGGCCGTACCAACCGGTTGTGGCAGCGACAATAACGGATCCGACTGGGAAGAAACGACTGTGGAAGAACCGACCAAAGGTGTTGTAACAACCGTAGAAGAAACGGAACCCGGCAAATTTACCGTCGTGGATGAGCAGGTAGCGGAAACCCGCGACCAATCGCGCGTCATCGTTCGCCACCTCGACGGAAAAGTGGATACCATGACGCTCGCCCAGGCGAAAGGTATGGTTGGCAATCAGGATACTGTCCGGCAAACCACCGTGGTGCACCACCACGGCGGCGGCTTCGGACTCGGCCATATTCTCTGGTGGAGCGCCATGGGCCATATGATGGGCCGCGGTTTCGGTTCACCTGCACAATCGTACGTTTACCGCGACAGTCGCGTCATGGGCAACGCTTCCAGCGAATTGCGCCGCACTTCCGTGAGCCGCACGGTGAAAGTGCCGGCACGGGGCCGCAGCGGATTTTTTAAAGGCTTCGGCAGCAGAAGCGGGGGGTGAGTTGTTGAGGGGTTGAGATTGTTGAGGGTTGAGGGTACTTCGCGCAGACCTACTTGAATGTCTTGAGCGAAGTACCCTCAACATTCTCAACAACCTCAACCCCTCAACAACCTCAACCCCTCAACAACCTCAACCCCTCAACAACCTCAACCCCTCAACAACCTCAACCCCTCAACAACCTCAACCCTCAACAACCTCAACCCTCAACAACCTCAACCCCTCAACAACCTCAACCCCTCAACAACCTCAACCCTCAACAACCTCAACAATCACCACTCAATGATCCAAAAACAAGCCATCACCCAGTTGCCCAATCAGGTTTTTAACGAACTAGGCTGGGATTACTTTATTTCCGAAGAAGCCACCGACTACCTGACCACCGAAATGGTCGTTGTTCAGGAAAAGGAAAGAGACGTGTATTATGAAACCGGCAACCGTTTGTACGATTTGTTCGTACAGGCCGGTACTTATGTCGTCCAACACAACCTGCTCGATACGCTCGGTATTCCCCGTAATTTGCAGGAACTCGTGCGGATCAGTTGGGAAGACGATCGCCACCTGCACCTGTTCGGCCGCTTCGATTTTGCGGGCGGCATCGATGGGTTGCCCGTCAAATTGCTGGAATTCAACGCCGATACGCCGACATCCCTGCCCGAAACTGCCATTATCCAGTGGGCGCAACTGAAAGCCAACGGGCTGCCGGAAGAGGCACAGTTCAACCACGTGTACGACGCACTGATTGACAATTTCAAGCGGCTGAAAACGCTGAACCCGGACCGCGAGCCGGCCATTCTGTTCAGTACGCTTCGCGGCGCAAAGGAAGACGACGACAACGTGTCTTTGCTCGTGACCGCTGCGGGTGAAGCGGGTTTCGAAACAAGATTCTGTTATGTCGACGAAGTGAATTTTTCCGATACGGAAGGCATCTTCGCGCCCGACGGCTCGGGTAGTTTTACGCGTTTCGATTTCTGGTTCAAACTGGTACCCTGGGAATATATCGCGCAGGATGAACCGGAATTGTGCGGGATTCTTACCCAGATTGTCCGGCGCGACCTGGCCGTTATTTTGAATCCGGCGTATACGATGTTGTTTCAATCGAAAGCAATGTTGAAATACCTGTGGGATTTGTTTCCGGAAGATCCGGCATTGCTCGAAGCGAGCCTGGTAGAACCTGTCGGAAAAAGCAATTTTGCATTCGTGCAAAAGGTGTTTTTCGGCCGCGAAGGCGCCAATGTCAGCATCCACGACGAGATCGGTTTACCAGTGGAAGTGCGCGGTGGCGATTATGAAAAACAATCCAGCGTGTACCAGGCTCTGGCCCAACTGGCCCGCGACGAATCGGAGCAGTATTATCAGGCAGGTGTATTTTTTGCCTACGAATCCTGCGGATTGGGTTTTCGCCGCAGCCGGCAACGGATCATCGATAACGGCGCGCAATTCGTGGGGCATGTTATCCGGTAGCGCCAAATAAAATTATTAAGTACGCCAGGCAACCCGGTAAAGGTTTTATTCGTGTTGAGAGGGTTTGAAGGAATAAAATGTCGCCTAACAATTCATTTGGCAGAATACGGACGAAAAAAAAGAAGCGCGGAAGATTTTAAAGAATTTATATTTGCCGCTGCGAAAATTCTCTGTATCCCGAGAAAAGAAAATGAAAATTTGGCTCCATTTATGCCGCTCTACTAAGTAATATCAACACAAACTGTTCATTTTCAAACCTTTACTGTCTTAATCATGATCCGTAATTTACTTCTTGCCATAGGCGCGTTCCTGCTCCTGGCATTCAACGCCTCCGCCCAACGTGTGTGCGCTTCTCACGATGTACTGGAAGAACAACTTCTTAATAACCCGCTCCTCCGGGAAAAAATGGAAGAAATCGAACGCCAGACCGAAGATTTTATCGCCACTCCTGCGGGTGTACGTGAACGTGTTCAAGTGACCATTCCGGTTGTCGTGAACGTCGTTTGGAACACCGCTTCCGAAAATATCAGCGATGCGCAGATTCAGTCGCAGATCGATGTGCTGAACCAGGACTTCCGCGCGCTCAATGCGGACAGAACCAACACGCCTTCGATCTTTTCCGGCCTGATCGCCGACTTCGAAATCAACTTTTGCCTGGCTTCCCAGGACCCCAGCGGCCTCGCTACAACGGGTATCCGCCGCCAGCAAACTTCTACTACGGCATTCTCCAGCAATGACGCTGTGAAATATACCGCTCAGGGCGGTCTGAATGCCTGGGACCGCAACAAATACCTGAATCTGTGGGTATGCGACCTGAGTGGCGGCCTGTTGGGTTACGCTCAATTCCCCGGCGGTGCTGCTGCTACCGACGGTGTTGTATGCGACTACCTGTACTTCGGTACGGTGGGTGTTGCTACGGCTCCCTTCAACAAAGGACGTACCGCCACGCACGAAATCGGCCACTGGCTGAACCTGCGCCACATCTGGGGCGATGCCAACTGCGGCAGCGACCTGGTGAGCGATACGCCGACGCACAACACTTCCAATGGAGGTTGCCCGACTTACCCGCACCTGTCGACCTGCTCGGGTACGCCGGTTGAAATGACCATGAACTACATGGACTACACCGACGATGCTTGCATGTACATGTTTACGGCCGGTCAGAAAGCCCGTGCCCAGGCGCTGTTCGTTAGCGGCGGTAGCCGCGTATCGCTGTTGTCTTCTACCGGTTGCCAGCCTCCTACCGGCGGCGGTACCTGCGGTGTTGCTTCCGGCCTGAGCGCTACGAGCATCACACAAACAACCGCTACGCTGAGCTGGAGTGCCGTGAGCGGTGCTACTTCTTACAACCTGCAACGTAAACTTTCGACTTCCTCTACCTGGACGACTGTTACAGGTCTGACGACTACTTCCTACAGCCTGACCGGTCTGACGGCCAACAGCACTTACAACTATCAGGTGCAAACGGTTTGCGGCGCTACTTCGGCAGCGTACTCTGCAGCATCTTCCTTTACCACGCTGCCTACCGGCGGTGGCGGTTGCACGGATACGTACGAAGCCAACAACACCCGCGCAACGGCAAAAACGGTCCCTGTAAACACCACGTTCACAGCCCAGATCGCTTCTGCTTCCGACCTCGACTGGTATAAATTTGCCAATACTGCTGCTACCAGCCGCATCAAAATCGAACTGACGACGCTGCCTGCCGACTACGACGTACGTCTGTACCGCGGTAACAGCAATACGATCCTGGCAGTATCCGAAAATGCGGGTACCACCAACGAAACGCTGATTTACAATACCACAACGGTTAATTCCAGCTACTACGCTTATGTGTACGGCTACAACGGCGCTTTCAGCAATACCTCCTGCTACACCATTCGTGTTAGCCTGAGCAGCAGTAACTTCCGTACCGACGGCAGCACCGACGGTGAAGTACAGGAACTGGATGTACCGGTCGTATTTGAAAATGCCGCATTCGGTATGTTCCCGAATCCTGCCAACGAGCAGATCACGGTAGAAGTACCGATGGAAGCGGATGCCGACGTACAGGTTACTGTGCTTGATCCTTCCGGAAAAGCAGCCCTGCAGCAAAACCGCGTGATGGCTAAAGGTGACAATCAAATGAACCTCGATATCAGCCGCCTGTCAAATGGTATCTACTTCGTAGAAGTGCGCAACGGCAAATCGATGAGCACGCGGAAACTGGTGGTTCAACGCTAATCGTATTTGGTTTTTAGTGTTTGGTGTTTGGAGCGGCAACTCGGGTTCGGGTTGCCGCTCTGATCGTTTTTAGGGTTTCGTGTTTTGTGTTTGGGGGGGCAACTCATGCGCTGGTTATTGGTCCAAACACGAAACACGAAACCCCAAAAACTCATTTCCCTCTTTCCTGCATATCCGAGTAAAAGATCATGTTCCACTCGCCATCCGGCTGTTTGGCAAAACGCCTTTCAATGCCGTATCCTCCGGCCGTAATCGTAATGAATTCGATGACGATGCCATCGCCCAGCGCCTGCACCTGCCTTTTATAATCGCCCGAACTGTAATCTACCGTACGGTGCATGATCCAGGAGGCTTGTTCCCAATAGATATTTTTTTTCTGGTAATGGGTGCTGTCCACTTGTTCGGCAGTATCGCCCTGAAGCGGCCAGGAAATATGTGCCATCTGGTACACGCTATCTTTGTGGAATTTTTCGTAGAATGCATTAAAATCGGCCGGCAACTGCGTGTCGGAAGTTGTTACGGATTCAACCTGGGGAGCGGCGGGCGTGTTCTGCTTGCAGGAAAGAAATACAGCAAGAGCGGAAAAAAGGAGCGGGAAAAATTTCATTTGAAAACAATTTTGAAATGGAAAAATAAGAGGCAAAAATACTTCGTCCGGCAAACGAAATCCAGGTAAACTATATTTGCCCCCTGTACATTTTCATTTATCCCGACATTATATGAGAGGCGTTTATACCATTTTACTGCTGCTGCTTTCCAACGTATTCATGACGTTTGCCTGGTACGGGCACCTCAAATTCCAGCACCTCAAATTTTTCCAGAAAAGCGGTATGATCGGCCTGATCGTCGCCAGTTGGCTCATCGCGTTTCTCGAATACAGCCTCATGGTGCCGGCCAACCGGATCGGTTACAAAGAGAACGGCGGACCGTTTACTCTGATACAACTCAAAGTAATTCAGGAGGTTATCACGTTGCTGGTGTTTACCGGATTCACGCTGGTATTTTTTAAAAACGAATCCCTGAAATGGAACCACTTTGTCGGGTTCGGCCTGCTGGTGCTGGCGGTTTATTTTATTCGCAAGTGAATGAATGCTTATTTCCAGGTGAGTTCCCGCTTTTTAAACCACAGAAAATACGGCACAAAAATGCCGTAGTATATCGTAATTCCGATGTCGTACAAAGGAACCCATTTGAGCAGATCCCGGCACTGCAGATGCGAAAAAATACGGTTATAAATAAAAAGCAGCACCACCATCCGGACGGCATAAAGCAGCAGCGGTATGCCCGCCAGATGGCCGGATAACAGGAATAACAACAGGAAAAAGTAGTGGAACACCTGCGAAAGGCTGATGGAAGCAAGCAGCCACTGATGCACAGGGCGATACACGGAAGAGGCACTCAAATGCCGGTGTTTCTGCTGCAACCATGCTTGCCAGGTTGTTTTACCCTCCGAAAACACAAACGTTTCCGGATCGATACAAATAACCGTGTTGCGCCTGTCGGCTGTAGCATTTACCAACAGATCATCATCGCCCGAAGGAATATGCTGGTGCGACTCGAACCCGCCGACCCGTTCGAATATTTCTTTTTTGAAAGCGAGGTTGCGACCTACGCCCATGTAGGGAATGCCTGCCAGTGCAAAAGAAAAATAATGGATGGAAGTATACGTGGTTTCATACCGTATCCATCTGTTGAGCGCACCTTCCGTGCATTTCATGGGGCCGTAGCCGAGTACGATTTCCGTTTCCGGCCGACTGGTCAGTGCATCCGATATGCCGTGCAGCCAACCTGGGCCGGCGGGCGCACAATCGGCATCCGTAACGAGCAAATGGTCGTATTGGCTGGCAAAAATACCTTGTGCCAACGCTGTTTTTTTTCCCGATAAATGTTTGTTGTTCAGCCGGATCAGCCTCAGATGGGGAAAACGGAGCTGGAAATCCTGCACAATGGCAGAAGTATTATCCGAAGAGGCGTCATCCACCACTATGATTTCCCAATCACCCTCGTATCGTTGCTCCAGAACTACAGGTAGATAACGCTGCAAATTTTCCGCTTCATTCCGGGCACAAATAATCACGGAAAAAGGCGGCGGCAACTTGTTTTTTTGCCGTTCTTGCAGCCGGTTTTTTTCAGTTGAAAAAAAAGCAAAACGAGCGAAAATCCCGCAGCAAACCAACATTTGCCAAAGCGTGACGCCTGAATAACACCATAATAACGCTAATAAAAAGAAGTCGGTCTGCATCTGAAGTAGGCAAGGCGAGCCGGTAAAAGTATCCGAATTGTCTGACTTGCATGCAGTAAATTATGAAACGCATTATTGTTGCCATCGATGGCTACTCATCCTGCGGCAAGAGTACGCTTGCCAAAGCCATGGCGAAGTCACTCCATTACGCTTACCTCGATTCGGGGGCTATGTATCGCGCCGTCACGCTGTATTTCCTTGATAATCAACTGGATTACAACGACCCTGCTGTGGTGGAAACCGCCCTTCCAAATATCGAGATTCACTTCGAACGTATCGACGGCCAGAACCGGACTTTCCTGAACGGCATAGATATCGAACGGGATATTCGTGAAATGCGGGTCAGCGAGCACGTGAGCCCTGTTTCCACCATTTCTGCCGTGCGCAGGGCTATGGTGCATCAACAAAAATCGATGGGCAAACGCCGCGGCATCGTAGCCGACGGCCGCGATATCGGGACCGTGGTGTTTCCGGATGCCGAACTCAAGATCTTCCTCACCGCCGATCTGGACGTTCGTACCAGCCGCCGCCACCTCGAACTGGCGGCAAAAGGTATCGACGCCGACTGGCATGAGGTGCAGCGCAATCTGGAAAATCGTGACCGCATCGATTCGACACGTGCCGACAGCCCGCTTACCAAAGCCGACGACGCTATCGTGATCGACAACACCCTGCTTTCTGAAGAGCAGCAACTGGAACAATCTTTGAAACTGGCGCGGGAACGTATGCCTGCTATATAGCCGGCTCTAAACTGTAAGAATGAATTTTTGGCAAAAACCCGTCGAAACACTGCTCGAATTGCTGCAGCGGAAGGCCCCGCATTTGCGGCAGGTACGGCATTTCCCTTCGCAGCACCTGGGGCGCGAAGTGGATTTTGATGTTTATTTGCCCCCGGATTACCACCGTTCGCAAGGCCGGCAATATCCGCTGGTGGTATTCAATGACGGACAGGACCTGCCGGTGATGAATTTCTCCGGTATCCTGGAAAGGTTGTTTTTTACACATGAAATCCCCCATTTCATCGCTGTAGGCGTACATGCTTCCGGCGCCCGGATGCACGAATACGGCACGGCACGGCAGGCTGATTACAAACACCGGGGCGACAGGGCGCCGCAGTATACCAATTTCATTATCAGGGAGTTGTGGCCGAATCTGGAGCGTCGATTCCGGATTCTGGAAGACCCCGCACACCACGTTTTTGCAGGCTTTTCATTGGGCGGTTTGTCGGCAATGGACATCGCCTGGGCGTACCCCGACGTATTCGGAACGGCCGGTGTTTTTTCCGGCGCATTGTGGTGGCGCTGGTCGCCGGTACATCCTGAAAATCCGGATGCCGACCGGATCATGCACGATATTATCCGCCAGAGTACCCATTGGCACGAAGGGCAGCGATTCTGGTTTCAGTGTGGAACGCTCGACGAAGAGGATGACCGAAACGGGAACGGAATAATTGACTCCATCGATGACACGCTCGACCTTATCCGCGAACTTCGCTCGAAAGGTTGTCCAGAGCACGATGTCTGGTACCACGAAATGGAAGGCGGCCGCCACGAACCGCACACCTGGGGCGAAGCCATGCCGAATTTTCTGAAATGGGCGCTAAAGGTGTAATCTGCGCATCTCACTTCTCACTTCTGATTTTGATCACGACCATTTTGGAAGTGGGCGTATTGCTTTTTTCTGCGGTGCTTTTGATGGGCACCAGCACGTTGGTTTCCGGGAAATAAGTCGCCGTGCAACGCTCCGGAATATCGTACGCTACGACAATGAACTTGCGCGCCACGCGTTCCACCCCGTCCGAATAGTTGAAAAGATCCACTACGTCGCCGTCTTTAAGCCCCGCCTGTCCGATGTCGAACGGGTTCATCAGAATAACGCGGCGCTCGTGGAATATACCTCGATAACGGTCGTCGAGCCCGTAAATCGTTGTATTAAACTGGTCGTGGCTACGAATGGTCATCATGATAAACTCATCCGGCTCCAAATCGAGTCTGGGTACTTCCGCCAGATTAAAGTTGGCTTTTCCGCTTTCCGTATTAAACCGGCCGAGCCGGGCTGCATTCGGCAAATAAAAGCCGCCCGGCTCACGTACGCGTTCATTGTAGTTGTCAAATCCGGGAATAGCGCGCTCGATATCGGTTCGGATGTGGTCGTAATGATGCTGGTAAATATCCCATTCGATGCCGGAATCATTTCCCAAAACGGCTTTGGCCAGTTGGCAAACGATGGCAGGCTCGGATAAAAGATCATCCGAAACAGGCTGCAAGTTCCCCTTCGAACTGTGCACCACGCCCATCGAATTTTCCACCGAAACGAACTGCTGTGTTCCTCCGGTCATATCGCGATCTGTACGGCCCAGACAAGGCAAAATGATTGCTTCCTTGCCGTGAACGAGGTGGCTTCTGTTCAGTTTGGTCGATACCTGCACGGTCAGGTCGCATCGGCGCAGGGCTTCCGCCGTGTATTGTGTATCGGGGGTGGCGGACAGGAAATTGCCGCCCATGGCAAAAAACACTTTGCCTTTGCCTTCGTGCATGGCATGGATACATTCCACGACGTCATAACCCGGTTCTTGAGGCGGACGAAAGTTAAACGTCTTTTCGAGCCGGTCCAGAAATGCCTGTTGCGGGCGTTCGTAAATGCCCATCGTGCGGTCGCCCTGCACGTTGCTGTGGCCGCGTACCGGGCAGGTGCCTGCGCCGGGTTTGCCGATGCTGCCTTTCAGCAGGAGCAGGTTTACGATTTCTTTGATGGTGTCCACCGCGTTTTTATGCTGGGTGAGTCCCATGGCCCAGCAGGCGATGATCTTTTTGTGTCCGATGAGCAGGTCGGCCGCTGCCTTGATTTGCGGCAACGGTACGCCGCAGGCCAGGGACAGGTCTTCGAGGTCGTATTGCTTCAGGCTTTGCAGGTAATCCTTCGCGCCGGCAGTGTGTTCGCGTATAAAATCGGCATCGAATACCGTTCCGGGGTTTCGTTCTTCGGCTTCCAGCATCAGGATGGCCAACGCTTTCAGCAACGCCATGTCGCCATTGATTTTGACCTGCAAATACACGTCCGTCAGTTCCGTGGACATGCCCAGCAAGCCTTTTACCTGCTGCGGATGGCTAAAACCGAGCAGACCGGTTTCTTTTAACGGGTTTACGGAAATGATTTTTGCGCCGTGCTCTTTGGCTTTTTGCAGCGCGGTCAGCATGCGTGGGTGGTTGGTGCCCGGATTTTGACCTAAAATGACGATGACGTCGGTTTCATAAAAATCTTCGAGTGTCACCGAGCCCTTTCCGATGCCCAGGGATTCGCCGAGGGCAACGCCGCTGGATTCGTGGCACATGTTGCTGCAATCGGGCAGGTTGTTGGTGCCGAATTTGCGTACGAACAACTGATACAAGAACGCCGCTTCATTGCTGGTGCGGCCGGAAGTATAAAACACGGCCTCATCGGGAGAGGCAAGGATTTTCAGGTGCCGCGCAATTTTTTCAAAAGCCGCATCCCAGGAAATAGGCTGGTAATGTGTTGCGCCGGCGGGTAAGTACATGGGCTGGGCAATGCGGCCTTTTTTGCCGATCTCGAAATCCGATAATTCGGAGAGCGCCGACACGGAATTTTCTGCAAAAAAAGCGGCATCCAGTTTTTTTGTAGTCGCTTCCTCCGCAATGGCTTTGGCGCCGTTTTCACAATATTCGGCAATGCCGGAGCGCTCATCGTCGGGATCGGGCCAGGCGCAGCCGGGGCAGTCGTAGCCATCCATCTGATTGAGTTTGGATAAGGCTTTCAGACCGCGCGGCACGTCCATTGCGCCGAAAACGTGTTTCATACTGCTCAGAACAGCCGGCAAACCGCCCGCTGTTTTACCCGGGTGGCTCCGTTTGATTCCGGTAAACGTTTCCGGGTTTTCTGCCTGCGGGTCCGTCTGTTCAATCTCTTTTTTCATAACGCGGATTGGGATAGTTATCGGACTGGTCTTCGGCGACATCGTCCAGGCAAACAAAGTCTTTTTCCAGCAATAAAAACAGGGATGTTTCGGGCGTCACCTGCAAATGATGTTGAAAACCTACACGGTCTTCCCCAGGCCAATTTCGGGCAGCCTGTTCTGGAATGTACAAGGTGATCCGGTTGTTTTGAAATTCGGCTCCCAGTTGTTCCGAACCCTGTTTTGTTTCGATTGTATAAACAAGTTTTTGAGTCACATCGGGCCCGAAACAGGTTTCCTCCGTCAAAGTGCCCGTGTCTGCCAGCATTTGCACTTCGCTTTGGGTAAGCCGGTAGCGGATGGAATTTCCTTTAATGCGAATTTTCATCGTACATGATTTTAAACTCCGATTTCCATGTTTTCGGGTTTCGAATACAGGTTGAAACGCTTTCCCCGCAAAAAACCGATCAGTGTGATGCCGAAGGAACGCGCTGTTTCGACAGCAAGGCTGGACGGCGCGCCCACGGCACAAACGACCGGAATGCCGGCCACAGCAGATTTTTGAAGCAATTCAAAACTGGCGCGGCCGCTCAGCAGCAGGATCGTATCGCCGAAATCATGGCCGGAATGCGCATGTTGACCGATCAGTTTATCCAGCGCATTGTGGCGGCCCACGTCTTCCCGCAGGGCCATCAGGTCGCCGCTCCAACTGAACAGGGCAGCAGCATGGAGCCCTCCGGTCATTTCAAAAGTTTCCTGCGATTGCCGAAGCCTGTCGGGTAGAGCGCACAATATTTCACTGCTTAAAGTGCTGTTTTTCAGGAGAATGGGTTTGCCTGGACTGGCGGATTGCACCGCATCGATAGAAGTTTTTCCACACACCCCGCAACTGGAACTGGTGTAAAAATGCCGGTCCAGCCGCGCCATATCGAAGCGGGCTGTAGGCACAAGTTGTGCCAGCACCACGTTTTGTGAAACCGGCAAAACGGCCTGGATTTCGGAAGCGTTTTTTACAATACTTTCCGTCAGCAAAAAACCGCGTACCAGGTCTTCGTCGGCGCCGGGTGTGCGCATGGTAATGGAAAGCGGCTGGGTGATCCTGTTTGCCTCCGGCCCATATTCCACGCGGATTTCCAGCGGTTCTTCCACGGCGAGGAAGTCCTGTTTTTCCACAACCGTGTTTCCGTCAAAAACGGTGACTGTTGCGGAATCGATCGAAGGGTGTTTGGCTATTTCCATTCTCGATATAGCGGGTGTTCAGGCTTTTTTCAGTTGCACTTTGGCTTCATTCCAGAGCAGATCCATTTCGGCCAATGTCATGTCTTTCAGCGGTTTAGGCGCCTGATTTTCAATGTATTCAAAACGTGATTTGAATTTCCGGTTGACGCGTTCCAGGGCAGTTTCGGGGTCGACGCCGATGAAACGGGCGTAATTCACAAGGGAAAACAGCACGTCTCCGAACTCTTCCTCGATATCTTCCGGTGGCGCGTTGTTTTGCAAATTTTCCTGAAGTTCACCGATTTCTTCCTCCACTTTAGCCCATACCTGTTCGGTGTTTTCCCATTCGAAACCAACCTGCTTGGTTTTTTCCTGCATGCGGTAGGCTTTCACCATGGCTGGCAAGCCCGCCGGAACACCCTGCAACAGCGATTTTTTGCCTTCTTTCAGTTTTAGTTGCTCCCAGTTGCGCTTCACTTCTTCTTCATCCTTCACCTGAACGTCGCCGTAAATATGCGGATGGCGGGACACCAGTTTGTCGCAAATGCCATGCAGCACGTCCGCAATATCGAATGCGCCCCGTTCGGAAGCGATGCGCGCGTAAAAAACCATGTGCAGCATAATGTCGCCCACTTCTTCTTTCACGCCGGGCAGGTCGTCGCTCAAAATGGCATCCGCCAGTTCGTACGTTTCTTCGATGGTGAGGTTGCGCAGGGTTCCGATGGTTTGTTTGCGGTCCCAGGGGCACTGTTCGCGCAATTCGTCCATGATGGTAAGCAGGCGACCGAACGCCTCGAGTTTCTGTTGAAATGTATTCATCAAGATAAATAAAGTAAAGGTACGATGGGCATCCATTAACAGCGTATGCCGGACCAAAGTTGTGCCGCGAAACAGCCTTGCGGAATCAGGCTGCATTCTTTTAAAGGTTTTTCCCGACTTTTGCCCGAACAAATCGCAGCACCCATGAGCACTCTTATCCGAAATGCCCGAATCGTCAACAAAGGCAAAATCACAGAAGCCGATATCCTGATCCGCAACGGCCGCATCGAAAAAATAGCGCCGAGGATTACAGCGCCTGTAAATCAGGAAATTGACGTCAAAGGGAATTATGTCCTTCCCGGCATCATCGACGACCAGGTGCATTTCCGTGAACCCGGGCTCACCCATAAAGCGACCATCGCTTCCGAAAGCAGGGCGGCTGTAGCCGGCGGCGTGACATCGTTTATGGAAATGCCGAATGTGAATCCGCCTACCGTCACACAGGCGCTGCTGGAAGAAAAATATCAGATTGGGGCGCGTACCTCGCTGGCGAATTACTCCTTTTTTATGGGCGCCACGAATGACAATCTGGAAGAAGTGCTGCGCACAAACGGCGGAAATGTGTGCGGGATCAAGATTTTTATGGGCAGTAGCACCGGAAATATGCTGGTGGACAGCCCGAATACGCTGGAACGTATTTTTGCCGAATCGCCGCTGCTGATCGCAACCCATTGCGAAGACGAAGCGACTGTGCGGCATAACCTGGAAGAATATAAAGCGGAATTTGGCGACCGCCTCACCGCGGAATTTCACCCGAAAATCCGCAATGTGGAAGCATGCCTGCGCTCCTCGTCTATGGCTGTGGATCTGGCTAAACGACACGGCACACGCCTGCATATTCTGCATATCAGCACACGCGACGAACTGGATTTGTTCGACAATACCATCCCGCTCGAACAAAAGCGCATTACCGCCGAAGTGTGCGTACACCACCTGTATTTCAGCGCCGACGACTACGCGCGCCTCGGCAACGATATAAAATGTAATCCGGCTATTAAAAGCGCCGAACACAGGGATGCGTTGCTGCCGGCTTTGCTCGACAACCGGCTCGACGTCATCGCTACCGATCACGCGCCCCACACCCGCGCGGAAAAAGACCAGCCGTACCTGCTGGCGCCTTCCGGATTGCCGCTGGTGCAGCATTCGCTTCCTGTTATGCTTGGTTTTTACCATGCAGGCCGGATTTCCCTGGAGCGCATCGTGGAAAAAATGTGCCATGCTCCGGCTACCTTATTCCGGATACAGGATCGCGGTTTCCTGGAAGAAGGATACTGGGCCGACTTGTCCATTGTAGATGTCAACAAGGAATGGACCGTTCAAAAAGACAATATTTTATATCAATGCGGCTGGTCGCCCTTTGAAGGAAATGTATTCCGGGGGCAGGTACTCAGCACCATGGTGAGTGGGCACCTGGCCTGGCATGATGGAAAAATTGTAGAAGGGAAAATGGGTGAACGCCTGCTTTTTTCTCCGGGAAAATAGAGGCATGTTTGGCAAAGAAAGTATTTGATTGTCAATGGTTTACAAAATGATAAACCCGGAAGCCAAACACTCCTGAAACGGATTTACTTCTCTTCGATCCGGTAAACCTTGACGGCAAAATGCCCGTTTTCGATACTTCCCATAGGCCCTGCCCCACTGATCAGCAGGCCTGAAAACCGGCCGAAAATCGTGTCGTTCCGGTACGCTTCCAATTCGATTTGGAGGTCGTCGCTGACTTCATTGGAAAGTCCCGTGTAATTAAGGGTATCGCGGCGGCTGAATTCGACGCCGCCCCAGCCGAAATCCTTGATTTGAATCACTGCGCTGGCCGGCGTATAGGGAAATTCGCCGTTTTCCTCGTCGAATTCGAAACCCATGGCAATGCCGAGGGTGGGTCGGGTAGGGTGGTCCTGCCGCACGATTTCCATGTATTTTTTTGAAGGACTGTACCAGTTGCTCAAGGTGTCCATCTGTTCCACGGCCCGGCGGCCGCGCAAACGAAATGCTTCCTGCGTCGGCTGCATCGGGTAGGCAAAGAGGAGATCGCGATTTTTAAATGTGCAGGAAATGGCATTCTCCCATTCGTCGGGAGCGGGTGCGGCAAGGCAACAAAGGGCGGCGCAAAGGATTAGGGCAACGGAATCGGTAATCATAGCCCACAAAAGTAGGGACTGGAAAAGAATGAAAGCGGATTAAATCGATTTGTGAATCAGATTTAATCCGCTTTCGCAAGACCCGCTTTTTTGTATCAGGCCGACTGCTTTTTCACCGGAAAATATCTATCGCTGTCCCATCCGGGCCTTCATCAGTTCGGCATAGGTTCTGTAACCCGGCTGCTGAAGCGAAGAAATGATAAACACGGAAGCCCCTGTAAGTGATTGTATTTCAATAGATTGCTCGTCGGTCAGCATGGCGAAGTCATACGTTTTGGCAACTTCTCCATTCAACAAAACTTCTCCGTCGAGCACATACATGGAATATACTTTTCCGGCTTCTCCTGCGATCTTGTAAATGGAATTATCCAGATCAATTTTTTCAATATGAATACCGGGTGTTTCCATCCGAAACGGGCTGCTGTCACCCGCTAGTGTCGTTATTTTTACTTGCCCTGCATCGTGCACCGGGAAATCAGCGCTTCGATAATCATCATACGTTGCCGGCTGATCCAGGGTAACAGTGATGTTCGGGTCGAACCAGATCTGAAATATTTCCGCATCCTTGCTCATGAATTCCGAATGACTGATGCCGTTTCCTGCCCGGATGATCTGCACGTCGCCGGCCTGCAAGGGTCTCCATTCCTGCAATTTGGTGTCGTAATGGCGGATATTTCCTTTTAAAACGAACGAACAAATCTCGAACCCCTGGTGCGGATGCAGCCCGATCGTGCTGTCTTTCACCGCCCGTGCATGCGCCCAGTAAAACAGGTTGGAATAAGGCCGGACAGATGAGTGATCCTGCGGAAACCCGATCGGTTTGTTTTCCACAATTTCGCCGCCGTTAAAAGCGCCGTACCCTTGCTTTTCTTTTGGAATGATTGTGATTGCCATGAATTAAATGTTTCAACACTAAACGCTGGTGCGTTGAAAAGGTTATTGGTTATTGGTTATTAGTGTTGTTACCCTTGGTCAACTGTAAAAGCCAAGGATGGAAACACTAGTAACCAATAACCAATAACTACTTAAGTCGCGCCAGACTTTCCTCCAGAATACCGATCCTGGTTTGCGCGTCGGCCAGTTTTTTCCGCTCATTATCAATGACTTGTGCGGGGGCGCCATTGACGAAGCGTTCGTTGGAAAGTTTGTTTTGGACCGACTGCGCAAAGCCTTGCTGGTACGTGAGTTCTGTGGTGATTTTCTGGATTTCGGCGGCTACGTCGATTTCCTGATTCAGAACCACATAGTATTTGTCCGTTCCTGAAATGAAGGATTTTGCATTATCGGGTTCCGTTTCCGAAAGCGTCAGTTCGGCCAGGCTGCCGAGTTTGACGATCATTTCCAGCAAGCCGCTTGTATCAAAAAGGGTAGTGACGGCCGGACTGTTCTGCACCATCACGGTCAGCGGATCACGCGGTTTGATCTGGTTTTGGTTGCGGAGGTCGCGAATCTTTCCGATGACGTCTTTGGCCGTTTCCACCTGTGCGATGAGTGTCGCATCGGCTTCAGTCGCAACAGGGTAGGGTTGCAGGCAGCAGTCGTCGCCTTCCTGCCGTTCGCGAAGTTGGTGCCAGATTTCTTCCGTAATAAACGGCATGAAAGGATGTAGCGCCACCATCAGGTCGGAAAACAGGTCGAGTGTGGCTTCGTAGGTAGCCCGGTCGATGGGTTGTTCGTAGCCCGGCTTGATCATTTCGAGGTACCAGGAGCAGAAATCGTCCCAAATGAAACTATACAGACCCAGCAATGCTTCGCTCAGGCGGAACTGTTTGAAATCACTATCTCCCGCTTTCAGAACTTCCTGAAATTTCTCACGGAACCAGCGCAACGCCAGTTCGTTTTTACGCTTAATCTCTTCATTTTCAGGCAATTCCGTTACCTGCCAACCTTTCACTAAACGCAGTGCATTCCAGAGTTTATTGCAGAAATTGCGACCGTTTTCACAGAGTTTATCGTCGAAAAGAATGTCGCCGCCGGCTGCTGCGCTCGACATGAGTCCGTAGCGGACCCCGTCGGCGCCGAAATCGTCGATCAGTTTCAGTGCATCAGGTGAATTGCCCAGCGATTTGGACATTTTGCGCCGCTGTTTGTCGCGCACCATACCGGTGAAATACACCGATTCGAACGGCCGAGCGCCTTTGTATTCGTAGCCGGCCATGATCATCCGCGCCACCCAGAAAAAGATGATATCCCAGCCAGTGACGAGCACGCTGGTAGGGTAGTAGTAGTTGACCTCGCCTTCCGGGTCGCTGAATCCGTTGAAAACGCTGATCGGCCAGAGCCAGGAAGAGGCCCAGGTGTCGAGCACGTCTTCATCCTGCCGAAGGTCGTCGAGCGTAAGTTGTGCGTTTCCTGTTTTTTGCCGCGCTATTTCCAGCGCTTCCGCTGCGGATGGCGCCACAAAAACGTGCGTTTCCTGGCTCAAACCTTCCGATTTCAGGTACCAGGCGGGAATTTGTTGTCCCCACCACAATTGGCGCGAAATGCACCAGTCGCGCAGGTTTTCCATCCAGTTCCGGTACAGGTTCTGGAAATTGGGCGGGTAAAATTTGATTTCTTCTTCAATGACAGCCCTTAATGCAGGCGCACCGAGGTCTTCCATTTTTACGAACCATTGCAGCGAGAGTTTGGGCTCTACTACTGAATTGGTGCGTTCGGAACGGCCGATTTTGGTCTGGTAATCTTCAATTTTAACCAGATTATCTGACTCTTCCAGCAGCGCTTTCATACGTTTGCGCGCTTCGAAGCGATCCAGGCCAACTAGGGGAGCGAATGTACATTGCTCACTGATACGGCCATCGTCGGTAATAATATCGATGATTTCCAGGTGGTGCCGCTGGCCGATTTCGTAGTCATTCGGGTCGTGCGCGGGCGTAATTTTCAGCGCGCCGGTGCCCAGTTCGATGTCTACATAATCATCGGCAATAACCGGAATGGCGCGCCCGATGAGGGGAATGAGTACTTTTTGGCCCACCAAATGCTTGTAACGCTCATCTTTGGGGTGAACGGCTACCGCTACGTCGGCGAAAATCGTTTCCGGGCGTTGGGTGGCGATCACGATGCCGTCGGAGCCATCTTCCTTCTTATAATGTATATGGTAGAACTGCGATTGCTCTTCGAAGTACAGCACTTCTTCATTCGAGAGCACCGTTTTGGCTTCCGGGTCCCAGTTCACCATACGTTGTCCGCGGTACAATTTGCCTTTTTCAAACAAATCCACAAAAACCTGGACACAATCCGCATAATACTGCGGATCCATGGTGAAAGCCGTACGCTCCCAGTCGCAGGACGCGCCGAGTTTGCGCAACTGATTCAGGATAATGCCACCGTATTTATCTTTCCACTGGTAGGCATACTCCATAAACTGCTCGCGGGTGAGGTCCGCCTTGCGCAATTTTTTTTCTTCGCGCAGCCAGCGCACCACTTTGGCTTCCGTAGCGATGCTGGCGTGGTCGGTGCCGGGCACCCAGCAGGCGTTTTTGCCATCCATCCGGGCTTTTCGGATCAGGATATCCTGAATCGTATTGTTCAGCATATGCCCCATGTGGAGCACGCCGGTAACATTCGGAGGCGGAATTACAATAGTAAAGGGTTCGCGGTCATCTGGTACGGAGCGAAAATACCCACGGCGTTCCCAGTGGGAATACCAGCGGTCTTCAGTATCGGCGGGCGAATAACGGGTCGAAAGTTCCATGTGCGTCGGCAGCAGTCTGTGTGTGTAATTTGAATGAAAAACGGGTGCGGGCGGCAAAGGTAACACGGACAGGCCTGAAAAAGAAAAAACCGGAGCGCGGGGGTGCGCTCCGGTACACATAAATGGGATTAGCCCTGGGAATTTTCCCATAACAATGAGGCGTGTTCTGGGGCAAAAAAGGAAGATTGCTATATCTGTCAGGATTACAAAATAAGCCGTGTCTGATGCGATTAAAGTGTGGCCAACCTCCCTTCCTTACTCATAAAGAAGGAAGGTGGCCCAAGATTTGCTCGGCCTTCGCTATTCGAAGACCAGTAGGGAAGATAAACGAAGCAAAATATCTTATTACTCGAAAGAGATTATGTACGGGTAACGGGCGGGGGCCTGTTAAAAAGTTCTTTGTTTGGGGTATTATGGAATATTGTCAGTATATATAATGAATTCACGTCCATCTGTCGGCGTCTCCGTTGGTTTGGTGGTCTCTTTTACCGTAGAGCCATTTACACTTTTGGAAGAGAAAGAAACACTGGCTTGATTGGAGAGAAACAGGCTGATGACGAAGAATATGATAGGCATGACCGGGATGATTTTGTGTTAGAAGTAAATCTTGACACAAAAGTCCGGCGCCCCCACCCTTCAAAAAAGGACAAACCTCCCCATTTCAATCCGGCCAGATTGATCACAAACGCGACGTATTTTGATTTTTTTTGCGTTTAACTCCTTGATTACAGTTGTTTTACATTCTTCTAGTGCTCGTTTTTACTGTTCCATCGTCCAAAGTATTTTTTTGCTAACTTTGTGGTGACAAAACCGAAGGCGTGATGATTGTCGGTGAATTATTTTCTGTGCAAATATGGTAGCACCCCGGGGAGTCATACAAGGACATTTTACCATGTTTCAATCCGGGCAGATGTGCCATTTTTAAATCTAATCATTTGATTATCAGATAAATACAGTATGGATTTTGATGTACTGAAAGACCTCGTACAAACCATTACCCGCAATAAAATCAAGAATATCGAGGTGCTGGGTAACCCCGGAGAGGAAAAAAGCAGGGTAGAACTGATGTATGACGGCATCAGCTCCGGCAAGTTTAAGTCGGAAGACGATGTGGCGAGGCATTTTTTTAAAAGCGATGCCAAGGACGCTAACTACCGTAAACTGAAGAACAAGTTGATTCGGCAACTGGTGAACACTGCGTTTTTTGTAGATGTGAATCAGCCGGCATTCAATGAAAGGGCAAAGGCATATTTTACTGCGTACAGGGATTTTGCTGCTGGGGTAGTACTTATGACAAGAAATGCCGTAAAGTCTGGAATTTATATATTTCAATTGGTTCTTGAACAGGCAGTTAAATATGAATTTACAGACTTGGCTGCAGATGTCTCTAGGATTCTAAGGCGCGAATATGCCCGTGTTGGTGGGGATTATGAAAAGAATCAATATTATACAAATCTACACAGGAGATATGAAGAGAAAAAAAGATGCGAGATATTAGCTACCGATTATTATGAAACTTTAGTAAGCTATTATCTCACCAAGCGCTCCCCCAATGAAGATATTCATCAACTTGCTTCGACATATTTTAATGAATTGTTTCCGATGGCAGAAACAGTTGATACCTCTGCCTTTTACAGTACTATGTTTTCTGTTGGCATTATTAAATTCTCGTCTGTTAACGATATTGAAAACGCTATAAAAATTTGCGAAGACGCATTAGGAATACTAATGCCGAGGAAAAATACAAATAGAAGTACATTAGTTGGTATTACACTGCAAAAAATAGCATTTTATATTCAACTTAGATCTTCCAATAGTACTGAAATCAAAGACTTGTTTAGATATGCACTAAGTATTTTGGAAGAAGGAGATTTCAACTGGTTCCGTGCGCATGAAATATATTTTTATTCTTGTATATACTCTCGTAATTATAATGAAGCACTAGATATTTTTGAAAAAATAGTCCAATCCTCTAGCTTCCAATTGTTAGAAGGTAGCCATCATGATAACTGGCTACTTTTAGGTGGTTACCTCCATTTGCTTGCAAAACTTGGGGTACTCAATGCTGCCAAAGTGGAATCCATCGTCGGTACTTTTAAGTTCGGCAAATTCTTCAACGAGATAGAGGTGCTCGATAAAGACAAGGAAGGCATGAACATTCCTTTGGTTCTTCTTCCAGTGTTATTCCACCTCGCCCAAAAAACCTTTGACGATCAAAATGACATCTCCGTTGACGCCCTGGAAAAATACCGGCAGCGCTGGCTCGCCAACGACATGAACCGCCGCAGCGACAGTTTCCTGAAAATGCTGATTGCCTTTGCAAAAAAGGATTATGCCTCCGCTGCTGCCGAAAAGAAAATCAGCAAGGAACTGGAGATTTTGAAAAGTGAGACGCCTCAGGTGGCAGGGCAGAATTTTGCAGTGGAGGTAGTGCCTTATGAAACGCTTTGGGAACTGTTGAATTCCAGGGGTTAGAAGTGTGGCGTAAAAAAAATCCACTTGCGTTTGCTTGTGTTTATATTGTTATTTAACTTGGCCTCTGAATCACTTATTTTACTAGTTTATGTAGTAAATATGTAGGTTTATGCAGTAATTAACCTTAATAAACTACACGCGATGGACTTTTATGTACTCAAGGACCTGGCCAGGTCTGTTTCCCGCAATAAGGCAAAACAAATCGAAGTTTTGGGCAATCCTGGTGCCAGGAAAAGCCGTTCACTGAAGTTGTATGAAGCAATATTATCAGACAAATTTAATTCTGAAAAAGAATTAGTCCGACATGTGTTTAATACCCATGACCCCAAACATCCTAGTTATGTGAAACTGAAAAAAAAGTTAATTACCCAGTTATTTAATACTTCCTTATTTCTAGATTATAATCAACCCCACTACAATGAAAGGGCAAAAGCATACTTTACTGCCTACAAAGATTATGCTTCCGCATTTGTAGTTCTTTGTAGAATTTCCACTAAGGCAGCCATTTATATTTTTCAAAACATTTTGGAACAAGCTATAAAGTATGAATTTATAGATCTTGCCGCTGATGTATCGAAAATACTTAGACGAGAATATATACGCTCTGAATACGATGAGGGAAAAAATAAATATTATACCTCTTTGCATAGGATGTATGAAAAGAAGCGCCATTTTGAAAACATTGCATTAGATTATTATGAAGAGGTGGCGTCGCATTATGCGAAAAGTCGCTCAGTAAATATTAAATTGAGCGAAGAAGCAGATCAATATTACAGTGAATTATATCCCTTTCTTAAAGAAGTAGATACTTCATCTTTCTATTATTATACATTTAATATTTGTATAATTAAACACTTTTCAAAAAATGATATTTCCAATGCGCTAAAAACTGCTAATCAGTCTTTCTATATATTAAGAGAACGGCAAAATACTAACAGGTCAATGCTTACTCATGTTTGTTTGCAACAACTTGCTTGCTATATACATTTAAGAGCAGAGGAAAGCACCTTCCATTTTACTTTTAATTATTTTCTAGATCATTCACATGATAAAGATATTAGCTGGTTTCGAGGGTATGAGTCTTATTTTTACTATTCTATATATCGCAAAAAATATATTGATGCTATTGATATTTATAGAACGGTTCTTGATAACGGAGTCCTATTAAAATTAAATGGATACTATCTTGAAAACTGGCTACTTATGGCTGGTTATCTACATTTGCTAGCGCAATTAGACATACTGGATTCACAAAAAGTTTTAGATGTAGTTGGCCTATTTCGTTACAGTAAATTGATTAATGAAGTTGAAGTCATTAACAAAGACAAAGAGGGCATGAACATCCCCCTACTTCTCCTCCCCATCCTCTACGAACTTGCCCAAGCCCCCCAAAGACCGCACCAAAGAAATTCCCATCGAAGCGCTCGACAAATACCGCCAGCGCTGGCTCGCCAATGACATGAACCGTCGGAGCAATAGTTTTTTAAAAATACTATTGACCCTCGCGCAAAGTGCCGGAACCACTACAGTCAACGAAAAGAAAATCAGAAAAGAATGGGAAATCCTGAAAAACGAAACACCGGAAGTCGCCGGCCAGAGTTTTGCCATCGAGATTGTGCCTTATGAAGACTTGGTGGAATTGTTGCTCGCAAAGATGGGGTTGACTTCCTTGATGCAGGAGATTTTTCGGGGCAGCAGACAGTAGAATAACCTTCATAAAACCCATTTTGTATTTTTAATACCGGCTATTAAACGCACTCATTTTTTATCACCCATAAACCCACACACATGTTATGGAGTTCGAAGCATTAAAAGATCTGGCCAAAACTGTATTTCAAAGCAAGGTGAAAAATATTGAAATATTAGGAAACCCGAATAAGAAAAAAAATAAAACCGATTTGTTTTTTGAATTTTTGATCAATGGAGATGCAAAATCGGAATCAGAGACAGTTAGATATCTATTCAAAAGCCATGATATTAAATACCCAAGTTATGTAAAACTGAAAAAAAAATTAACCAAACAATTAATCGACACTTCATTTTTTGTCGATGTTGATAACCCTATTTATAATGATCGTGCCAAGTCATACTTCACTTGTTACAAAGATTTTGCTGCTTCCATTATACTTTTATCCAGAGGCTCAGATTTGTCATCTATTTTTTTATTAGAAAAAATATTTGAGCAGTCGGTTAAATATGAGTTTATTGACCTGGCCGCAGAAACCTCAAAATGGCTGAGATACCAATATGCTCGGTCAAATAGCGACTATGAAAAAAACAACCATTATACTAAATTGCAACGCTATTACGAGGATAAGCGACGTTGGGAGGCAATCGCATTTGATTATCAGGAGGATCTTATGAGCTATTATATAATTAAAAGGTCGCCAAATGAATTGTTATACAAAAAAGCATGTGCTTATTTGGACGAGTTAATGAAAGTTGCAAGTGAAGTAGACACTTCATCATTTTACAAATGTTTTTATAATATTGCTGTAGTTAAGTATATGTCAATTAAAGATTATGAGGCTGCAATACTTATTTGTGATGAGGCATTACATGTGTTAGAATCTAAAAAAACTGCTAATCGTAGTACTATTGCATCTTTTAATTTGCAAAAAATTGCCCTTTTTACTCAGATTAGATTTTTGGATAAAGGTTGTGTGGAAAAATTATTTAATAAGTGTACTGAATTCTATTCTAAAGGGGAATATTCTTGGTTTAGAGTATGTGAAACATTCATATATTATCTTTTTTCTGTTAGTGACTTTGAAAAAGCCCTTCTTGAGTATAAAAATTCTTATACTTCAGTTAAAACGAGCAATTTAAAGGGAAGTTACATGGAAAACTGGCTTCTCATAGGCGGCTATATCCACTTAATCTCAAATTTTGGCCTGCTAGATGCCTCAGAAGTCGAACAAGTCGTAGGAAAATTTAAATACAGCAAGATTTACAACGACATCGAAATCCTAAAAAAAGACAAAGAAGGCATGAACATCCCCTTACTCCTGCTTCCTGTCCTCTACGAACTGGCCCAAGCCCCCAAAGACCGCACCAAAGAAATCCCCATCGAAGCGCTCGACAAATACCGCCAGCGCTGGCTCGCCAATGACATGAATCGCCGGAGCAATAGTTTTTTAAAAATACTTTTGACCCTCGCGCAAAGTGCCGGAACCTCTATAGTCAATGAAAAGAAAATCAAAAAGGAATGGGAAATCCTGAAAAACGAAACCCCCGACGTCGCCGGCCAGAGTTATGCCATCGAAATCATCCCTTATGAAACGCTGATCGAACTGCTCTTTGCCAAATGGGGCCTCTCCGGTATCTTACAGCCTGAAGCCACGCCGTAAAACGCTGGGACGCAAAACCGAACTTTATCAAGCCTTTTCACACCCATGCCAGCCGGAAACTCCGACAATTTTGAAAATTTTCTGTTCACCCACGAGTACCTGTTCCGGCAGCAGACGGCCCGGTTTTACCCGCTGTCGTTTGCGCTGATCGAACAATACCCCGACATGTGGGATTTCAGCCTGTTGTCCCGGAATCCGAACATGCCCTGGGATCTGCAAACGCTGGGCCGCTACGAGCAACAAATAGACTGGCAGGCATTGTCGGCCAACACGGGCATGCGCTGGACGACGGACGTGCTGGATCATTACCGGGATAAAATACGCTGGCCGGAATTGTGCAAAAATCCGGCCCTTCCTTTTACCGATGCCCTGCTGGAACGATATGCGCACGACCTCAACTGGGTTTACCTGTCTACCAATCCGGCTATTCCGCTGACGGATGTTTTCCTGGAAAAATACCAGGACCGGATACACTGGCAAATGCTGAAAAACTACAACCGGGATCTGGACAAGGTCGGTACGCCGTTCCGGGAAAAACTGGCTGCATTGCCCGACACACCGGTCCGGTCCTACATGTTGTCCGATCATACGAAGCGGTATATCCGTTGGAGGATACAAGCCGAAAGCCTTCCCGAACCCTTGCGGCAGGCGCTGGAATCGCCCGTTTCACAAATCCCCGAAGATTTTTTCGCGCAGTATTGGGATTGCTGGGATTGGCAGAATATCGGTTTATGTATACACCTGCGCTGGAGCGTATCGTTTTTCGAACGTTTTTACCAGTACCTGGATCGGTGTGTTACCCTGAATTCCGCTTTTTACACGCAGGTATTGGAGCCGGTGTTGAATGATAGCCTGATCGAACAAGTTTGTGCGCGCCTGAACCCGGAACATGTCGTTCAATTCTATTACCTGGAAGATAAGGGGGATGAATACGGTGTGCTTCCAAATGTCCGGTACAAACTTCCGGGTAATCCGCCTTATGAAGCATACCGCCCCGTCCATGAACAATGGAGGGCGTTTTTTTCCAACGGCGACCTCGATGCAGCGCTCCCGGAAGTGCAGTACGAACTTTCCTGGTTTCTCCGGCATCCGATCCGGTTTGCCGATTACCACGAGTGGCCGTTTGGATCACAATATCCCGCTATGGTCGTATCCGGAAAACTGAAGGAGATGCTGGAAAAATTTGAGTTGCCGCCGCACCGGTTTTATCCAATCGATCTGGCTATTCAGAATGATTTGTTTGGGGTAGAGGTGCGCCGGTATTACATCTTTTTTGTGCCGGAACAGGAATACCTGTACTTCGATTATGCCCGCATAAAACTCGTGGAGGATCGGGACAGGCCGCAGATCCCGGACGAAGGGCCGCAGCACCACCGTTCCTATTACGACAGTTCGTATTTCACACGCCAAACGGCGCAGGCATATGCAGGGCCGGTGGATACGCCGGAATCATTTTTGGCCGCCCAGGCGGAACTCTCCGTGCGCGCTCCTGAAAAATCGCTCCGACCGCAGGAATACGTCTGGGACGCCGCATTCGACCTGATCAGTTGCGGCGCCGAAAACCCGCGAAACCGTATCTGGGTTTCGGAAGACATTAAAAAGGCGATGGAGGAAAGCGGCGCTACGGGTATTCGTTTCGAGCGGGTATTTGAAACCCGGCCACGGATGCGGGGTTTGGAAACACCGGAACACCGTTTGAAAAATGCGCAAATTCTGGAATCCCTGCGCGCCGAATTTAAAAACAGAGCGCCGGAGCCGGAGCAGATCACCATCCGAAATTTCCGTGCCGCCGAAGCCTGGGCGGAAGAGGTGCGCCGGAACAAGGGTATTGTACGGAAATTATATTCCGATCACCCGGCAACGTATGCAACCGACGATGCATTTCTGCAAAAAATCAGGGAAAAGGAAATCGAGTTCGACGTGGTTTTCCCCGGCTGGTTTATTGAAATATTGAAATCCGGAAAGTTGCCGGAGGCGTTTTCGGATTTCACGCTCATGCCTTTGGAGCATATTTACTGTCAGCAATTGGAGAGGGATTTACCACTTACCGTAAAATCGGTCGTCTTTGCCGAGTATAGTTCATCGAGCTTGTTCCTTGCGTTAAAAGGAGACAGCCTGTACGAACTGGACGATGCGATCTGGCAGCATGAAATCGACCAGGGGCCGCCGCCGTGGGTGGTGATGCGTATGGACAAAAACGGCAATCCGATAAAAAACATGGGGCATCCCTAATTTGTGAGTGACCCTAAAACTATGAAAATTGACCGTATTCGCATGGTTTAATAACGAATGCCGGTTTGTCTTCCTGTCGGGACCCGTCCACTCTACGACGTGTTTTTGACCATTTTCCCCTCGTAGAGTGGACTGGTCCCGACAGGAAGACAAACCGGCATTCGTTATTATTCAAAACGAAAAAATTCGGGATGATTCTGTTGGTGTTGTTATTTACACCTCTTTTTCCACAGCCGGGTGCATCACCGCCTGCTGGTGCGTAATACTTTCATTGTGCACGGCCGCGAGGAACTTCTCGATAAACTCGTCGTTGAGTCCGCGCTGACGACCCTGCACAAAACCTTTTTCCAGGATTTCATTCCAGCGCACCGCCTGCAAAATGGCGATGTTGTTGCGGAGTTTGTAGCGGCCGATGTCTTCTGCCACGCGCATGCGGCGGGAGAGCAAGTTGAGCAGTTCCAGGTCGATCTCGTCGATCTTGTGGCGCAGGTTTTCGATGTTTTCGAGGAATTCGGCGTTGTCGGTGGTTTCGCGGCGTACGATCAGGCTGGCCACCAGTTCGGCGTATACGAATGGCGTAATCTGCTGTTTGGCATCGCTCCAGGCCGCATCGGGTGTAGGGTGTACCTCCGTCATCAGGCCGTCGTAGTTGAGGTCGAGTGCCTGCTGGGCTACTTCGAGCAGGTCTTCGCGGTTGCCGCAGATGTGCGAGTTGTCGCAGATAAGCGGCAGTTCCGGCATGCGGCGGCGCAGTTCGATCGGAATTTCCCAGTACGGCGCGTTGCGGAATTTTGATTTAGCGTAGGAGGAAAAGCCGCGGTGGATGGCGCCGATGTTGGTGACGCCGGCGTTGCGGATGCGCTCGATAGCGCCGATCCAAAGGTCGAGGTCGGGATTAACGGGGTTTTTGACCAGCACCGGTATGTCGACACCTTTCAGGGCATCGGCGATTTCCTGCACGGAAAACGGGTTGACGGTGCTGCGGGCGCCTACCCATAGTACGTCGACGCCGTGTTTCAGCGCTTCGTACACCTGGTTGCCGTTGGCCACTTCGATGGTGGTTTTCAGGCCGGTTTCCTGTTTCACGAGGCGCAGCCAGGGCAAAGCCATGGTACCGTTGCCTTCAAAAGCGCCGGGGCGCGTGCGGGGTTTCCATACGCCGGAGCGAAATAGGTCGATGCCGAGGTCTTTCAGGCCACGCGCCGTGGCAAGTACTTGTTCTTCCGATTCAGCCGAGCAGGGGCCGGCAATCAGGAAGGGGCGATTTTCTTTTTTCTGAAACATGAGATATGATAGAAGTGAGAAGTGAGATGTGAGAATTAAACAGGTTGATCGATGATGCGGCGAATGTCGTTGGCTTGCTCGATGAGTTGGCCAAATTGTTCGAAGTCCTTCTTAATCAATAAAGTACGAAAGCGACTGATGGTATTGATAAACTCGTCGAGTACGTCGAGCACGTTATCGCGGTTTTGCCGGAAAATAGGCACCCAGGTATCGGGACTACTTTTTGCAAGACGCACCGTACTATTGAAACCACCGCTGGCGAGTTCGAAAATCCGGTCTTCGTTTTTTTCCTTTTCCAGTACCGTTAATGCAAGGGCGAAGGAAGCGATGTGCGAAATATGGCTCACGTAAGCCACGTGCAGGTCGTGCGCGGCGCCTTCCAGAAAATTCAGGTGCATGCCCAGCGATTCGTACAGCGTGCGGCAGAGGTAAACGGCATCTGCATCGCTTTTTTCCACGTCGCTAAAAACGCAGCATTTTCCGGCAAAAAGGCCGGGCACCGCCGCTTCGGGGCCCGAATACTCCGTACCTGCCATCGGGTGGGTAGCCACGTAACGGAGGCGATTCGGGTGGTGTTCAACGGCCTGCAAGACAGGCAGTTTTGTGGAGCCTACGTCCAGCACAACTTTTTGATGATCAATCAGATCCAGCACCTGTGGTATCAATCTGGTCAGGCTATCCACCGGCGTGGCCACAATGATCATCCGGCTTTGCGCGACGGCTTCCGGCAAAGGCATTATTTCGTCGACAATACCCAAATCGAGCGCTTTTTGCGCATGTGCCGGTTTGTTGTCCACCCCGATGATGCGGGTTGCAAAACCGTTTTCGCGCAAGCCCACTGCGAGTGAGCCGCCGATCAAACCCGGGCCAATTACTGTGATCGTCATATCGTGATGGCGCTTTGAATTTTTTGAAGGGCGGTTTGCAGCGTTGGCACGTCGCTGCACAGGGAAATTCGGACGAAGCGGTCGCCATTGGAACCGAAAATGCCGCCGGGCGTGAGGAATACATGCCGTTCGTACAGCAATTCGTCGCTCAGGGCATAACAATCGGCATAGTGATCGGGAATTTTGGCCCACACGAACATGCCCTGCTGCTGCCGGTCGAACACACAGTCAATACTTTCCAGGATTTGAAACGCCACTTGTTGCCGTTCGCGGTACATGGCATTGAGTTCCGAATACCATGTTGCGGGCAATTGCAAGGCCTTTACCGCAGCCAGTTGCACCGGCTGGAATTGTCCCGAATCCATATTACTTTTAAAACGCAGCACCGATTTCAGGTATTCCGGGTGTCCGGCCACCATCCCGACGCGCCAGCCCGCCATGTTGTGCGATTTTGACAAGGAATTCAGTTCCAGCGCTACTTCTTCAGCGCCCGAAGCCGCCAGGATGCTGCGCGGGTGTTCATTCAGGATAAAACTGTATGGATTATCATTGATAATGAGGATGTTGTGCTTTTTGCCAAAATCCACCAGTGCCTGAAAAACTGCTGCCGAGCCGGGTGCGCCGGTGGGCATGTGCGGGTAATTGGCCCATAGCACCTTCACTTTTGTCAGATCCGACTTTTCCAGTTCTTCAAAATCGGGCAACCAGTCGTTGGCTTCCTTCAATTCATACAATTGCACGGTGGCCCCGGCCAGTTGGGTGGCTGCCGAATAAGCCGGGTAGCCTGGATTGGGCACCAGGGCCACGTCACCGGGTTCGAGAAACGCCATGGCTACGTGTACGATACCTTCCTTGGAGCCGATCAGCGGAAGTATCTGATTCTCAGGATTTAAGGAAACGTGGTAGTATTCCTTATACCAGGCGGCCCATGCTTCCCGCAAAGCAGGGATGCCGGTGTAGGATTGATAACCGTGCGCTTTCGGATTGGCTGCACCTTGCTGCAACGCTTCGAGCACGGCAGGGTGGGGCGGCTGGTCGGGACTGCCGATGCCGAGGTTGAGCACAGGTTTTCCTTCGCGCTGCATCTGGGCAATCTCGCGGAGTTTTCCGGCGAAGTAGTATTCGTTGACGGAATCGAGCCGTTTAGCGGGTGCGATCATTTGTTGTTAGTTATCAGTTATCTGTTATTAGTTATCAGGGTTGTAGGGGGCAATCCGTTCATTATCAAACTCTTAAAAAGAGTGATAAATTCATCATTCATCATTCATCATTCATCATTCATCACTCATCATTCATCATTCATCATTCATCACTCCTTCCCTGTACACGCCCAATACTTGAAGATCCGTCGTTTTTTGGTCGAGCAGACGAAGTACTTCGGCAATCCGGTCAGGAAATGCGGTGAAATCTGCAAAAAAGCGATACTCCCAGGGGCGGCCGAGCAGCGGCGCCGACTGTATCTTGGTCAGGTTGGCGCCTTCGGTAGCCAGCAAGGTGAGGATTTGCGCCAGACTGCCGGGCTGGTGGCCCGCACTGAAACAGACGGAAGCCTTGTCGGCATGAGGAATAGGCGTGGCATCGGACCTGCGGCGAACGGCCAGGAAACGGGTAAAATTTTCGGGAACGGTTTCGATGGCCGGAGCCAGCACGTTCAGGCCGTATATGTCGGCGGCCAGGGTGCTGGCAATAGCGCCGATATGAATAGCGCGATGGCGAACGATATGTGCAGCGCTCTCGGCCGTATCTTCCGACTCTACCAGCCGGATGCGCGGGTATTTTTTAAAAAACTCACTGCACTGAGCCAGCGCCATCGGGTGCGAATGCACTTCTCGCAACTGGTCGATGGGAACGCCCGGCAAAGCCAGCAGGTTCTGTTGAATCCGCAAATACACTTCTCCGACTACTGCTAAATCGCTGTTTTCCAGCAATTTGTAGTTGCCCAGAATACTGCCGGCGATACTGTTTTCGATAGCCAGCACGGCTGCATCCGTTTGACCGGCGTCGGCTGTTTTTTCAAATAGAATGGGAAACGACAAGGCGGGAACCAACTCTATGCTTTCGCCGAAAAAACGGCGGGCGGCAATTTCATGAAAAGCGCCGCGAACGCCCTGTATGGCGATGCGTTGGCCCGCAACTTCGGGTGCGGCGGGTAGTTTTTGTGTTGAAGCCGTCGAAGACGGCATGGCTGAATCGGACATTGCAGTAGTTTATGACAATGAAAAAGGGAGTTCCTGATGCTCAGGAACTCCCTTGACTGTTGATTTCAGTTTTCTTATTTATACTGAAGCGCACAGGCAGTTCCTTTTCCTTTTTCCAAAAAAGAAATAGTAAAAAAAGAAACCAAAATAAAATGCGCTGCGGTTATTCATGCTTGTACTGTTGTACTGTTACGGTGCAAACGTACTGGCTAGATTTGAATGCTGCAAGTTTCTGCCGGAAAAATTTTAAAAAAACTGCTTATCAGGCTCCTGGAATCCTGTAAGTGATCCGATGACTCGAAGTCATCGGATCACTTACAGGATTCCAGGAGCCTGATAAGCAATAAAAAATTGATGGATCAGACCAAACCTCGGCCCTGCATCTGGGCGATCTGTGTCTCGATTTGAGCCAGGTGGCGGCGGATGTGCATCACCTGCCATTCGAGGGTATTGCCGAGGTTGAGGGTAAAAAAACCGGATTTGCCACGGCCTACTTTTGCCTTGTTCAGGTTGACTTCTCGTGCTGCCTGAATGACACGTAAAAGTCGTTCGGAATTGATGATAAAACCTTTCAACGCGGCTTTTCCTGTCGTTTTTTGCCAGAAATTATAGTGTTTCGGCGTTTTATAGGTTTTAATATTTTCGGGATTTGCCCGGCGAATATACCTTTTGGCGACCCCTGTATACTTTACCACCTCTACCGGTTTCCATTCCCGCGCTTTGGCCTTGTGAACGGCCAGTTCCATACGCGGGATGTACCGCTCCAGGTAGGCGTTCAGGTGGGCAAAACATTCCAGCGCGTTCCAGCGTTCGGGTGAGGTACGGAATTGCAATGCGGAAAGGTCGTAGGAAGCGATCTGGCTTCGAACCATTTCCAAAGATTGCCGGAGTTCCGATTCCAGGCTGTCGAGCAAGGCGGTTTGTGTCATAGGGGCGCAAAGGTACTTGCGTTATTCAGGGTACCAAAGCAGGCGTCGAAAAATTTCCCAAAATGAGCGACCTTTGCGGTTTCTAAATGACAATTACGGTTTTTTGCCGGTTTTACCATAAATATGAAGACGAAATCCATTCGAAAGGATAAAGTAAATGTGATTACCCTCGGCTGTTCCAAAAATCTGGTCGACAGTGAGAACCTGATCACGCAGTTGCGCGGCAACGACTACGACGTGGCGCACGACAGCGACCGCGAAGATGCCAATGTCGTGGTGATCAATACCTGCGGTTTTATCGACCTGGCCAAGCAGGAAAGTATCGATACGATTGTGCAATATGCCAATATAAAACAGGCGGGCGGTATCGACAAACTCTATGTAACGGGTTGTTTGTCACAGCGTTATAAAGACAGTCTGGAAGCGGAAATCCCGGAAGTGGACGCTTTTTTCGGCACGCTCGAAATGCCTGCCCTGCTGGCTAAAATGGACGCCGACTACAAATACGAACTGCTCGGCGAACGACAGATCACGACGCTGCCGCACTATGCCTACCTGAAAATTTCGGAAGGCTGTAACCGTACCTGCTCTTTTTGCGCGATTCCGTTGATGCGTGGCAAACACGTCAGTCGCCCGGTTGAGGAACTGGTAATGGAGGCCAAAAACCTGGCGCGGCGCGGCGTAAAGGAATTGCTGCTCATCGCCCAGGAACTTACCTATTACGGTCTCGATATTTATAAAACCCGCGAATTGCCCCGGCTGCTGAACGCGCTGGCCGAAGTAGAAGGTATTGAATGGATCCGCCTGCACTATGCGTATCCGAGCAAATTCCCGCTGGAAATTCTGGACGTGATGGCCGCGCAAAAAAAGGTTTGCAACTACCTCGATATGCCGCTGCAACACGCCAGTGACCGCGTACTGGATCTGATGCGCCGCCAGATTACCCGGGCGGAAACAGAAGAACTGATCGCCAAAATCCGTGAAAAAGTACCGGGAATCGCCATTCGCACCACATTTCTTGTAGGCCACCCCGGCGAAACGGAGGAAGATTTTGAAGAACTACTCGACTTTGTGCAGCAGCAGCAATTCGAGCGCGTAGGCGTGTTCCAGTACTCGCACGAAGAAAGCACGCGCGCCTATGATTTTGAGGATGAAATTCCGGCAGAAGTAAAAGCCGAACGCGCACAGCGCCTGATGGACCTGCAACAGGACATTTCCTACCAGAAAAATGAAGCCAAGATCGGGCAGGTGTTCCGCACGTTGTTCGACCGGAAGGAAGGCAAATATTTTATCGGCCGCACGGAAGCCGACTCGCCGGACGTGGACAACGAGGTGCTGGTGCCTGCCAAGGGCAACTATATTCGGCTGGGTGACTTTGCAAATATTAAAATTACAGGCGCCGAAGAGTTTGACTTGTACGGGGAAGTGGTGAAGGAGTGATGAATGATGAACGATGAATGATGAATGATGATGGGGCAGTAGTAGGCTGGGTTTGAGACTCTTCATTTCATATTAATGATCAAGCATTACCAGCCTGATAACTAATAACGGATAACTGATAACAAAAATGCGCATTGCTCTTGCCCAACTAGACTACCACATCGGTAATTTTGAAGGAAACCTCGCCAAAATGCTGGCGGCCGTGGAGACGGCGAAAAGCCAGGGCGCCGACCTGATCTGCTTCGGCGAACTGGCCGTATGCGGCTACCCGCCACGTGATTTCCTGGAATTCGACGACTTTATCCTGCAATCGCAGGCATCAGTAGACGCGCTGAAAGCCGTGAGCCATGGCATTGCGATTGTGGTGGGCGCGCCGACGCGCAACCCCGTGGTGGCCGGCAAAGACCTTTTCAACTCGGCGTACTTCCTTTCAGAAGGCGAGGTCTTGGGAGTTCAGCACAAAGCCCTGCTGCCGACCTACGATATTTTTGACGAATACCGGTATTTCGAGCCTGCCACGGAGTTCAAACCGATTCTATTCAAAGGCAAAAAAATCGCACTTTCGGTCTGTGAAGACATCTGGAATGTAGGCAATGAAAATCCGCTGTATGTGATATCGCCGCTGGATGAAATGATGCCGCACAAACCCGATTTTATCCTGAACCTGAGCGCGTCTCCGTTCGATTATGCACATGCCGCACTGCGGATACAGATCGTGCGGGCCAATGTGGAGCGCTATGGTATCCCGATGTTTTACACCAACCACACCGGCGCACAAACGGATATTATTTTCGACGGTGGCAGCATCATTATGTCGCCCGATGGGCAGGTGTTTGATGAAATGCCCTATTTTGAAGAAAGTGTAAAAGTATACGATCTGGACGAGGTGCTGCGCGGCGGCCGCTCTGCCGAACAGCCCAAAAACAAGGTTCAACTTATTCATGATGCCCTGGTTATCGGCATCGGGGATTATTTCCGTAAACTCGGTTTCAAAAAAGCGATTCTGGGCCTTTCCGGTGGTATCGACTCTGCGGTCACGGTCGTGCTGGCTGCCAAAGCCCTCGGCCCGGAAAATGTTCGCGTGTTACTTATGCCAAGTCAGTTCAGCAGCGGCCACTCAGTGGATGATGCACGGCAACTTGCTGAAAATCTGGGCATTACCTACGATATTGTTGCCATCAAACCCATGTACGAGGCTTTCGAAGCGGCACTTAAAACACAATTTGAAGGCCAGCCTTTTAACGTCACAGAGGAAAATATTCAGGCCAGGGTGCGGGGGACCCTTCTGATGGCGATGAGCAATAAATTCGGCAACATCCTGCTGAATACGACCAACAAAAGCGAAATGTCGGTCGGGTACGGCACGCTCTACGGCGATATGTGCGGCGGCATTTCCGTTTTGGGCGACGTGTACAAAACGGAAGTGTACGAACTGGCAAACTACCTGAACAAGGATGGCGAGGTCATTCCGCAAAACAGCATCGTAAAACCGCCGAGTGCAGAACTGCACCCCGGCCAAAAAGATACCGACAGCCTGCCGCCCTACGAGGTGCTTGATCCGTTGCTGTTCCAATACATCGAATGCCGCCAGGGACCGCGCGAACTGATCGCCATGGGTTTCGACGAAGCGCTGGTAAAGCGCGTACTCCGCATGGTCAACATCAACGAATTCAAGCGCGAACAGGCTGCCCCTGTGCTCCGAGTCAGCAGCAAGGGCTTTGGTATGGGCCGCCGGATGCCGATTGTGGGGAAATATCTGTCATGAATTTAGTTATTAGTTATTGGTTATTAGTTATCAGGGTGTTTCAGGCTTGGGATATGGGACTAATAACTAATAACTAATAACCAATAACCAATAACCAAAATGCACCTCTCCCAACTCAAACTCAGCAATTTCAAGAACTACGAACAACTTCACCTGACGTTGTCGCAGCGCCTGAATTGTCTGACGGGTTTGAATGGCATGGGGAAAACCAACGTGCTCGATGCGATCCATTTTCTTTGTTTGTGCAAAAACCACACGGGGCTGAACGACCGGCAACTGGTGCGTCACAACGAAACGTTTTTTCGAATCGAAGGCCACTTCAGCACGGACGATCAGGTGCAAAAAATCGCCGCCAAATTCCAGGCCGGGCAGCGAAAGGAAATCGAGCGCAACGGCACGCCTTACGACCGGCTCACGGACTATATCGGGCAGTTTCCGGTGGTCATGATCGCACCCGACGATGTGTCGCTGGTGCAGGAGGGCAGCGAGGACCGCCGCCGTTTTCTGGATGCGACGCTCTCGCAGATTTCACCAAATTACTTGCAAAACCTCCTCATTTACAATGCGTTACTCAAGCAGCGCAATGCCCTGTTAAAAAACTTTGCCGAACAAAGGCATTTCGATGCGGTGCTGCTCGAAAGTATAGACCGGCAAATGCCGGAGCCGGCACAGGAGTTGTTCGAACAACGCCGGGCATTCGTGGAAGCATTCCGGCCTTTATTTCGGGAAATCTATGCGGCCATTTCCAATAGCCGGGAAGAAGTGGATGTCGAATACGATTCCGACCTGTCGGACGGGTCGCTCGAAGTTTTGTTGCCGGCCGTTCTGGAAAAAGACCGCATTTTGCAGCGTTCCACGATCGGACCGCACCGCGACGACCTGGCGTTGTACATGGATGGCAAACTGGTGAAAAAATTTGCGTCGCAGGGGCAGTTGAAATCCTTCCTGCTGGCCCTCCGGCTGGCACAATATGAAGTGCTTCGGCAGGCAAAGGGTGTGGCGCCTATCCTGCTGCTCGACGATATTTTTGACAAACTCGACACCCAACGCGTACACCACCTGGTCGGATTACTCATCAGTCGCGATTTCGGCCAGATCTTCATTACCGACACGCAACGCGGCAGAATAGAAGAGATAATCGCTTCTTTTTCAGGCGATTACAAATTGTTTGAAGTGGAAGGCGGACGGGTAGAGGAAGGTTAACTTATTGACGCACGGTTCCCATGATCCGCAAAATCTCCGGTTTGCGCTGCTGATCAAAAAATACCCGGATCTTCTTGTCGAAATCTCCCCCCTGATACGCATCATATTCAATTCTGACCTGGCCTTCCTGTCCCGGCGCAATGGGCGTTTCCGTCCAGTTGGCAGCCGTGCAGCCGCAACTGGTGCGCACCGTTTGCAGCAAGATGGTATCTGCGTGTACGTTGGTGAACCTGAAAACAAAAGTTTCCGGCCAGCCTTGTTTCAAGCTGCCAAAGTCGTGCTCTTTTTCCGTGATCCAGTTGACGACAGGTTTGGCTTCCGGTTCGGCAGGACGGACAGGTGTAGCAAATAAAAAACACAATTGTAGCAGCGACCAGAGCATCTCGGATTTAATTTTGGGTAAAAATGTAACCTGTTTACCAGGCCTTGTGTCGAATCCCTATATTTTGTGCGAAGTTGCGCGCAAAAATCCGGAAAATCATTCAATTTTTTTCAAAACAAAACAACCCATCCAGATGCGTTATTTGATAGTATTCATGTTGCTGGTAGCCATTTTTATGTTTGGCAAGCGCAGTTTTCATTGCTCGTTATTGGGAGTACAGGGAAGCGGACCTGTCAAAACGGAGGTCCGCGATGTCCGTGATTTCCATGGAGTAGACCTTGATATCTCCGGCGACGTCGAGGTTCGTATAGCGGATAATTATTCGGTGGAAGTGCAGGCGCAGGAAAGCTTGCTGCCCATCCTGAAAACGGAAGTGGAAAACGGCCGGCTGAAAATCTACTTCAGCGAAAACGTGTCTTCTTCCGGCAATATTAAAGTGCTGGTCAGTGCGCCGGCCTTCGACGCTCTTAACGTGGGCGGAAGTGGAAACCTGGTGGTTACTACCCCCATCCAATCCGATAAAATGGATGTATCCATAGCGGGTTCCGGGGATCTGGAAATGAAACAGGCATCCCTCGGTTCGCTGGAATGCAATATTTCCGGTAGCGGCGGTATGGAAATCGGCGGAACCGCCAACGCTACCCATGCTGGAATAAGTGGCAGCGGCGAAATAGATGCCAAAAAACTGACTACCAATGAATTGCGCGCCGAAATTGCAGGCTCGGGCTCCATCTCCGCGCATGTCGTTCAGGTGCTGAAAGCCGATATTGCAGGCTCCGGCGACATTTATTATTCCGGCGAACCTTCGGTGCAATCGAACGTCAGCGGCTCGGGAAGTGTGCAGAAATTGTAGGTTTTATACCTGCCCGGATATACCGGTGAATATACGAATGCGGTCGGACCCTAACTGAAACTGCTCTTTCAAAACCAGCCCTGTCGGCAATGCAGGCGCCGGCACGCCTCCGCCGAGTGTATGGGCACTTTCAATTTGACGGATCTCATTCCACAGCCCACTTTCAATAAATTGCTTCAATATATACGCGCCGCCTTCCACCAGGAGGGTGGCGCGGTTTGTTAGGTACAACCGCTGTAATACATCAGTCAACTGTAGCGGACCAACCGATGGGAAAAATTCAGTGCGCTCAAAAATGCCGTCCCGCTGCGGGCCGAAAACCCATGTAGGAATCGAGTCGTCTAAAATATTATACTCAGCCGAAATTTTCTTTTCAAGATCAAATACAATGCGAAGCGGATTATTCCCTCCATGAAGCCTTGCGTCGAGTTTGGGGTTGTCCGTAACCGCCGTTTTGGTTCCCACCAGAATGGCATCTGATTCATGACGCCAGCGATGCACCAGCCTTTGAACGGCAGGACCGGAAATGGCTGTGCGGACACCCAAATGCCCCAAAAAACCGTCGGCACTCTGCGCCCATTTCAGGATGACGTACGGGCGCTTTTGATTTATCCAATGGAAAAAACTCCTGTTGAGCCAGGCGCCTTCAGCAGCCATGACGCCCGTTTCCACCTGTACACCGGCAGCGCGCAATTTCTCTACGCTCTGACCGGCCACTCGCGGGTTGGGATCAACGTTGGCAATCACCACGTGCGGAATCTTTTTTTCCAGAATCAAATCGACACAAGGCGGGGTTTTGCCAAAATGAAAACAGGGCTCCAGCGAACAATAAAGGGTAGAGTAGGGGATAAGATGCTGATTTTCAGGCAATACGGAACGTACACAATTCACCTCGGCATGCGCCTCACCCCAGCGCTCGTGCCAGCCTTCGCCGATCATTTTGCCTTCATGCACCAGCACGGCGCCCACCATCGGATTGGGCGCTACATACCCTGCACCCAGCCGGGCCAGATCGAGGCAACGATGCATGAAGGGGGAGGACATGGTGGCGGTTGATGAGTGGATGGGTTGATGGTTTATAGGTTTATGAGTTTATAGGTTTATGGGTTTAACCCTTGGCTTGGAGTTTAAACCATAAACCTATAAACTCATAAACCCATAAACTTTCCATCATATTCCCAGCAAAATACAACCCAAAGAACGGCCATTTAATTTGACTGCATGCAGACCGGGGGTAATATTTTCCAGGTTTACGTGAAGCCGGTTTTGCCCTTTAATAATAAATGCAGGTTGTTCCAAAACGACATTTCCCTGAATATCAATAACTTGCAAGCGAGCATTCAAGTCTTCCGGGCTGTTGAAATTTACAGAAAATGCATTTCGGGCGGGGTTTGGATACAGCAGGGCGGCATTTGTTTCCCGGGTTTCCGGTGCCTGCCATTGAAGATTGATTTGAACGGGCCGTGCGTTTTCATCAAACAATTCAGATGGAAGCCCGCCGGCATGCAAACGCAGCATATCGGACAATTTGCCGTCCTGCAATGCCGTCATTTCAAGCGACAAAACAGCCTGGTCCGGGTGCACCTCTGCCTTGTTTCCGTCGATCCACAGGATGGGCAGGTGACCATTTTGGAGTACCGAAGGATTATAGCAGGTGCCATCGAAACCCGCCAACTGCGACGAACTTACCCGATTGATTTTCAAGGTATTGGGCTCGATTTCGAGATCCATTTGAAGGCTCTGCAAGGAAATGGCTTCTGCGGTTTCCAGTTGCAGTGTAAATGTTTCTCCGGCTTTCAGGTTCCGATCAGCAGCATGCAACACAAAGGCAGCCCTTTCGCTGGGTGGCGGCGCAAAATAAGGTCCGGTGATATCGCCCAGTTTGACGCCCATGAACTCAACGCAGCTTCCGTTGGATGCATCCGGCGAACCTTGCGGAACAAATTTCCAGGAGCCGCAAGCCAGTTCGTTGTCGATACCGAGTATCAGTTTTCTACCTAGTACAATGTCGAAGGTGGTGACCATGCCATTACAGTTCAAATCAGCCGCCACCGTTTGCCAGGTTTCGGTGAAAGGTTGCAGGCCGATGATATGTTTGCTGATCAGAACCAGGTCGAAAGTAGTCACACCGTTCAACGGATTTTCGTCGTTTTTGGTAGCGGCTATAGTGTAACTCGTATTTTGCAGTTGGGGCAGATTCGAAAGCGTGTAAGTACCTGACGATGTGATATTTGCAGTCATATTCGCCGTGGTGGCGCTGATTTGTACATTCGAAACAGGCGTGCCCGAAGGCGACTGAAGCGCGCAGGTTTCCGTTAGTGCGATGCTGATTTGCTGGGCGATCAGGTTCATGGTACTTTGCGGAGTTGTTGCGTGAATGTCGAATGTAACCTGACCATCCAGCCCGATCAGGATAAAAGTGGGTGTGCCGAGAAAATCGCCGAACTGCCCCGACATATAGGGCTGCAACGCAGCAAGCCCGCCGCCGTCGTTGCCCACGCCGGGCATGGTCAGGCCTTTATTGTTTTTATAGGTGGCCACCTTGCTGTTGTTGTCGGACTGTAAAGTGCTGAGCATCAAAAATTCCACCTTGTCGGGGTGTGCTGCCAACTGACTTTGGTACAATGCTTGCCAGAAAGGGGCATGGGTGTTGCAGGGTGGGCAGGTGGTGAAAAAAGCCTCGATCACGACTACTTTCCCCTGGTTCAGGTAATCGTTGTACAGATTTTTTGTAACGCCGTCGGAATTGGTTACCGTAAAATTGGGAGCGGTTTGTGTAAAAGCGGCGGTAACTAAAAGCAGCAGGAACAGTGTAGATAAATATTTCATGTGATTCGGATTTGGATAAAAATAAGGAAGTTGGTAACCGTATAATTCCGAAAATTACCTTTTCCTACGTTAACAATGCGTTTATGCTCTTGTTTTTGAATTGTTAGATTCAAAATTGTCAGGTATCTTACTTTTGCGTCATGAAGCCTCGTGTCTATATATTTTTGATTTTCCTGTCGCTGGCGGCCTTGTGCTCCTTCGAAAACACCGCGTTTCAGACACCGGAGGAATTGGGCGAGCGCCTGTTCTTCGACCCCGTTCTTTCGCTCGACAGCACGGTCAGTTGCAGCAATTGCCACATTCCCCAATTCGGGTTTTCCGATACGGCGCTGGTGAGCCGGGGTGTAGGCGGGCGGCTGGGCAAGCGCAATTCGCCCGGCATCACCAACATGTCTGCCCGCGAACACTTTTTTTACGACGGCCGCGCCGCAACACTGGAACAACAGGTACTGATGCCGATTCAGGATACCCTCGAAATGCGCTCCAGTGCCGAACTTGTTGTTCAGCGCCTGCGCCGGAGCGCCACCTATGGTCCGGCATTTATACAACTCTTTCAGAAAGAGGCAGATATGGATGTGCTCGCGCAGGCATTGGCTGCATATGTAAGAACCCTGGAAACTTCCGATACGCCTTTCGACCGCTGGATGCAGCGCAAGCCGGGAGGTATGGGTGAAGCGGCAGTGCGCGGCAGGAAGATATTTCTGAATAAAGGAAAGTGCTTCGATTGCCATTTTACCCCCGATTTCACCGGCGATGAATTCAGGAACGTCGGCTTGTATACCGGCCTCCGCAACCTGAACGATCGCGGTCGTTACGATATCACGAAGGACAGTGCCGACCTGGGCAAATTCAAAGTGCCGGGTTTGCGCAACGTTGCCGTCACCGCGCCATATATGCACAACGGAATGTTCAAAACACTGGAAGAGGTGATCGATTTTTATGACACTCCCAATCAGGTGATTCCCGGCGCCTTCAACCGCGACACCTTGCTCAAAGAGCCCCTGCGGCTGACCCAGGAGGAAAAAGCCGATCTGAAATCTTTCCTCGAAGCACTGACGGATGACCGTTTTGTCAAACGCTGATAACTTTTTCCCGGCCCGTTTGTTGGTAGGGCATAAAAACCTATTGCATGGAAAATAAGGATCAAAACTGGAACGCACTCACACCCGAAGAAGAACAGGTTATCGTGCATAAAGGCACGGAAAGAGCCTTTACCGGCGAATATAATACCCATAAGGCGACGGGTATGTTCGTTTGTCGCCGGTGCAATGCACCGTTGTACCGCTCTACGGACAAGTTTGAAAGCGGCTGCGGCTGGCCATCTTTCGACGATGAAGTTCCGGGCGCCGTTATTCGCCATACCGACACTTCCTTTGGTATGAAAAGGACGGAGATTGTGTGTGCCAATTGCGGCGGCCATCTCGGTCACGTATTTGAAGGGGAAAGAATGACTGCCAAAAACACCCGGCATTGTGTGAATTCTCTTTCTATCCGGTTTGTGCCGGCTGAAAAATCCGAATGACCGGACGTGAATCGAATCATACGTAAATGAGGTTCCCAAAATAGTTTGAGCCCTTGCAAATGACCAGCGTCATTCGCAAGGGCTTTAATTATTTTATCCGGTGGTCTGTTTTTCCTTCTACATTAGCCGCGCCTTATCCAATTTACGGATCACTTCGGTTCGAGAAAGCATTCAAGTCATCCGATGACTCAAAGTCATCGGATGACTTGAATGCTTTCTCGAACCGAAGTGATCCGTCCAATCTTTCTAAAACCACCCTTATGTCGGTAAAAAATTACGCAGACGCGTCGCTGGAACTCCACAAAAAATACAAAGGTAAAATCGGGATACGCTTGAAAATGCCGGTCAAAACCAAAGACGACCTGGCAACTGTATACTCACCCGGCGTTGCAGCACCCTGCGAAGCCATCCGCGACAACCCGCAAGACGTTTATAAATACACGATCAAATCAAATACGGTTGCTGTGGTCACCGACGGTTCGGCAGTGCTTGGTATTGGTAATATCGGCGCGGCAGCCTCTATTCCGGTAATGGAAGGCAAGGCCATGCTGTTCAAAAAATTTGCCGACATCGATGCATTTCCCATATGCCTGGATACGCAGAATGCAGACGAGATCATCCGGACGGTTCGGTTGATCTCGCCCGTTTTCGGTGGTATTAATCTGGAGGATATTTCGGCTCCCCGGTGTTTTGAAATAGAGGAAGCACTGCAAGACCTGGGCATACCGGTTTTTCACGACGACCAGCACGGTACGGCGGTAGTCGTGTTTGCAGCCTTGATCAATGCATCGAAAGTGCTCAAAAAAGACCTCAATTCATTGAAAATCGTGATCAACGGCGCCGGTTCTGCCGGTATCGCCATTGCAAAATTGCTGGCCGGCTTCGGAGGCAAACGCCCGAAAGTGAAAGTGCGCGACATCATACTCTGCGACCGGAAAGGCGCGATCCATAAAGGCCGTAAAGACCTCACGAAACAAAAGGAAGAGGCTTTGAAATATACGAATCGAAAACACCTGAGCGGTTCCGTACACGAAATGTTGAAAGGCGCCGATATATTTATAGGCGTCAGTCAGGCCGGTTTGCTAACGGCCGACGACATTCGAACGATGGCCAAGGATCCGATCGTGCTGGCTATGGCCAATCCTGTCCCTGAAATTATGCCGGAAGAAGCCTACAAAGGCGGTGCAGCCATCGTGGGAACCGGCCGAAGCGACCTGCCCAACCAGGTGAACAACGTACTCGGTTTCCCGGGTATCTTTCGCGGCGCGCTCGATGCCCGCGCTCCGCGCATCAGCATGGACATGAAACTGGCTGCGGCATTTGCCATTGCCAAATTTCTCAAAAATCCCGACCGCGAACACATCATCGCTTCTTCCCTGGATAAAAAAGTGACCAAAGCGGTTGCGAAAGCGGTGTACCGCCAGGCAAAGAAGGAGTTTGGGGTTTAGTGTTTAGTGTTTGGTGTTTGGGGCGCGTTGACCTTGGCTATATTTACAAACTCTGGCCAAGGGCAACGCACCCCAAACACGAAACACCACACCCCAAACACTAATTCCCGGGTGGTGGTGGAATCAGTGGCTGCGGAAACCTGATCTCTATGATCCTCAAACGGTGTTTTTCACCCAGTTTCAATTTCCTTTTCGATAGCATGAACAAGCCTGCTCCGATCGAAACGGCGGATGTGCCGTAGAGTTTGGGTAAGTCCAGTTCTTTATCTTTGTAGAGAATCCTCCCGGTCGTCGTTGCCAGGGCCAGCGTGCCGCCAAGGCTCAACATCGAAGCGCCGATAATGCGCCAGATGGGCCGGCGATACACCTTGATCTGGGCAATGCTGTCGAGTTTGACGGGGAAGTTGTCGAGCAACAGGATATTGGATTCCGGCAGAATATCCGTGATAGTACGCTCGTACCAGTAGTTTTCCGGGCCGTTCAGGCGAAACCGGAGTGTTTCACCCATGTACATTTTGGTGGTTTTGGCCTGGTTGGCCCTTTCCAGCAGCAACATTTTCTGGCCGGAAGCGGGGAGCGTGAGTAAAAGAAAGAAAAAATGAAAAATTCGCATGTGTCAAATGTAAGGGAAATAATATTCCCTGAACGTTTGAGACTGTTCAAGTGCGGCGGTGTTGGTTTATGGTTTTTAGTGTTTGGTGTTTGGGGCGCATTGCCCTTGGCGTTATTACAATTTGAAACCGAGGGCAATGCGCCCCAAACACCAAACACCACAAACTAAACACCCTTCAGATTTCCATGAGCCGCCGCACCTGTTCTCCGTACGAACTGCCCGTTTTTATGCGGGAGCGTTTCAGGTCTTTCATTAAAACAACAAATTTTCCATTGAATTCGCGTTGCAACTCCTTGATGGCCATTGAATTAACAATAGAGGATCGGCTTACCCGAACGAAAAAATCCGGAAGTTTTTCTTCCAGCGCGGAAATCGTATAATTCGTCAGATGCGACTTTCCATCCAGCGTATGCAGAAATACGTATTTGTCTTCCGCTTCGAAGTGACTGATATCGGTAAGTGCGATAAAAATAAACCGCTCGCCGACCTTTACCGAAATCGAGTGGATTTCCTTTTTAGGCTTCAGGCGTTCCAGTACCTGTAGCAGGTTGGCATTGAATGGGCTTTCCGATGGCTTTACCTTGAATTTGCGTATTTTCTCTACCGTTTTTTCCAGCCGCTCGGCCTCGACGGGTTTTAAAAGATAGTCGATCGAATTTTCCTCGAAGGCACGAATGGCATACTGATCGAACGCGGTTACGAACACCACCAGCGGCACTTCTTCCAGTTGGGACAGCATTTCGAACCCGGAGAGCACCGGCATTTCTATGTCGAGGAAAATCAGGTCCGGCCGCAGGTTTTCAATCAGCGCCAGACCGTCCTGGCCATTGTTCGCATCTGCTACGATTTCGAAATCTTCCCTGTAGGGTTGCAAAAGCCTTTTGAGCCTGCTGACAGCGAGCGGCTCGTCATCGATCAGTACTGTTTTCAGCATGGCAATTGTATGATAACTTGTTTATAATCATTGTTTTGGATATCGAACGTTGCCTGTTCGCCGTAGAGGAGTTTTATCTTGTCCTGAATACTTTGTAATCCGTAGCCCGTAAAAAAATTCTCCTGAAATGCAGGCCCGTTGTCGTGAATGCTCAACACGATGCGGTTGTTGCTGCGGGTAATTTTTACCTCGATTCTTCCGTCGCCGGAAATTTTGGAGATCCCGTGTTTGATCGCATTTTCAACGATGGGTTGCAACAAAAAAACCGGAATCTTCACCTGCGAAAGACCTTCTTCCACCTCCAGGTTGTAGGTGAGCCGGTTGCCGAAACGCACCTGTTCGATATCCAGGTAGGTGCGCACAATGTCCAGTTCGTGCTCGACAGTGTTGAAATGCTGGTCTTTGGTGCCGATCGTAAAGCGGAATAAACGGGACAACAGCAGGGTCATTCGTTCGGCTTTGTCGGCGTCTTCATGCACGAGCCCGGCAATGCTGTTGAGGGAATTGTACAGGAAGTGCGGATTGATGCGCGCCTGCAGGGCGTCGAGTTCTGCGCGTGTTTTCAATTTTTCCAGACTGACCAGTTGAAATTCCTGTTCGGATATTTTCCGGGTGATTTGCTGTGAGCGTTGCCAGAAAAAGAAATAGATGGACGTCACGAAGCAGGGAATGAACATATACAGGAAGGAAAGGCTCAAAGTGTTTTCATTGGAATCGCCGATTTCTATGTATTGCCAATAAACCAGTATCAGTAGCAATTGCCCCAGAATAGAAAAAACAAATGCCAAAACGTTGAGAACCAGGTACTTCACCCAGTTATGCCGGATGTGATGTGCCAGGTACTTCGTGAAGGCAAAAACCAGCGCCAACGCTGTCACGGCATTGATCACATTCCCAATGACAACCCCCAGGTAGATATCGGACAATGCGTTGTTGTGCGTCAGTTCTATGGAAAAATACATGATCGAACTGACGCCATAAGTCAGCATCAGGCAAATGCCGAATGCGAGCAGGACCCCTTTCAGGTCGAGATGGAAGAAACCGGGCGGCAGCGTGAAAGTATGGTCCTTCAGCGTTTTATTGATAGACCGGAAGGTGCCGGACCTGCTGGAACCGATTCTGACATTACCGGCATTGGCCCGGATATGTACCGCAATGCCACCTTCCTTCACCTTGCCTTCTATGCGGTTTCGTTCGAAAATCCCTTCGAAATGTTCGAACCGGGGCGCGCGCACCACCGTGCCCGAAATATGGAGGTCCATGCCTTTGCTGACCGGCATTTGCACATCGATATTGCCTGCCTGCGATTCCAGGTGAAGAAATTCTCCGGGCGCCACGATTTCGGCTTCGATGGTGCCCAGATTCGTCGAGGCGCCCAGGCTGCCTTTCATATCCCTTACTTCTATGGTGCCCGCGGAGGTGCTGACTTTTAATATGCCGTCGATGTCGCGGGCTTCAATGGTGCCTGCCGACGAGGTCGCGTAAATATTGCCCACGAGGCTGTACATTTCGATGGTACCGGCAGAAGTGGTCAGTGTTATGGTTCCTTCACTGTCGCGGGCCTCGATGGTTCCGGCAGACGTTTGAGCCGTAATGTTGGCCTTGCAATGCCTGATATCGATGCTTCCCGCCGAAGTACGCCCGTCCACTTCGCCTTTCAGGCGCTCCAGTCGAAGCATCCCTGCACCCGTACTGACCTGGTGTTTGCCCAGGCAGTCTTCCAGGCGGATATTGCCGGCTTCCAGCCGGATGGTGGTTTCCAGTGCCCGGTTTTGTGGCACTAGGATACGGAAATGAACGCTTATGAAGCGAAGCCAGTTGATCATACCATTTTTAGGAAATGCTTTGATCAGCAGTACTTCGCCTTGTTGTTCCAGATGTATGTTGAAATTATCAAGTACGGTCTGGGAGTTATGGCTGGCAATCCAGAACTGCCAGCCAGAACGTCGCACAGATACTTCGACCCTGATTTTGTTGCTTTCATGGCCCCTGAGGTGCACATTCCCGAAAAGCGATTCCGTTTCGATGCGACGAATACCTTCGGAAGGCCACGACTTTACGATTTCAGGTCCCGACATGGCGTTACTTTTGCGCTTCCACGAGCATGAACTCGGCAGCATCGGCTCCCCAATTGGGCATCATGGGCGAAGCAGGTTTGAATAGTTTGAATTGCTCGATAGCCGTTTTGATCATCGGCAGGGCCTTGGCTTTTCCACCACCATAGGCTTCCGGTGTGTAAAAAACACCCTGTGCTTCGTGCAGCGTAATACGCGGATTGAGCGGATTGATGGTTTTAGCCTTCGCAATAGCCGCCATGGAGATGGGGACGTACTTTTGCCAGCGGTTCTGCGGGTCGACGGCCATACGCGCCGAAGCGATATTGGCTTTCAATACTTCCACTTCGTCATCGTTGGGATGGAGGGCATCTGCGGTGGCTACCAGTGCTTCGGCTCTTTCCAGCAGCTGGTCTTTTTTCTCCGCTACCGGCTCCGAAAAGGATTTCAACATATAACAGAAGGCTCCCCAGTAAGGCGGCAACCATTCTTTAGGCTCTGCGGCTGCAATGCGCTCCAGGGTATTGGCAAAAGGTACCAGGTCCTGCCCGAACGGCGCGCTTTGTATGTCGGCTACCACGTCGGTCATAGCCTGTACATATTCAGGATTTTGGGTGGGTGCGACGGCCTGCATCGTGGCTTCCTGCGAAAATGCGATACCGTAATTCAATCCTCCGAAGAGTACGTACATGAGAATGCGTTTCATAGTTGTGAGTTGTGAATGGTGAGTTGTGAGTTGTGAGTTGTGAGTTGTGAACGGTGAGTTGTCAGTTAGGAGTGTACGAAGGATTTAGTTCGGCTACGCCTCTCGTAGAGGGATGGGGACGCGGATTTTGCGGATTATGCGGATTAAAACGGATTTTTAGTGGCCTGACGGCCACTTTTTTTTGATTTTCTACAGATTATCCGCCTTCGGCGGGCGTAGATCAAATCGAAAAATCATATTTGTACGAAGCAGAAATTTAAAAATAATGATTTTCATTCTTCACCCAATGCCTAGTAAATCCACCCGCCGAAGGCGGTTTTAATCCGTTGACTATCAGAAAAAGTGGCCGTCAGGCCACTAAAAATCCGTTTTAATCCGCATAATCCGCACAATCCGCGTCCTCATCCCTCTACGAGAGGCGTAGCCGAACCCAATCCTTCTTACAAGCCTGGTTGTCAGTTGTAAATGGTAACGGCCACTGTGAGTGCTTTAATACTCACAACTCACCATTCACAACTCACCATTCACAACTCACAAATCCAGTTTTCCTTCTTTCGGCACCTCCGCGTGGCGTGAAATATTCATGCTGACGCCGAAGAAAAATGTTCTGTATGCGACGGGAATGACCGGAAATCGCGTCAGCCCGTCGGACGAATAGCGGAAACCGAATTCGTTGTGCCGGCCCAGTACGTTATCGAGTGACATAAAGAAAACCAGCCAGTTGCCTTTAATATTTCTAATGTGGCTTGCTGCGATACTGATGTTCTGGAAAGATTTTGTGCGATCGCCCAGAAATTCCGGACTGGCAGCATCGTAATAAGGCCTCCCCGAAGTGTAGGTGTAGGTGACGCCCACGTTGGAGGAAATTTTGGGAATAAACTGTTTGTACACCACACTGAAATTATGCGTGGTAGAAAACGTAGGCATAGCCTCCACCGGGTAGTTTTGAAAAAGTCTTTTGGTATTCAGGTAGGAATACGTCACCCAGAAATCGCCGAGCCGCACGGTTTTTTTATCCCGGAAAAACAGGTCGAATCCGTAAGCGTTTCCGTGGCCCGCGTTGTCGGTTTGTCCGGTCGGGAAACGATACGGGTTGGGATCGAACGCCGCCTGGTATTCCCGCACCAGGTTTTTGTACTCCTTGTCAAAGGCCTCTACCCGGAAAGTACGGTCGTTTTTGGAGAGTTGGTAGTTCAGAATGAAATGATTGGCCAGTTCGAAACCGAGGTCGCGGTTCGTATACAGGTAATTTTTTTCTGGCGTCTGGTAAAACTGTCCCGTGGCGAATGATACCTGGCTGTACTGGCTGGTTTTGTATGCCAGCGAAAAACGTGGCGACGCGTTGTATTTATCCAGAATGCTGGTGTATTCGCCGCGCACGCCCAGGCGTACGGCCAGTTTGGTAGTGGCATAAAATTCCGCTTCTGCAAATGCGGCGGAGTAATTTTCCTGCAGGCGCGCTTCATAAACGCCGAACAGGTTGGTATTCAGGATGTTGTGGTATTCCACACCTGCCAGCACCGAGTTTTCCTGGTTTTTCCCCCAGAGGCGCTTCAGCACGGTACGGAGTTGGGAGCGTTCGTCTTTCCGGTCGCCCGGCGTTTCTCCAATTTTGATCTTGTCGATGTTATTACTGTAGGAAAATCCCGATTGCCAGATCCATTTACCTTCATCAAAAAACACTTTATAGGTGTTGTTGGTGAAAAAATTACGGTTGCGCAGCGAGAACAGGTAAATCTTGCCGCCGTCGTCGTAATTCGGCAGTCCGAGCGCATTGTCGCTGTCTGCGTAGGTGGCGTACATTTTCAAAACCGAATTTTTGGAGAGATTCTGATTGAACGTCAGCGAACTGCCAAATCCCTGTGGTGGCTTCACAAAATCGATGTTCGTCTTAATCAGTTTCAGAAAAGGCGTCAGGTTGGAGTAGTACAACTGCCCGGAAACGATGCCCTTGTGCGTATAACCCACGCCCACGCCTGCCAGATGCGCTACAATGTTTGTGCTGCTTTGGTCCGACACCTTGTCCTGCGTATCCAGCAACAACACCGACGACAACGCCTGACCGTACTGTGCCGAATATCCGCCCGTACTGAATGCCATTCCCTTGAACATAAACGGTGTAAAACGCCCGCGTTGCGGTACATCGGGCGTGCTGCTGAAATAGGGATTCTGCACGATCATGCCGTCGATAACGGTTTTTGTTTCGTAGGCAGCACCGCCGCGCACAAACAACCCTTCCTGTTCCCCGACCCTGTTGGCGCCGGGCAGCAACTGCATCACCGCTGTAATATCCGCTCCGCCGCTGGCCGTCGTTACAATATCCATGGGACGCAGCATCACCATTCGTTTGCTGTCGGATGCCTCAAAAATGCCGGCAGTGATGGTGACCGCGTTGAGTTCGTTGAATGCGTCTTTCAATTTGAAATTGATCTCCATGGTGGAGCCGGAAATCAGAACGGGACGCATTTCAGTTTCATAGCCGATATAGGAAGCGGCTACCATCACGGAATCTTTTTTTCGTGTTCGGAAAGAGAAATGCCCGAGCGAATCGGAAGTGGCGCCATCGTAACTTCCACGAATGGAAATACTTGCGCCCACGAGCACCTCGCCTTTTCTGTCGGTCACCTTACCGGAAACAACGGTTTGTGCACCAACCGAATAAAGGCACAAAGTGAAAAATGCAAAAGGTAGAAGTAGGAGTTTCATGTTGCCTGCAATTGATTTGATGCAGCAAACATAGCCCTACAGGCAGCACGCACGAAAGGCTTTTCCGATAAACTGCGGGTTTACGGGGATAGAGTAAGGGAAACTCAGTGCGAAGTCCGAAAGCAGTGCGAAGTGTGAAAGCAGTGCGAAGTGCGAAAGCAGTGCGAAGTGCGAAGTCGACAGTGCGAAGTCAGGGAGCTTCGTAAATCAGTGCGCTACCACGACTTCGCACTTCGCACTGTCGACTTCGGACTTCTTAACCGGGACGATGTTTTTCAGTTTTTCCACCAGAAAATCCACTTCATCGCGGGTATTGTAGTGCGAAAACGAGAAACGAATGCTTTTTCGGGCCGGATCGGCGTTGATGGCTTCGAGCACGTGACTACCTTTTTCGGAGCCACTGGAGCAGGCGCTGCCGCCCGAGCAACTAATGCCGGCAATATCCAGGCTCAACAGCAACAGTTCGTTTTTGGGAGAGGGCGGGAAAGCCACACTCAAAACGGTATACAGGCTGGCGCCATCCAAATCACCGTTGAACTGAATATCTTCAAACTCCTGCAACAGCCTGTCTTTCAGGTAATTGCGAATATCTTTGATGTGGTTGGTACGCGATTCCATTTCACCGCAGGCCAGTTCCAGGGCTTTGGCCATGCCGATAATGCCGTATACGTTTTCTGTACCGCCGCGCATGTTGCGTTCCTGCGCGCCACCGTCGATGAAAGGTTTGATCGGCGTGTCAGGATTGATGTAGATAAAACCTACGCCTTTGGGGCCGTGGAATTTATGGGCTGCGCCGGAAAGGAAGTTGACCGGGATTTCCTGTACGTTGATTGGGAAGTGCCCGACCGTTTGCACGGTGTCGGAGTGAAACAACGCGCCGTATTGGCGGCACAGGCCGGAAACGCGGGCGATGTCGGTCATCGTACCGATTTCATTGTTGGCGTGCATCAGGGAAACCAGCGTTTTTTTACCACCCTGGTCGGCCAATGCTGTTTCAAGTGCTTCATAATCGATGCGACCGAGAGCATCTACAGGCAGCCACACTACTTCCACGCCTTTGGTTTTTTTCACCGTTTCGATGGCATGGGTACCGCAGTGGTGTTCTGTCGGGCTGCTGATAATACGTTGCACGCCCAGGTCGCGTACGGCGCATTTAATAGCCATGTTGTTGCTTTCCGTACCGCCGGAAGTAAAGAAAATTTCTCCCGTTCCGGCGCCGATACAGTGCGCCACTGTTTTGCGGGCGCTTTCAAGCGCAGCGCGTGCCGCACGACCTTCCGCGTGAATGGAAGAAGGGTTTCCATACAAATTACGCAATGCCGGCAGCATTGCGTCTATCACTTCTTCCGAGATGGCTGTGGTGGCGGCGTTGTCGAAATAGACTCTCATTTTATCTGGTTAATATCCTGAATGATCTTTTTGGCCAGGTTTTCTGCGACGACGATAGAACTGCTTTCCGAATAAACACGGATAATCGGTTCGGTGTTCGACGGGCGCAAATGTACCCATCCTTGCTCGAAGTCGATTTTTAATCCGTCTTCCGTATTGATTTGTTCATTCCGGTACTTTTCGCGCAGCGCGATAAAGATTTTTTCAAGGTCGATGTCGGCCGTACGCGCCAGTTTCGTTTTCGACATCTGGTAATCCGGATAGGTTTTCCGGATGGTGGAAATTTGTTTGCCTGCGTAGGATAAATGCGTCAGGAATAAAGCAATACCCACGAGCGCATCCCTACCGTAATGCAGTTCCGGCAGAATCACTCCGCCGTTTCCTTCTCCGCCGATCACGGCGTTTACAGCTTTCATTTTTTCCACTACGTTCACTTCACCTACGGCTGCGGCATGGTAGGTTCCACCGTATTTCACTGTTACATCGCGCAGGGCACGTGTACTGCTGAGGTTACTCACCGTATTGCCCGGTTTTTTCGACAACACGTAGTCGGCAACGGCAACGAGGGTGTATTCTTCGCCGAACAATTCGCCGTCCTCGCACATAAACACCAAACGGTCTACGTCCGGGTCCACAGCGATACCCAGTTGCGCTTTTTGCTGCCGCACTTCGGTCGACAACTGGCTCAAATGTTCTTTGAGCGGTTCGGGGTTGTGTGCGAACTGGCCATTCACTTCACCATTGATCAGGATAACCTGGCATCCCAGCGCCTCCAGCAGCGGCGGCACGCTCAGTGCGCCGGTGGAATTGATGGCATCTACCACAATCCGGAAATTTTTGGCGCGAACGGATTCCACGTCCACCATGGAAAGGCCCAGAATAAGGTCGATATGTTTCTGAATGTAGGAATTATCCTGTGAGTAGGTACCCAGTTTATCTACCGTGGCGTACTCCACCGTGCCTGCGGACGACAGTTCGAGCACTTCTGCGCCGTCGGCTGCGCTGATAAATTCACCTTTATGATTCAGGAGTTTCAGGGCATTCCAGTCTTTCGGGTTGTGGCTGGCGGTCAAAATGATGCCTCCTCCGGCATTTTCAAGCGGTACGGCTATTTCGACGGTAGGTGTAGTGCTCAGGCCCAGGTCTACAACTGAAATACCCATTGCCTGGAGCGTATTCACCACCAGTGCGCTGGCGATCTGACCGGAAATCCTTCCGTCGCGACCGACCACTACTTTTTTAATACCCGTTTTGTTAATGATCCATTGCCCGAAGGCAGCCGTACTGGATACGATGTCTTCCGGGGTGAGGTTTTCGCCTGGACGTCCCCCAATGGTTCCGCGAAAACCGGAAATAGATTTAATAAGCGGCAAGATGAAGGAATTTAAATATCAGAAAATGTTCAATAGGTCCACGTGCCGCAAAGGTAAGCATAAGCTACGGCAACCTGTTGGTCATCTGCACGGCATATCCTATTCTTGTTTGACGGACAAGCCCAGCGCCTCATAGATTTTGTAATAAATAGCGGTGTTTTCGTAAGTTCCGCTGAATAATTGTTGTTGCGGGCCATAGGCATAAACCGGAACGTTTGTAGCCGTATGCACGTGGGTGGAAAAAGCGGGCATAAATTGTTTGCGGTTTGCGCTTTTGATCAAAGCCAGTCCGCCGCACTCGTGGTCGCCTGTTACGATGACCAGCGTTTCTCCATTGGAGGCCGCAAATTCGAGCGCTTTGGCAACGGTTTTATCAAAATCTTTCATTTCTGCCTTCAGCCAGTTGCGGTCGTTGGCATGACCGGCCCAGTCGATTTGGCTACCTTCTACCATGAGGAAAAAACCTTTCGGCGAACGTTTCTGCAAATAATTACAAACCACTTCCGTTGCATCCGGCATGTATTTGCGGCCTCCGGAAGCGGTGGGCGGCTCCCTTTCATGGGTAAATTGAAAAAACGGCGCCGAACCATCCAGCGGCAGTCTTCTGAAATTGGTTCCCGACCGCATCACATAACCCCTGTTACGCAAGGAGTCTTTCAAATTTAACTTGTCCGGGCGCTGGTTAAAAAGCGCTTCCCCGCCGCCGATAAAGCAGTCGAGATTGGTTTGGAGGTAATCCAGCGCGATTTCTTCGGTAAATGCCCTCAATTCCCGGTGTGCGATGAAACTCGCGGGTGTGGCGTGGGTAGCGGTGCACGCCACCACCATACCGGTGGCAAACCCTATGTGGTCCAGGTCTTCCAGAATGGTGGTGCAGGGCTCGTTATTGGGCGGCAACACACCGATAGCGCCGTTCGTGGTCTTTTCGCCGCAGGCAAATGCAGTAGCGCCGGCCGCCGAATCGGTGACCAGTTCGTCGAAAGAATAACTTTTATGAAAACCGATCACCGGAAATTTTTCGAATATACTATTACCGACACCTTGCCAGTACTCATGAGCCGACACCTGTGCCAGGCCCATGCCGTCGCCGATCAGCAGAATGATGTATTTAGGGCGATTTGCAAATTTAACTGCTTGTAAATCAACGGTTCCCTTGCGACCGGAAGCGCATCCGAAAATGATTAAAAAAACAGGCAGCAGAATTGACAACTTGTGCGTTATGCGTCTTGCCGGCCATTGCCGGCAAAAAATGCGGAACAATCGAGTTTCTCTTGACATAGACCTCATTATATTAAAACGCCGTCGCGCATTTCCAGACATCGATCCGACAAATCAGCGAGTTCTTTGTTGTGTGTGACAATAACGAATGCCTGGCCGTAGTCGTCGCGTAGTTGGCGGATCAGGCGATGCATATCCTGCGACGCTTCCGAATCGAGGTTTCCGGTCGGTTCGTCGGCAAAGATCAGGTCGGGTTGGTTGATCAGGGCGCGCGCTACGGCAACGCGTTGTTGTTCGCCACCCGAAAGTTGCGAAGGTTTGTGCGTCATGCGGTCAGAAAGCCCCAGATAACCCAGGAGTTCTTCGGCGCGCTGCCGAACCTGTTCGTCCGGTTTTTTTTGAATAAAACCGGGTATACAGACGTTTTCCAGTGCAGTGAACTCCGGCAGCAAATGATGAAATTGAAAGACGAATCCGATGTGGCGGTTACGAAATGCGGCCAATTGTCTGGCATTCAGCGATTTAATAAGTGTGTCGCTGATCATGAGTTGTCCCTCGTCTGCCAGATCGAGTGTACCCAGGATGTGCAGTAAAGTGCTTTTACCGGCGCCTGACTTGCCTACGATGCTGACAATCTCTCCGCGTTCGACGGCTATGTCGACTCCTTTGAGTATTTGCAGGGCGCCGTAGGATTTGTGAATGTGTTGGGCTTTTAATACCATGGGGCAAATGTCCGAAAAAGTTGTTGAGTTGGAGAAATGAAGTGGAAAACTCTGAGAAACTGTTTTAAAATCCAAGATTTTTCGACTCGGCAGGGATTTTAAAACAGTTTCTGAAAAATCGATCAGTTTGAACCGACTATGAAAATCCTGCAAATCTGCAATAAATTTCCATACCCGTTAAAAGACGGGGCAGCCATTGCCATCACCTACCTGGCAAAGGCTTTTGACGAACTCGGGCACGAGGTAACGCTGCTTTCTATGAACACCAGCAAACACTGGTTCGATACGGCGGGTTTACCACCCGATTTCGATCATTACAAGGGCTTACATACGGTTTATATCGACAACAGGATCCGGCCCTTGCCTGCTCTCAAAAACCTGTTTTCTGCGAGATCCTACCACATCGAACGGTTTGAAGACGCTGCATTTGCCGAAAAACTGCGTGAAATATTACAGGAAACTCCATTTGATATCGTTCAACTCGAATCGGTTTACCTGGCGCCCTATATTTCCGTCATCCGCAAATATTCATCCGCTGCAGTGGTGCTGCGCGCCCACAATGTCGAATACGAGATATGGGAACGCGTTGCCGCCAATTCGAATCCCCTGAAACGCTGGTACCTGAATAAAATTACTCCCCGCCTGAAACAGTACGAGGTAGCACACCTCAACAAATACGATCTGGTAGCAGGTATTACGGAACGGGATATTGCACATTTTCAACGCCTGGGACTTGAAAAGCCTGCCGTAGTGTGCCCGATCGGCGTGGATAGCCGCGACTATTTTGTAGATGACCGGTGTTTCGACCAGCCATTAAGCCTGTCATTTATCGGTTCGCTCGACTGGATGCCCAATCAGGACGGACTGAAATGGTTTCTCGACGAGGTTTGGCAGCCGTTGCTGGCGCCGCAGTTTCCGAACCTTACCTTCCACATTGCCGGCCGCACTGCGCCTGGATGGCTGCGCAATTTGAACGTCGAACGGGTCACCTTTCATGGAGAAGTACCCGACGCTGCCGATTTCATCAATCAGCATGCCGTCATGGTGGTGCCCTTGTTGTCGGGCGGCGGCATGCGGGCCAAAATTCTGGAAGGAATGGCGGTCGGCAAGGTGGTGCTTTCCACCCGCATCGGGATGGAAGGGATCGATGCTCAAGATGGCCGGGAATGTTTGCTGGCAGATACGCCCGAAGATTTTGCGGCGGCGGTGCGCTCGTGCTACGATCGTGGACCGGAACTCCGGCAAATGGGTCATATGGCCCGAGCTTTTTGTGTAGAAAACTTTGATAATGTGGAGGTTGCAAAAAGGCTGCTGCTCACTTACCGTGGATTGATCAGGAAGAATAAGCCGGAACACAGTGCTGTTAATTAACGCTTGTTTAACTCGTGTCGCCAGGCTGAAGACACATGAGTCATCCCAATTTTGGAGCGAAAAGACTGCGAAGCAGTGAAATCTATGTGAACTACAACACCCGTAGAATAATTTTACCACATAGGCACATAGAAAACATAGTTTAGAGTACACTACACTATGTTTTCTATGTGCCTATGTGGTTTTAAAAATGTCGCACTCGGAAAAAAGGGCACATGAATTTGACTGCTTCGCAGTCTTTTCGCTCCAAAATTCGGGATGACTCTTGTTGCCAGTGAAACGTGCCACCGTATTATTTCCGCACCCGTTTCAACGACAACAAATTGATCGCATTCCTCGGCAAACCCTGCACCTGCCTGCTTGCGAATTGCGCCGTTTCGTCGTAAAACAAAAAAACGACGGGCGCTTCCTCAATTAGAATTTCTTCCATGCTGCGGTACAATCCGTAGCGTTTGTCCGTATCGGTTTCTCCCAGCGCCGCTTCATACAATCGGTCGAAAGCGCGGTTGCTGAAATGCGTGTAATTGGGCGGGGCGGTATTTTTCGAATAAAAACAGGTCAAAAAACTCTCCGCATCCGGATAATCGGCAATCCAGGAGGCCCTGAAAAAAGGCGCCTGCCCGTTGCGCATCCGTTCGCGCAGCAACGCCGTTTCCGTCGATTCGATCCGCACGTCGAGCCCCAGATCGTTCCATTGCCGGGCTAAAAATGTACACAAATCCAGGTAATCTGCATTGCACAACAGCGTGATAGCGGGCAGGCCGCGCCCCTGTGGAAATCCTGCTTCCGCCAGCAATCGGGCGGCCCGCAGCGGATCGTAACGATAGCCGGGCGCCAGACTGTCATTAAAAGACGGCAGCCCGTACGGTGCAAAACCCGAAGTAGCCGGCCGACCGACACCATTGCGCAGCAAACGCAGCATTTGCACCCGGTCGATACCATAATTCAGCGCCTGCCGAATTTTTTTTTGTTGTAAAGGACCAGTGGTGCTGTCCATCCGGATGCCGAGATATTCCGTATTTAAATATGGGTTTTTCAGAAACACAAACTGTTCAGCCAGCGCAGGTTGCAGGTCGCCGTCAGGCGTGAGCAATTCGTTGATGTATGAACTTTCCAGCCCGAAAAAATAATCGAGTTTACCTTGTTTGAACTCTAAAAATGCCGTTTTCCGGTCGGTGATAAAACTGGTCCGTACAGCATCCAGGTAGGGTAGAGGTGTGCCGTTATTATCTTTTTCAAAATACCGCTCGTTGCGAACCACCACCAACGCCTGGTTTTCGGCCCAGATTTTAAACCGGAACGGCCCCGTGCCCACCGGATGCCGCCTGAAATCGCGGCCGTACAATTCGCAGGCCTCGCGCGGCACGATGCTGGCGTATTGCATGGTCAGGATTTGCAGCATAGGCTGAAACGGGGTTTTCAGGCGCAGGCAAAAAACGGAGTCGTTGACGGCGGTAAAAGCCGAATCGGCAGCAATCCTGTCTTTAAAAATCCAGGATCCCGGTTTGGGCCATTCCGTATCCAGCAGGCGCTCAAAACTATACACCACGTCCCGGGCGTTCATATTTCGGCCCTTGCCGCCGGGGAATGACGGATCGTCGTGAAAATAAACGTCCCGACGCAGTTGAAAAAGGTAGGTGAGCCCGTCGGGAGAAATGTCCCAACTGCTTGCCAGACAAGGTTTTACGTGCAAACTATCGTCGAGTTGCACCAGGCTGTTGAACATACAATCCACCGCCCAGATATTGTTCTGGGTGCGCGCGAAAGCCGGGTCGAGCGAGGTAATCGGATTGTGCTGGTTGTAACGGAAGGAGGAGCGATGCGCCGATTCAGGCGTCGTTTTTTTGCAACTCTGACAGCAAATCAGGGTTATTAAGAACAACACAAAACCATATGGGTAAACTCGTGGCAAAAAGTGATCGCGCATTCTATCTTTGGCTGAAAATTGGCCCCAAAATACGCGAACAAAAGTTGTTTATAAAATTTGACTGACACTGCCTGCACGCTCTTCAACCCCTCAACCCCTCAACCCTCAACCCCTCAGCTCTCAACCCCTCAACCCCTCAACCCTCAACCCCTCAACCCTCAACCCTCAACCCCTCAACCATTCATGGCATAGTTTTTTTGCCCCCCTTTACCTGTTTTCTAAAGTTCAATTCATTCATTATTCCAACCATAACTATAAGACAATCATGGAAAAACGCACATTTCTGAAAACCGGATTTTTCCTCGGCGTGGCAGCGGTCGTCGCGCCCCTGCTGGATGCCTGCAAAACCAAAGCGGAAGCGACCCCGATGCCCGTTATTCCGCCACCCAAACTTCGTCGTACCAAGCCGTTCGAACTTCCGCCGCTGGGGTATGAAACCTCCGCGCTGGAGCCCAATATCGACAAAATGACGATGGAAATTCACCATGGAAAACACCATGCGGCTTATGTGAATAACCTGAATGATGCTGTGAAAAATACGGCGTTTGCAGAATACGAACTGGAAGACATCGTAGCCCGCGTAACGACTTCCGATGCCGACAAAAAGATCCGCAACAACGCCGGCGGACACTGGAACCACTCGTTTTTCTGGCAAATCATGTCGCCCAAAGGTGGTGGCATGCCGCAGGGCTCGCTGGCGACCGCCATCAATGATACGTTCGGTTCGTTCGATAAATTTAAGGAGCAGTTTTCGGGAGCGGCGAAAGACGTATTCGGCTCCGGCTGGGCCTGGCTGAGTGTGGGCAAGGATAAAAAACTGTTTATCAGCAGCACGCCCAATCAGGATAACCCGCTCATGCTACAGATCGCGAAACAAACGGGTACCCCCATTCTGGGCATCGATGTTTGGGAGCATGCCTATTACCTGAAAAATCAAAATCGCCGTGCCGATTATATCGGTTCCTTTTACAATGTAATTAACTGGACGGAAGTGGGTGTGCGGTACCAGAAGGCGATTGGATAGTTTTTTGGGAGTTTATGTGTTTATGAGTTTATAGGTTTATGGGTGATCCGCATAAACCTATAAACTCATAAACCATAAACCAAAAATCTACAACATATTCTCAGGCACGAACTTATCCAGATTGTCCGGATATTCTTTGCCGAATTCATATTTCAGCAAGTCGTAGGTGGTGACAATGCCCACCAGTTCATGCTGGTCATTCACGATAGGAATGGCGTGAAATAGATGTTGCATCAACACTTCGGCAGCAGCGCCCAGGTGGCTGTCGGGCTCCAGCGTGGCCAGTTTACGGGTCATGACGTCGTAGATTCGGATGTCATTGTATTCTTCAGCCGATTTTCCCAGTTTGAAAATATCCCAGGACGTAACCATGCCAACCAGAATCTTGCCTTCAATGATGGGAAGATGATGGATCCGTTTTTCAAGAAAAAGCGCCCTGGCCTGCCCTAAAGTATCTTCAGGCGTAAGGGTAATGACATTTGAAGTCATCAGCGATTGTAAACGTTCGTTCATCATAGGCTATCGATATTTTGCTTTTTTTCTGAAAGGAATTTTTGTGCGTGCCGAAAGTAAGGCGCTTCCCGTGTTCGCACCAAAGGGAAAAAGAAATTTCTTGAAAATTAACACTTGCGGGCTATGCACAGGGCTTCAAAAACGGACCTGCCGGTTCGGTGGTGAACGGTTCGAGTCACCCAGTTCCGGCACCTTAAAAAACAATTTCTCAGTGTTTGCCGTGCAGTTTTTCTTTTTTGAAGTTTTTTTCACCGGCATGCACCTCAATGGCAAGGTGATTCTCCTTCGGCGGGATGGGGCAACTGTAGCCGTCGCTGAAGGCGCAGTATGGATTGTAGTTTTTATTGAAATCCAGCATCAGCACCCCGCCGGAAATGTCTTTTTTCCGGAAATCGAGGTAACGCCCGCCGCCATAGGTTTCTTCTCCGTTCGTACCGTCCTTGAAAGGCAGAAAGAGGTAGTCGCGGTACGTGGTATCTTTTTCCATGAGGGTAAGATTCTGATACAGACTCAGTTGCAGGGCCTGGGCGCCGATGCTGAATTGTACCGTTGCGTATTGCCTGTATTTGCGGGTGACGCCGCTATAGGTCATCATATCAAAAACCGGCGAATCGGGAGTGAGCGATACTTTGGCCGCAATGCGCCAGGCCGGATCAGGCGGGTAAAAATCAAGAAATGCCGTGTCCGCTGCGGTAATCGGCGAATGCGGCTCGGAGACGAATTCGTTTTTGTAATGCTGACGGAAGGCGCTGATTTCTTTTTGATAGGAAACTTTGTCGGCATGTTGCGCATTGGAAAAATAGGCACAGGCCAACAGTATGGTAAGGATCGGGTATCGCATCTTCGAAGTATATATGAATGTTAAATACGGCACAAAAGTAGTGGTATCCTTCCATTGTTATTGCGCTGATTTTATTACAATCACCCTGGCAAATGACCGGCAACACCGGAAAATGCTGAAAAAATGTTTCATTTTGTACAAAAATCGTACACAATGAAATACCTGAAATTGATTGTATTCGGCGCATGTCTGCTGGTCTCCGGTACGGCCACGGGTCGCGCTTTGCCGGTTTTGCCATTGCAATACGGCATGACCATCGATTCCGTTTTGCCTCAAAAAGACAGCATTCAAACGCCGGTACACGAACGCGGTGAAGGCGCCTCGAAAACGGCGAAGGCTTCTGCCTGGATTGCTGCGGCTGCCGCAGTGACGTTCGCTATATTGCCTTTCCCTGCCCGGAATGGATTTGCGCTGATCTTTTTGTTTGCCTGCCTGATTGGCGGCGTGAGCGGCCTGGCATCGCTGATGCTTTCAAAACCCAAAACGAGGGCGAAAAGAAGGGGAGGACTGGCTTTGCTTTTTATTGTGGCGATGTTCGGGATCGCGGCGATTATTGCGCTGAAAGCGCTGGATCAGGGCTGATATACTAAGAGCCTATCCGGAAACCTCATTGGGCCTGAAAAATCCATCTTTTGAAATTATGCTTCGTTAAATTTTCAGCCCGTAGGTTCCGGCTACGAACCGAAAATTTGCCTTGCCTGATTTCAAAAATCTGCACTTTTCAGCCTCCAATGAGGTTTCCGGAAAGGCTCTAAAACTCCACCTGAAACTTGGCGCGCACCCCAAACGGCCGTGCATCCGGAAGATCCAGGTAGGTAAGCCGGTACACAAAATCGACCCGCAGCACCCTGAAAATATTCATGACACCGAAACTGGCTTCCACGTAAGGCTTTTTGCCGAGCGCATGCGTGAGGTTTTCTCCGTTCTCGTTTTTGGGGAACAGCAGCAGGCCGTTTTCGGCATTGGGCTGGTTGCGTGCATCCAGTCCGCCCCAGAGGGCTTTGAAGGTGAGTACTTCCCGTAATTTTAATGCGCGCAACAACGGAACCCGGTTGAAAATAAAGCCGCCGAAATAATGGGCAACTCGCAGCGAAGCGTATTTGTCGCTGACGAACTCAAAGTTGTTCATCAGGTTGTACGATTCTCCGCTGTAGGAGAACGATTGATTGGCCGGGTGTACCACCAGCAGGGTAAAGGGCAATTCCCCGTAAATACGCCCCGCTTCTACGGTCGCCGTCGCCCAGCCGATGGGGGAGAGATAAAACCCCTTGCTGATTTTTGCCCGCACGGAATGGTAACTGTATTCGCCTCCCATGACACCTTTCAGGCCGGCGTTGTACCACATCTGAAAGGTCGGGTATTTGTTGAAAGCATATAAACGGATGTCGGCCGACTGGTAAAACTTTTCATTGGGAGCATATCGGAGCATCAATCCCAATTCATTGATCGTAAGCATTTTACGCTGCGAAATACCGTCGGGTGTAAGGTAGTCGAATCGCAATGATCCTGCCGGCGCCTGGGTAGCCAGGCGGTAATTTGCGCTGTAGGAAAATCCGTTTTTCCACTCTTCCAGGCATTCCACGTACGCCGATTGAGCATATAGCATTTTGTCATTGCTGCCTTTGCGTAAAGAATTAAACAGGCTGTTTTGCACGTCTTGTCCCGGCAACTGCATGTCATTCTGGTAGGTTGCCCGCACCTGGTGCAAAGGGTATTTGTTCACCTGATCCGGACCGAACGAATACCGCACTCCGGCAAGACCCTTGAATCTGTTGTCTTTGATGCCATAAGCGCTGTATCCTTCCAGCATCAACCGCTTGCTGAATTTCAGGTTGGTGCGTCCGCCGATCCGAAGCCGGATGCCTTCGATGGGGTTGAAACCCAGAAAAGTGCCCACGGGACCGATATCGAGTTTGCCCTGTGGGAAATACCCGTCGATCAAAACCCGCATCCCGCCCATGAAGCGTTTGAAAAGTTGGTTGCCCTGCAGGCTGTCGATCATTTTGTACACACCTGCTTCATGCCTGCTAAGGGTATCGTGGCGGTGCGTCTGCCAGAACGTTTCATCCTGATTGATCGCGGCGGAGTCGCGTTGCACCTTCCCGCCCACGTTCAGCAAGTCGTCGGCCACCGGCTGATTGATGCTGTATTTTGCGTAGGAACTTGATTTCTGGGCAAGAACAGTCTGGAAACTTTCGCTTTTGATCATCCCGAATTCCATCTTTACCACGTCGGAAACGGGCAACAAAGCCCTGCCGCCGGGCATTTCCTTCCAGTCGAACGATTGTTGCACCTGCAAGCCGTTTACCCAGTTGAGGTTGACGCCCTCGGGTACCTCCACTTCTATTTTTCGCAGCGCGTACGTGGAATCGAAAGCGATCCACATATCGCCGGTGAACGCCAGGTCGTTTTTTTGCCTGGGGGTAAAATAGATGTGAACGCAACGGGTGTCTTCCAGAAAAGAAGTGTCGCGCAGGTAAAATTCGTAAATATTGGGAGCGTAATCGGCCAGCGGACTCACAAAATCCACCGTCACCAGGTTGATGGCATTTTTATAAAAATCGATTTCCCGGTACAGGTTTTCCACCATTACCGAAATGCCGTCATCGTCGATGTAACCGGGCAGTCGGGTGCCTTTTTCTCCCCGCACATACTCGCGATAGGTGGAAGGCGACCTGCGGTAGTACACGTCGGAAATGGTTTCCCGCAGGTAAAATGGCAGACTCACCTTGCCGGTTACCTTGTTGGTGTCGACGTTGTCGAAAATGAACTGCGTTTTTTTGAAAAAGAAGTTTTTGCGGAATTTGCTGTCGATGTTGTTCAGCGCAAACTGTATTTTATCATACCGTTCCAGGCTGTAATAATCGAGGCTTTCCTTGCGGTTCCGCTCTTTATGGGCAAGTACTTCACGAATGAAGTCGACGGCAGCATTGTTTTTGTTGCGATATTTTTTGGATTTGCTGACGATTTCGACTTCCTGGATGGCGACGCTGTTCTCTGAAAGTCTGGCGTCGATATCATTGTTTTCACCGGGTTTAACGGCTATCCTCAGTGCGTTGTATCCGATGCAGGTGATGGTAATAAATTTTCCGTTTTCCTTTGTTTTCAGGCTAAACACACCGGCGCTGTCTGTTCTGGCGCCCACGTTAAAACCGTCCAGCCGAATGGTGGCAGCGGCAATGGCTTCACCGGTGCGTTCATCGGTTACCTTACCCTGAATGGTGGTCAGATTTTGAGATGATAAGCCAGGATTAAGCGAAAACCATATGATCAAAACTGCTAAACATGTTCTGAGAAAACTGTGCATTTGTTTGTTTATTACCTCACGAAGTCACAAAGATAATACGAGAGAAAGGCGGTGCAGGTTTCACCAATGTCTTCCTAACGTTATTTTTTAGTGAATACTTAACGATATAATAGGATGTCTCCCTTGAGTACGGCCGTTTTACCGGGCAAGAGTTCTACCGTGGCCACAAAGACATAGACACCCGGAAGCGCCTCTTTGTTTCGGAACCTGCCGTCCCAGCCGTCTTCCGGCACGTTGGTGGTAAAATTACTGCGCTGGAACACTTCGTCGCCCCATCGATCGTAAATCGCCATGTTCAGGATGGTCAGCGGGTATTTGCTGAACAGGGTAAAACGGTCATTTCCCGAAACGGATGCAGGCGCAAATACATTCGGCGCATAAATATTCGGCTCCACCCACAGCCGGATACTATCCACTGCCGGACAACCTTCTGCATCGTAAACTGTCACCGTTACCCAGTTGGTTTCTTCCGGGTAATACTCGTGCTGCAGGCAATTGGAACATTCCACACCACCCGAAGGCGACCATACAGAAGACGTAACGGGCAGACTCGTTTGTGCTTCGAGTTCTACTTTGTCTCCGGGTTTCAGCGGATCCGGGAGCAGCAGAGGCACCAGTTCTACCGAAAAACTGTCCGGTTGATGCAGGGTAAGATCCAGCGGCCTGTTGTAACATCCCGTCGAGTCGCGCACCAGCAAACCGTAATTGCCGGCGTTCATCATGGGGAAATATTCGTTTTCGCTGAAATGCAGCCCGTTATCGATCGAGTACTGATATGGTTCAAACCCGCCGTACGGCGCTCCAAAACGAATAAATCCATTGGCTGCCCCGAAACAATTCGGATCGGCAAAAGTGTATGGAAACTCTGGTGACGTAAACTCCGCTTCCAGAGAATCTGCCGCAAAATCCGCTTTTCTGCACACACCCAGATACCCGACGGCCGTATAATGCCCTGGTACATAAGCAATTAAAAATGTATCGGGCCCAAATTGAATGATGGAATCTTCAAAGGCCCATTGAACGCCGTCAAAGCGCCCGCTGGCCACCAGGGTGTCCGGACAAACGCCGTCTCCCACAAGTGACAGGTCGATGCTGGGCGCTACATTTTTGCTGAAACCTGAATAAAACGCCGCAAAACTGGCCGGTTCGTTCCGCCCGAACATGGCCACTTGCACCGCGCCTTCCGCTACTACGCTGATGGTGGAAATGGTACTGGTTTGCGAAAAAAGGTTCAACTTCCGGTAGGTAACAAAATCGGGATTCCCGGCGACGGAAGCGGGAGCACCCATCGAATATTCCGTCCCGTCCAGCCGCACCGTCACATTGGAGTCGCGCATGGCAGTAATCATCAGGCCGCCTTCGAAACGCATATTCCCGATCAGGTTGGGTTGGTAAATATTGTCGACGCTGTTTGGTACATTACAACTGATGGGCGGCACGAAAATCAGTCCGGCCGTGCGCGCCGCGTCCTGGCCGGTCGGTGTGCCACCAATCATCTGATACATAAAAACAGGCTCGGACGTGCTGATGAACAGGTTGCCGTCTATGGAGAAAGCATTGGTAGGAACGATGTAAAAATCGCCCGGGCCCAACACGGCACTCGGGTTGCTGTTGCCGCTGAGGTACACTTTTGTATTCGGCAGGTGCGCCACCACAATGGGATGTTCCAGAATTTCGGACCCGTTTCCTTTGCACAGGATATATTCTTTTCCAACCAGTTCGAAAGGTGCAATTTGATCGATCCCGATGTCGTGGGCCATGGCGACCACCGGCGCGCCTACCCATGAGCCGCAGTTGACTGCCACGGGTTTGCTCGATTCCAGAAGGGCGCCCATGATGCCGTTAGGCGGTTGGGTAGCGGTGCTTTCCGTGATGTAATTGGAAAAAACCACCGATTCACCGTTTTGCAGCAAAATGATTTGAGGGGCGCCGTTGGAAAGCACGTCGTTGCCGCCAATCCTGAAACGCGTTTGTGCGGAAAAATCGGAGAGCGTAACCAGCGTGGAATCTTCGGTCGCCATCACGCCCACAAAATTGCAGCGCCGGTCCTGATTGTCCGGTTCTTGCACCAGGTGTCCGATTCTGAAAATGGTGCCGAGCGCTGCGCGGCCCTTGCAGGTGAGGTCGCCCGCGTGGTTTAGCGAACTGGCATGCACCCGAAAGTAGGCGTAGAATTTTTTCGGCCCGGAAATGACCAGTCCCTTGCCCGGCACCGCTTTATGCAACAATGCTTCCGGCACCAGCACCGGCGTATTCGAATTTGTGCCCAGGCTGTAACGGTAAGGCTGGCTGTTGCTGATTTGAACCTGATCGATCAGGTTGCCGGCGCCGTCGCGGATATTTACCTGAAAAGCCTGTGTTTCCGGAGTTGAAAGGTACAGAAACTGCGGGCCTGTTTCGTTTCTCGCATGCATGGGCGGCAACCAGTGGATTGTGTCTAACTGGCCCCACAAAGGTGTTGCGGAAGCAAGAAGTATCAGCCGGAATATCAGGCGAAGCAGGTTCATCAGCCTTGGTTTTATGGCTGAAATATAAGCCAAATTGCGTATTTGGGGTGTCGTGTTTGGTGTTTGGGGTGCATTGCTCATGGTTTTCCCTATAATTTTGGCAAATTTAATTCGACCGCCATGAGCAATGCCCCCCAAACACTAAACACCAAACACCAAACACCCTACTGTTTTACCTGCGATCCGTCCATTCCCAGCAGACCCATCATCCAGGCATATTCCAGGGCGCGTTCTTTCAGTTTTTCAAAACGCCCGGAAGCGCCGCCGTGGGAGCCCGTCATATTGGTTTTAAAAAGCAGTACGTTCTTGTCCGTTTTTAAATCCCGCAGGCGCGCCACATATTTGGCAGGTTCGAAATACTGTACCTGCGAATCGCTGAATGAAGTGATTACCAGCATATTCGGGTAATTCCCTTTTTTCATGTTGTCGTAAGGTGAATACTTTTTCATGTAATCGTATTCCTCCTTGACAGCCGGGTTACCCCATTCGGAATATTCACCCGTGGTGAGCGGAATGCTCGGATCACTCATGGTCGTGATGACGTCGACAAACGGAACGCCGGTAATGATACCCTTGTACAGATCCGGACGCATATTCGTAACGGCGCCCATGAGCAGTCCGCCCGCCGAACGGCCCTCGGCAAAAAGCCGGTCGCTGCTCGTGTATTTCTCCTTGACCAGAAACTCCGTGCAGTCGATGAAGTCGTTAAAAGTGTTCATTTTTTTGAGCATTTTACCGTCTTCATACCATTTGTAGCCCATTTCCATACCGCCGCGAATGTGCGCGATGGCAATCACAAAACCACGGTCGACCAGACTTATTTTGTCGCGGTTGAAATACGGATCATAGGAAGCGCCGTAACTGCCGTAGCCCGTCAGGTAGCAAGGCGCCGCCCCGTCGCGTTTCAGGCCTTTTTTGTACATGATGGAAATAGGCACTTTCACACCATCGCGGGCCGTTGCCCAGGCAAATTCCGTCTGGTAATTATTCGTGTCAAAGTTTCCGAGCACCGGCGCCACCTTCCGCACTTCTTTCTGCCGCGTGTCCATGTTGTAATCCACGACGGTCGTCGGGGTTTTCAGGCTCGTAAAATTGTAGCGCAGCGTTTTGGTGTCGTATTCCGGGTTGTTGTCGAGGAATGCCGTGTAGGTTGGTTCTCCGATCTCGATGTAATGATCCGCTTTATCGGACCAGCGGATGACGTGGATCTGGCTCAGGCCGCCTTTGCGCTCCGAAGTGACCAGATAATCTTTGAAGACTGTCAGCCCGTCCAGCAAAACGTCCTCGCGGTGGGGTAGTACGTCGGTCCAGTTTTCCCGGCGCGTGTCGCTCACCGGCGTTTCCATCAGCCGGAAATTTTGTGCATTCCAGTTGGTTTTAATCAAAAACTTGTCGTCACGGTGGCTTACTTCGTAAAAGAACCCGGCCTCCCGCGGGCGGATCGATTTGAATTGCCCCGTTGGCTGATCAGCATTCAGGTAGAGCACTTCCACCGTTTGGGTGTAAGCGCAGTTAATGAGGATGTACTGCTCGGATTTTGTTTTGGAAAGAAACGCGTACTGGGTTTCATCTTTTTCGTGGTACATGAGTACGTCCGATTTGTGGTCGGTGCCGACTTCATGCCGCCAGATTTTGTCATTCCGGAGTGTAACGGGATCTTTGGTGTCGTAAATGATCGTTTTGCCATCATTCGACCATTCGGCGCCGCCTGCATAGTCGAATGCATCTGGCAGGAGTTTTCCGGACACAAGATCCTTGAAATACAGTTTAAACAGATTGCGCCCCGTATAGTCCACGCCGTACGCAATCGTTTTGTTATCGGTGCTGACCGTGAACCCGCCGAACTGGCAGTACGACTGACCTTTGGCGAGTTCGTTCACGTTCACCATGACTTCCTCGGGTGCGTCAAGCGTTCCTTTCTTTCGGCTGAAAATGGGATATTCCTTGCCTGTTTCGAAGCGGGTGATATACCAGTAGCCGTTTTTAAAATACGGTACGCTGCTGTCGTCTTCCTTGATGCGGGCTTTGAGTTCTTCGAATAGTTTCTCGCGCAGGCCGGCTACGGGCGCCAGCACGGAATCGGCGTATTTGTTTTCCGACTCCAGATAGGCCGTCACAGCCGGGTTTTCGCGCTCATTGAGCCAGTAATATTCGTCGATGCGTTTGTCGCCGGAAGCGGAAACGAGTTCTTTGGGTTTCTTTTCCGGGTGTTGTCCGGTAAATTGTTCAGGATGGAAAACGGATGGTTGCAAGGTATTGGTAGCGGTTTCGTTATGATTCGATTGCTGACAGGCATTGAGGGCAATGAACGCCAAAACGGTTAGGGTGGTGAATTGTTTCATATTTGGTATGTTTTGGCGCAAAAGTAATTGTAAACGCCGATGCCGGATGTGCTTTGTAACTTTGCCGTACAAAATCTGATCCGATGCGTCTTCTCTTGCTTTTCCTGTTGTGCCCCCCATCCATTTTTGCCCAAACCTACCAGTCTTTTTACACGGGCGACACCTCCGACGTGGTTACGCCGACACAGGGAGGCGTCGTTCTGATGGGCGGCGCGACGGAAGACGACAATGCCATGCGGTGGTTCCTGCAGCGCAGCGGCGGCGGCGATATCGTGGTGATCCGTACCAGCGGGTCGGATGGTTACAACGATTATATGTTCAACGACCTCGGTGTGACCGTCAATTCTGTGGAAACCATCCTGACGAGCACCTATGTTTCCGCACAAGACCCCTACGTTGCACAGCACATCCGCAATGCCGAAGCGCTGTGGATTGCAGGCGGCGACCAGGGTAAATACGTGCAATACTGGAAAAACGGGCCGGTAGAAGAAGCGATCAATTACCTCATTCATACCAAAAAAGCCGTGGTAGGTGGCACCAGCGCCGGCATGGCGATTCTGGGCGGCGCCTATTATTCTGCCCTGAACGGCACCGTAACTTCCGCTCAGGCACTGGCCGATCCGTATAATTCCAGAATGACCATAGGATATGACGATTTCGTGGATCATCCTGATTTACAGAATGTTATAACGGATACGCATTACGACGATCCCGACCGCCGGGGCCGGCATGTAGGTTTTCTGGCCCGCCTGACTCAGGATTACGGGTTCCGCGCCCTGGGCATCGCATGTGAAGAATATACGGCCGTTTGTATCGATACCCTGGGCTGGGCACACGTTTACGGCACTTATCCGCAGGATCAGGATTTTGCCTATTTTTTGCAGGCAGACTGTACGGCGGATTATACGCCTGAAACCTGCTCGGCAGGACAACCATTGAATTGGGTGCGCGGCCAACAAGCAGTACGGGTGTTCAAAGCCGAAGGTCGCTCCAACGGTCAGGTCGCGTTCAATATCCATGACTGGCAATCCGCCTCAGGCGGCGGAACGTGGCAGCGCTGGTGGGTGGAAAACGGTACCTTTCATACGGATGCTTCTGACGCTCCCGAATGCGTCAGCGCGTCGAATGAACTTGAAAATAGCGATGCTTTGATTCGTATTTCACCCAATCCGGCGCGTACTTCCCTGCACCTGGAACTGGACGAAAACCTCCTTCCGGCACAGTTAGAGGCATTTGACCTGCAAGGGAAATTGTACTTTACCCGGAAAATCGATACCCCGCAAAAAACGATTATTGTCGACAGTTGGCCCGCAGGTATGTATTTTTTCCGCGTAAAAGGCAATGGGAAATGGTATTTCAGGAGGGTGGTGGTTGGGGAGTAAATTTTTGTTGAGGGGTTGATTTTTTTGTTGAGAAGTTGAGAGGTTGAGAGGTTGAGAATGTTGAGGGTGCTTCGCGTATACTTATTTGAATATCTTGAGCGAAGCACCCTCAACATTCTCAACCCCTCAACCCCTCAACAAAAAAATCAACCCTTCTTCCTCTTAAACGACCACGTAATTTTCGCCTGCGCCGCCACCGTGCCGTCCGGCAGCCGCCCAACGGAGGTCGCGTGAAAAACCTGCCCTTCTCCCGTCTCCAGCGTTTGCGCAATGGCCTGTGCCATGGCGTTCCCATCCGTGCAGGTAAATAGCAGCAACTGGTCCGCTTTTTTAAAAAATTCCGCTTCGAAGCCCGTAACGAGCATCGACACCGGGGGCTTGCCCTGCAGGTGCGCCATAGCCAGCATACCCGTCGATAATTCCGCAGCCGCGCACTGCGCAGCAAAATACGTAGACCGGAACGGGTTCTGCGAACGCCACCGGTATGGCAGCGAAACGACGGCCTGCTCCAGGTCGCATTTCCTGATATTGATCCCCATAAACCAGGCGCCCGGCAGCCGCTGTAGCAGGAACAGGCGCATTTTCCACGGGGTATTTGCCAGTTTTAAAAAGACAGAAATATCCATTATGAAACTTTTTGGGCAAATGTAGAGTTAACTAAATCGTTAATATTGTGGAACGCCAAAAATAATATGCCGAAAGACCTTATTTTTCGGTCATTGTTTTTAGTTTTTCACAACATCCGGTAATTCATTCTATCACTACTCAACTTTTATCAATGGAATGGAGAAGACTCAATGGCCAGCGTATCTCGCAGCCATTGCTCAATGCAGTAGAGGAGACCATCCGGCGCGAACAGGCCGAGGGTTATCGCCTCAAGGTGTGTATCGGAACGGATTCGCAGGTCATCGGCGAGGAAGTACATTTTGCCACCGTAATTGTATTCTTACGGGAAAAACGCGGCGGTTTCATGTTCATTTCCAATGACAAGATGGTCCGCAAAATGACCCTGCGCGAACGTATGATCCTGGAAGTGGGACGCTCTGTGGAGGTCGCTTACTCGGTTTGCCACCTGCTCGATCAGTATGACGTGGAACTGGAAGTGCATGCTGACATCAACACCGACCCGGCATTCGAAAGCAACACAGCGCTCAAGGAAGCGATGGGTTACATCCTGAGCATGGGTTTTGTATTTAAAGCCAAGCCGGATGCTTTCGCGTCTTCCTGCTGCGCCGACAAAGTGATCTGAACGCGGCAGCCTGTTCACTACTTTTTTACCTTCGCACATAACGGGGGGCGGCTCTTCGTCGCCCCTTTTTTGTGCCTCACCTGAAATTTTAGGCAAGCAGTTCGCCGCCCTTTGGCGGGCATAGTTGATCATTCATCGAATAACAAATGCAGGAAGCCTGCGTTTTTTAGCAACTTCGCGCCGAATTTCATTTTCACCTTTAAAAAAACGGGTTTATGCAGCGACTTACCACGCTCTTTGTCCTTTTAGTCCTGACTGCAGGACACGCATTCAGCCAAAAAATCCAGTTCGTGGAATACGATATGGCCAATGGTCTGAAAGTTCTTTTACACGAAGATCACTCTACGCCCATCGTGGCGGTTTCGGTGATGTACCACGTCGGTTCCAAGAACGAAAAACCGAACCGTTCCGGTTTCGCTCACTTTTTTGAACACCTGCTGTTCGAAGGTTCCGACAACATCAAACGGGGCGAATTCGACGACTATATCAACAACGCCGGCGGTACCAACAATGCAAATACGTGGTATGACCGCACGTACTACTACGAAGTACTGCCCAGCAACCAACTGGCGCTCGGCCTGTGGCTCGAAAGCGAGCGTATGCTGCATGCCAAAGTAGAGCAGGTAGGTATCGAAACGCAACGCCAGGTAGTAAAAGAAGAACGCCGCCAGCGCATCGATAACCAGCCATACGGCAAACTTCTGGAAGAAACCCTGAAACGCGTTTTTGTAGTACACCCCTACAAAAGTTCCGTGATCGGCTCCATGGAAGACCTGGATGCTGCGCAGGAAAATGATTACAAACAGTTCTACAAGGACTTCTACCGTCCTGACAACGCTATTTTGTCCATCGCCGGCGATATCAACATCGCCCAGGCCAAAGAACTGATCAACGTTTACTTCAAGGATATTCCACGCGGCCAGGGCACTATTCAGCGCACGTTCCCGCAGGAACCGCCGATGAAAGGTGAAACGCGCGACACCATTTACGACGACGTACAACTGCCGGCCGTAGTCATGGGCTACCACATTCCAGCGCAGGGTACCAAAGATTTTTACGCCGTTCAAATGCTTGGCCAACTGCTCAGCCAGGGTGAAAGCAGCCGTATGAATAAAATCATTGTCGACGAGCAACAAAAAGCCGTCGCAGCAGGTTCCTTCCCGCTTCAACTCGAAGACCCGGGCGCCAACCTGACCTACGCCATCGCCAACATGGGCGTAAATCCTGCCGACCTCGAAAAATCCATGGATGCCGTTGTCGAGGACCTGCAAAAAAACCTCATTCCGGAAAAAGAATTCCAGAAACTGCAAAACCAGGTAGAAAACGACTTCATCAGCGCCAACGCCAGCGTGGGCGGTATTGCGGAAAGCCTTGCCAACTACGAAATGTACTTCGGCGACGCCAACCTGATCAACACCGAACTGGACCGTTACCGCAAGGTTACCCGCGAGGACCTGCGTGCCGCTGCCAACAAGTATTTCAACAAAAACGCCCGGGTTGTATTGTACTGGTTGCCTAAAACCGCACCGTAATAGAGTGTTTGGTTTTTGGTGTTTCGTGTTTCGAAAGGTAGAGCAGTCAGCCAAATCCTGAACACTATACACAAAAACAAAACACTGCGTTTTCATTCCTTTCTGTAGAAGTTTTTTCACCACATATTGAATTCAAATCAATGAAAAAATTCCATTTTTTCACGCTGTTTGTTGCAGCATTCCTGGCTTTTGCTCCCAGCGGCCAGGCGCAAAAAACAAAAACCAAACCGGACGTGCGTTCCAGCGCTCCGAAAGCAGGTCCCGCACCTAAGATCCAGATCGGTAAAGCCGAATCCTTCAAACTGGATAACGGACTCACGGTGATCGTGATGGAAAACCATAAATTGCCGAAAGTATCTTTCCGGGTATTTGCCGACTACGATCCGGTCCTGGAAAAAGATGCCGCAGGTTACGTTCAAATGATGGGCGACCTGATGTCGAAAGGCACCACCAAGCGCAGCAAAGCGCAAATCGACGAAGAAATCGACTTCATCGGCGCCAGCCTCAGTTCGAGCCCAAACGGTGTTGCCGGCGAATGCCTCACCAAACACGCCGATAAACTGCTCGATGTGATGTCGGACGTTCTGTTGCACCCGACTTTCCCGCAGGAAGAACTGGATAAAGCCAAACGCCGCACGGAAAGCGGCCTGGCGCAGGAAAAAAACGACGCCAATGCTATTGCACGAAAAGTCGGATCTATACTGCGTTACGGCAAGGATCATCCTTATGGCGAAGAAATGACCGAAGCCTCGCTGGCCAAGATCAACGTCGATCAGATGAAAGCGCTTTACAACATGGCGCTGAAACCGAATATCTCGTACCTCGTTGTGGTAGGCGACATCAATAAAGCCAAAGCCGAGCAATACGCGAAGCAATACTTCGGCTCCTGGCAGAAAGCAGATGTGGAAAAAAGGACGTACCCCACGCCTCCGCAACTGGAAAAAGCACAGGTCGATTTTGTCCATAAACCGGGCGCCGTTCAATCGGTCATCAGCATCACTTATCCGGTCGAACTCCGTCCGGGTACACCTGATGTAATCCGCAGCCGCGTTATGAACGCCATTCTGGGCGGCTACTTCAACAGCCGCGTAAATGCCAACCTGCGTGAAGGTCACGGCTGGACGTACGGTGCACGTACATCGCTCAGTTCCGATAAACTGGTCGGTTCGTTCAACGCTACCGCATCTGTTCGCAACGCGGTAAGCGACAGTTCCATCATCGAATTTGTGAAGGAAATGAATCGTATGCGTACCGAGGCCGTACCGGCAGCGGAACTACAGGTGGTGAAAAACGTGATCACCGGCCAGTTTTCCCAAAGCCTGGAAGAACCCGGCACGGTGGCGGATTTCGCCCTCAGTATCGCGCGTTATGGCCTGCCCGCCGATTATTACGAGAAATACCTGGAGGTGCTGCAAAGCGTTACACCGGAAGAGGTAATGACGATGGCGCAGAAATACGTTCGCCCGGGACAAGCGCATATTCTGGTCGTGGGCAACAAAGACGACGTAGCCGATCGCCTGAAACAGTTCTCCGCCGATGGCAAAATCAATTTCCTGGATGCCCAGGGTAATCCTGTGAAAATGAACAACCAGGAGTTGCCTGCCGGCATTACAGCACAGCAAATCGTGGAAGACTACGTCAACGCTATCGGCGGTACCGCCAAGATTGCTGCGTTGAAGGACGTACAAACGAGCGCGACCATGCAGGTGAGCGTTCAGTCGCTGAACGTAACGACCTGGCAGAAAGGCGGTAACAAAGTGACTATGGAAATGACTATGAACGGACAGGTGGTTTCCCGCCGCGTATATGACGGCACTGCCGGCGCAGAATCGGGCATGGGAGGCGCACGTGCGCTCGAAGGTGAAGATCTGGCTGACCTGAAAGAACAGGCTTCGTTTTCTAAAGAAGCAGGCTACCTGGCAGGCGGATACAAACTCAGCCTCAAAGGTGTGGAAGAAGTAAATGGCAGCAATGCCTATGTTGTTGACGTGGAACGCCCCGACGGAGCGAAAAGCACCGAATACTACGACATGAAAACCAGCCTGAAATTGCGCGAAGTACGTACAACGACGGGCCAGGACGGTGAACCTTCCACCATGACCATCGACTTTGCCGATTACAAGGAAACGAACGGCGTGAAATTTCCCAATACGATGACCATCAACGGTTTGATGCCGATCCCGATTTCCAGCACAGTGAGTGAAATCAAAGTGAATGCCGGTATCGATGATAAAGTATTCAACCTGAAATAAACAGAAGTATTCCATTGCTTCCGTTTAAACAAGTATTTTTGCACGCCCTGTTGCCCACCTGGCAGCAGGGCGTACTTTTTACACACACCTAATTTGCAAGAAATGTTACAATTCGTTTTTCTACAGGCTCAACCGGGCGGCAATCCACTGCTCAGTATGCTGTTCCCTTTCCTGATCCTGATCGTGTTTTATTTTTTCCTGATCCGCCCGCAAATGAAACGCCAGAAGGACCAGCAGAAATTTGTTGAAAGCCTCAAGGAAGGTATGGAAGTGGTTACTACTGCCGGCCTGATCGGTCGTATCACGAAAATTGACGGTCCTGTGGTTCGTCTGATGGTCGATGAAAAAACCTTCCTGCGCGTGGTGAAATCGTCTATTCAGGGCGAATACAAGGCGCAGTAATATTTGAAATGCCATATTGAATAGCGTCGATTGCAGCCAGTGGCCCTGCGCTACCTTTAGTCATCCGATGACTCCAAGTCGTCGGATGACTAAAGGTAGCGCAGGGCCACTGGCTGCAATCCTTCTCCTTCTCCGCTCACCACCTGCCGACAATGAAACCCGCTGTCATTGTTCTTTCGCTTTTATGTACGCTCCCTGGATTTGTGTTTTCACAAAGTCCCTGGACGCGTGATAAGGCGGGGTTTTATATCCAGGCTTCCTGGCGGACGATTCCAACCTATAAAACCATTTTCGACCGGACGGCAGAAAACCGGCAGCGCACGCTGGAGCGGGAAATCAGTGAAAATTCCTTCCATTTTCTGGCTGAATACGGCATTACCCACAAAACACTGGTTTGGGTGGATGCACCGTTGCGATTTATGCATTCCGGAGCTCAGACGGGTACTCTGCCCGTCAACCTAAAAGCGGGTACGCTGCGCGGCCTGGGCAATATTTCCCTTGCCTGCCGGCAAAATTTCCTTTCAAAAAAAATCAACCTTTCCGGACAAATCCGTGTGGATCTGCCCGGAACGAAGGTGGACCCTGCAACGGGACTCAGCACCGGTTTTGATGCCATCGGCTTCAGTGCTTTGTTGAGTTTGGGCCAGCGACAAGGGCGGTGGTATTGGTTTGGTTATGGCGGATGGGGAGCGCGTGGCCTGATCGGTAATTCCGCTCTGCTGGGCGGCGGAGAGGCAGGTTTCAAAATCAACCGGAACTGGTTTGCTTTTTTCAGTGACCTGTCCTGGAACGTCGGTTCCGACACCTATTTCGTGCCGCCGGCCAACGAACGGACCGGACTTTTTTTGCCCCGGCAGAGCTACTGGAATGCGGGAGCAAAGGGAATGATCGCATTTGGCCGCTTTTTCGGAGGCATAGTGGTAATAACAGCACCCATCGACGGAAACCTGATTTCCCGTCAACCTGCGTTTACGGCGGGATTATATTTTAAATGGGATTGACGGAATGCCTGCATTTCAGCGAAAAATTCCGAATGCTGGTCGGGAAAAAATGTCATCTGCACGCTTCCGCTCACAAATTTGCCCGGTCAGTTGAATGCAAGAAATTCAATTGCAGATGATTGACCATTTATTACTCACAACGCACACCAATGAGAAGAAATCACGAAATTGACTACACGATCCACGGCGAGGAAATGCAATGCGTCGAGATCGAACTGGATGGCCAGGAAACGGTAATCGCCGAATCCGGCAGTTTTATGTTCATGGACGACGGCATTGAAATGGCCACGGTTTTCGGCGACGGCAGCGACCGTGCTGACGGCTTTTTCGGCAAACTGATGACTGCAGGCAAACGCCTGCTCACCGGAGAAAGTCTTTTTATCACAACGTTCACCAATTCTACCCACGGGAAGCAACGCGTGACTTTTGCCGCACCGTATGCCGGCAAAATCATTCCGCTCGACCTGATGAAATACGACGGCAAGGTTATTTGCCAGAAAGACGCTTTTTTATGCGCCGCCAAAGGTGTTCAGGTGGGCATCGAATTTCAACGCAAACTGGGAACCGGCCTGTTCGGCGGTGAAGGTTTTATCATGCAAAAACTGGAAGGCGACGGGCTGGCGTTCGTACATGCAGGCGGCCACATCATTGAAAGGGAATTGCAGATTGGCGAAACCCTGCGCGTCGATACGGGATGTATCGTGGCATTCACCAACCGGATCGATTACGATATTCAATTTGTGAAAGGTATCCGGAATATGGTATTCGGCGGCGAAGGCCTCTTTTTTGCCACATTGCGTGGCCCGGGCAAGGTTTGGCTCCAATCGCTGCCGGTGAGCCGACTGGCTGCCAAGATCATTTCCTACGGCACCGTCAACCGCAAGGATGAAGGAAGTATCCTGGGCGGACTTGGCAATCTGATTGACGGGGATTGATTTTTTGAGTATTTGAGGATACGAGTATTTGAAGATTCGAGCGGATAAGTTCAAATACTCGAATCCTCAAATACTCATATCCTCAAAAAATCAAAGTTTCTCCTCCAGAAAACGTTTGAATTCCGCTTTCAAATCCACGTAAAGTTTGCGGTAAGTATCCACATTGTCACGCATGGTGGCATGGTCGGCAAAATGAACGTGGTCGATCGCCGTCTGATGCGACTCTGCATATTTGGCCAGCCATTGTTCGTGCGCTTTAGCCTGGTGCCGGAGCGTGCTCAATGCCTTTTTCTGAATTAAAAACTGGTTTTGGAAGTGCTCCACTTCCACCTGAACGTCCATATGGGTGTTTTTTCCGGCCACTTCTTCCAGCCAGTTTTGGTAGAGTTTCAGTTCGTCCTCATAGAATCTGGTTTCCATATCCCATAATTTGTGCTCGAAATGCAGATCCGATAGGTGCTTTTTTTTCGTCTTTTCCATGCAATAAAAATTTTAGTATGATTGGGCAGGAGTCCTGATTTTATGCCCCGCAAATGTAGGCAAACAGCGCTTCCTGCATCACAAAAATCGCCGGAAGGTAAAAACAGAAAAGATGAGTAAGATCAACCTTGTAATTGACAAATGTCTCTCTGTCCCGTGCGGAATTTTTGGGCAATGAAAACTTCATCGAATCGGGATGGCCAGTACCGGGATTTTCGAATGGTTTGCGGTGTTTTCCGTCATGCTGCCAAACAGTAGATGTGCTATACCATGCCGCTGGTGTGTGCCCATGATAACAAGATCCGACCCCGCTTCATCGGCATATTTCCGGATCACGTTTTCCGGTTTGTTTTTCGTTGTATTCAGATGGAGGTAAACATGGCGCAGGCCGACCGCTTCTATCAGCCGGTTCTTTTCGGCTTCGATATTGCCGCCGGGTGTGGCTTCGAAAGGGTCGCCGACAAAGAGTGCTTCCACATCGAAACCGAAAACATCCTGCCACAATTTCACAATTTCAAATACTTTTTCCTGGTCCGGGTGAAGCGTAGTCGGAACCAGAACGCGTTCGACTTTTAATTCGGCAGCATTTTCAGGCACCACCAGTACCGGACAGGGTGCATGGCGTATTATGTGTTCTGTGTTGCTTCCGATGGCCATTTCCTTCCAGCCCCCGGCGCCCATTGTTCCCATAACGATCAGATCCGCAGCCTCTTCTTCAGCCAATTGCAGGATGGTGGGAATGACGGCACCCGGAAAGAATCGGGTGGAAATCTGTAACCCGGAGAAGCGGGGTTCCTGCTGTAGTTTTTCTTTTAACTGTTGCATGCTTTCGGATAACTCCTGCTCGATTTTTCCCGGGTCGACGACAGGTGTTATAAAAGCATATTCCGACACGGGAAGGTCGTAAGGCACAATTTGGTAACTGTGCAGCATACATACAGCCGCTTCCACGCGTACAGCCAGTTGGCAAGCCAGGCGCAATGCATGCAACGATGTTTCGGAGAAATCAATGGGGACGAGTATCTTTTTCATAACTGGTATAGGTTGCGGTCAAATATTCCACCTCTACCCTGCAAAGTTGTATGATGGAGCGGCCGGCATGCATTGACGAAGGTCAAGCCTGATGATAATTCTATATCGGTCGGGATCAAAAAAAAGCCCCGTGTTTTTCTGGTGAAAACACGGGACTTGTTGGCAGGTACATGCCTGAAAAAAGCGTTTACACGCGGGAAAGCAATACGATCTTTTTGGAAAACACCTTGTTCTCCTGTTTTACCGTCACGGTATAAATACCCGGACTTTTACCGTCGAGGTTTACCTGTTCGTTAAAAAAGCCGTTGAACTGCTTCATTTGGTTGTTGTAAACCATTTTTCCCTGCGCATCGGTCATACAAACCGTTGTTGGTATCGCCTTGGCTTCAAAACGAATATTGACAGGGCCGAGTGTCGGGCTCGGGTAAGCATCAAAGGATTCCAGATGGAGCGTAATGTCAGGTTGCTCCGTAGTAGGCGGCGCCAGTACGCTTTCTCTCTCAGCCGGCAGTTGCGGCGTTTCCTTTACCTCTTTCGGGCACGCTTTAAAAACGGCGGAAATATTCATTTCTACGCCTTCCCGCACAATCGTTAAACGGAACTGGTCGCCGGGCTGGTGTTTGTCGCGCGCCTGCCGAAGTTCCGTATTGGTATTCACCGGCTGATCGTCGAGTGCAATAATCACGTCGCCCGATTGGACGGCGCTTTCAAAAGCGGGTGTATTATCCACCACGCCGGAAACACGCACACCTTTACCCTGACTGGCGAAATCAGTGGTGTAAACGCCGATGAAAACTTTACACGGATCGCGGTCCCTGAATACGCGCACAAATTTCTGGTCTCCGTTCAACGCCTCATTCAGAAGTTCCATACGTTTATCGAAATCCACGTTCCAGGGCTCCTTTTCCTGTTGCAATTCTTCTTCACTGCATGCTTTAAAACGGGCATCGATGGTCATTTTAGACCCGTTTCGAATGATTTCCAGCGAAAATGCATCGCCCTGACCGTGTTTGTCGCGCTGGGCTTCCAGTTCCGCCTGCGTACCAACCTTCACCCCGTCCAGCGACACAATGATGTCGCCCTCCTGCACTCCATAGGTAGTTGCAGGCGTATTATCTACGGTGTAGTCTACTTTCAGGCCGCCCGTTGCGAGGTCCTGAATGGTGCCGACCCCGATAAATACCCGGCAGGGATTGCGATGCTGACGGCTGTAGAAATGATGGCCCGAACCGGCAAGCAGAGCCAGATCGTCTTTGTCTACTTGTATGGTGTGGCGCTGGCCGGCTTGGTCGGCAGAAATCCAGGTGACCGTTTTTTGAGATTGTGCCATCGCGGCGAAGCAAATGAGCAGTAAAAAACCAAGTAGGCTGTATCTTGTTTTCATAAGCGAAACATTGTTAGAAATGAATAATATTGTTGCACAACAACCACCTGAACCGGCGGACATGAAACCAAGGACTGTCGGTAAATGCGTATGTTGCACCAGGCGGCATATCTTCCGAGGTTTTGCGATAAAGGATTCATTTGTACTTCTTTTCGTCCATTTCAGAACACTAAATGTCAACCTATGAGTTACCATAAAATTTTAAAATATTTAGGCGACGACGCCGAAAGCCTGTTAAAGCACCGCAGTAAAACCATTTCCAAATCGTTGTTGCATGTGCCCGGCCCCGAATTTAACGACACCGTTTTTTCGCAGAGCAACCGGAATATTCAGGTGCTGAGAAGTTTGTCGGCTATGTACGGTCATGGAAGGCTGGCCAATACGGGATATCTGTCTATTCTGCCGGTCGACCAGGGAATTGAACATACCGCAGGCGCTTCTTTCGCACCCAACCCCATCTATTTCGATCCGGAAAATATCATTCGCCTGGCCATGGAAGGAGGCTGCAATGCGGTAGCGACTACTTTCGGTAGCCTGGCAACCGTAGCGCGCAAATACGCGCACAAGATTCCGTTCATTGCAAAAATAAACCACAACGAACTGCTCACGTATCCGACCAAGTACGAGCAAATCATGTTCGGATCGGTGGAAGATGCCTGGAATCTGGGCGCGGTAGCGGTCGGCGCTACCATTTATTTCGGTTCGGAAGGCTCCAACCGGCAGATTATCGAAGTGGCGAAGGCGTTCGAACGCGCGCACGAACTGGGCATGGCCACCATTCTGTGGTGTTATACGCGAAACAATGCCTTCAAAAAAGAAGGTGTCAACTATGAAACGGCTGCCGATATCACCGGGCAGGCC
>Ga0209717_1000107_pt1 | contig 100691 bp, 96 predicted proteins | sample AD_UKC048_MetaG_FD_184418 | JGI IMG/M metagenome (GOLD analysis project Ga0209717, IMG submission 184418) | Active sludge microbial communities of municipal wastewater-treating anaerobic digesters from USA - AD_UKC048_MetaG (SPAdes) (version 2) | ecosystem: Engineered > Bioreactor > Anaerobic >... | reverse complement strand
CTAGAAGATGTGTTTGTGCAACTCACCTACCAAGATCAAGCTGCTTAAGGAATAAAAAATGATTTTTCAAGTCGCAAGAAAAGAACTTAAAAGTATGTTTTCATCCCCTATGGGCTGGGTGATTTTGTCATTATTGATGTTTGCTTTTGGTACTTATTACCTCAACGGTGTGAATGATTACTTTGCCGTCATGTCAGGCGCAATGCGCCCAGCAGAGCGCACTGGCGTTACCCAGTTTGTGGGGCAAATTGTTTATGGTTTTGCGTCATTTATGGTGTTGTTTGCCGTGCCTTTGCTTTCTATGCGCTTGATTTCAGAAGAGCGCCGTAGCCAAACCTTACCATTTTTATTCAGTGCGCCAATTTCACTCACAGAAATTGTGTTGGGTAAGTTTTTTGGCCTCGTTATCTTTTTGGGCATTATTGTGGTGTATATCGGTGCCATGCTATCAACGCTGAACATTTGGGCAGACATTGATTTTGGCTACATTATAGCCAACTCTATTGGCCTGTTGCTGATGGTGGCGAGCTTTTCGGCGCTAGGGCTTTATTTCTCCAGCATGACGCAACAACCTGTTGTGGCAGCTATTTTGACCTTTATCGCGCTATTCGCTCTCATGTTTTTAGACCGTTTTTTTGCAGGTGACCCAAGCAACACATTGGCAAGTTTATCGCTTACACGTCACTTTCAATCATTTGCCAGTGGCCTGATTGATACCGCAGATATCGCGTATTTCTTGCTGTTTATTGCTACTTTTTTAACACTCACTGTGCGTCGCTTAGACGCAGACCGTTTGCGCGGCTAGTCGTAATTCTCTGGATTTTTTGGACAGGAACTTCAATCGCATGATTATCAACCGTAAGCTACGTTTTCAACTGCTAGTACAAAATGGCTTTTTTGTGGTGTTATTTTTATTGCTGGTGGTGTTATTAGGCTATTTGGCAAGTCAATATCACGTGGCAAAAGATATTACGCAGGCTAACCGCAATATCCTCACGCAAGGCAGTGTCAATGTGCTTAAGCAAATGAAAGCGCCCATTAATATCACCGTGTTTGCCACCAAAGATGATGCCTCAAGTGGGGATAACTTTCGCAAAGGTATGATGGACTTTGTGGCACGCTATCAACGTGAGAAAAAAGATGTTAACTTAAAATTTATTAACCCATCGATTGAGCCAAAGTTAGCGCTTGAAGCAGGTGTGAAAGAAGACGGCGAAGTGGTGGTGGAATATAACAAGCGCGTGGAACATATTATTCCGCCCATTGCTGAACAAGAAATGACTAATTTATTAGTGCGTTTATCGCGTACTAACCAGCAAGCCATCATGTATTTGGATGGTCACGGTGAGCGCAATTTGTTGGGTGTGCGTAACCATGACCTTGGCGAGTTTGGTAAGCAGTTAGAGAAAAAAGGCTTTAAATTTGCCAACCCAGATTTAACCATTGCCCAAGCCGTGCCTAGCAATGGCGCAATGCTGGTGGTTGCGAGTCCGCAAGTAGATATTACCGACATTGAAGCCAAAAAAATTAAAGCACACCTAGAAAATGGCGGCAATTTGTTGTGGTTGTTAGATGACGATAACTATCGTGGTTTAAAAGAAGTGGCGGATTACTTAGGGCTCAACGTATCTGCAGGCATGGTGATGGATACCGCTTCTGCTCAGTATGGCGCGGATAGTCGCGTTTCGTTTGCGAGTTTGTATGGCGAGCACGCCATTACTAAAAACTTTATGTTGCGCACGCTTTTTCCTGAAGCGCATCAGGTAACGGCAAAAGGTACTGACGAAAATGGCTGGAAAGTCAGCAACTTAGTAGAAGTTGCCCCGAATGGCTGGCTGTTAGCTGAAAAAATTGCCAAAGACGCAAAACCGACCTTTACCGAAGGCAAAGACACGCGTGGCCCGATTAACATAGGCGTAGCTTTAGAGCGTATTTATGGTAAAAAAGGTCAGCGCGTGGTGGTGATGGGCAACGCTAACTTTTTATCCAACACCTTTATTACCAACGGCGGTAACTTAGATTTAGGCATCAATATTGTCAACTGGCTCGCGGGTGATGATAATCTTATTACCATTCAGCCTATGCCGCTCAAAGATATTAACGTGACGATTCCTGATACTAAAACTAGCGTTGCGGTGGCATGGACAGTGTTTCATGCGTTCCAATATTTTATTCCGCTGGGCATGATGATTGCAGGTTTTATTTTCTGGTGGAAGCGCAGAAAAGCCTAAATAACGCATGCAAAATTAACCATAATTTCAAGGTTAATTTAGGTGCAAATCATTTTGATGCTCTGAAAGCCGCATGGATACTGGCTTGCAGAGCATTTATTTTTTCTCGAGGGCTTTTTGCATAAAAAACATTAATTTTATGCAGATAAAATTTTAGAAAGTTACACATGAAAAATCGTTGGATAATCAATTTTATTTTGCTAGGTTTGGTGGCAGGGTTGGTGGCTTTTTTATACTTGCGCCCTAAAACTGAAGTCACGCAAGAAAATGCCATAGAACTTACAGCTTTTAAATTGGCCGACTTCAGCGCTATCAGCATAGAGCACCCCACCAAAGCGGCGGTGACGCTAGCCAAGGTGGATGGATTTTGGCGGCTAACCGCGCCTTACAAAACGCGTGCAGATAAAGATTCTGCGGCACGTATTATTTCGATTATTGCGGCAAAGTCTAAAGAAAAACTGGCTATTACTGGGGCAAGTAGTGCGGACTTAGAAAAGTTTGGCTTAAATAATCCACGGCTTAAACTCAAACTGATACGCCCTGATGCCAGTGTTGCGCAGTTTGATTTTGGTGCGCATAACCCTGTGACCGATGAGCAATATGTGCTGCACGACAATGCAGTATATTTAATCGCCAGCGTTTATGAGGAAATTGCTAATACGCAAGCAATTGAATTAATTGATAAAAATCCACTTAAACCCACCGAAAAAGTCGCCGGATTTGATTTTAGTAAACTTGAACAATGGGCTGAAAGCAAACTCAATATCGATTTAGTGTCAGGGCAATGGAAAGCGTCAATTGCAGCAGCAAAACCGCAGCAAAACGAACTCAATGAATGGTTAGAATTTTCATGGCTTAAAAATCCTGCTAGTTCAGTTGATTTTTATCCTGCGTCTAACCGCGAAACCTATCCATCATTTGAAGTAAAAATGGCGGATGGTACCAAAGTACATTTCGATAAAATTCAAGAGTCGCCAAACTTACTATTGGGTCGCCCAGATGAAGGCTTAATTTATAATTATCCGCCTGATGTTGGGTTTACCATGCTGAACCCGCCGATAAACTTGCCAAGCAAGTAGTTTAAATATGCCCGAACTCCCAGAGGTTGAAACCACGCGCCGTGGCATGCTGCCGATGGTGGGCAAAACGGTTAAATCCGTCAGCATTCGTCACCCGACCTTGCGCTGGCCCATTCCACAGCATTTAATTGAAACGCTACCTGAGCTCAATTTAAAAGCCCTAACGCGGCGCGCTAAGTATATTTTGTGCGAATTTGGCAACCCCACAACACATGGGTTTTTGCTTTTGCATCTTGGCATGTCAGGCCGTATGCAAGTGTTAGATAGAGCTTATCCGCCTGAAAAACATGACCATTTTGATGTTGCCTTTACCGATGGTAGTGTGCTGCGTTTGCGCGACCCACGTCGCTTTGGCGCGGTGCTGTGGTTGGAAAATAAAAACCACGCATTGCTCGATAGTTTAGGCCCTGAGCCGCTAGAAGAAGCCTTTGATGCAGATTATTTACATACTGCCTTAGGTAATAAAACGCTCGCTATCAAAAACGCAATTATGGATGCGTATGTAGTGGTGGGAGTAGGTAATATTTATGCGAGTGAATCGCTATTTCGGGCGCGCATACACCCTGAAACCTCCGCCAAAAAGCTAAACTTAAAGCAATGCGAACGATTGGTTGCCGAAATTAAAAACACCTTGCAAGATGCGCTTGATGCGGGCGGCAGCAGCTTGCGCGATTTTTTTGGCACCGATGGCAACCCAGGCTATTTTCAGCAAGAGTATTTTGTATATGGGCGCACGGGCGAGCCGTGCAAAGTGTGTGGAAAAGCGATTAAAAATATTCGGTTAGGGCAACGTTCAACGTTTTTTTGTGCGCATTGCCAAAAGCGTTAAAAACATGCATCTTCATTCGGCATGCTCTGCAAGCCAGTATCCATGCGGCTTACAGAGGTGTTAATTTCTCTCGGGGGAATTTTTAGCCGATTAAAGAGATTATTCAGCCCTAATTTTGCGACGCTTAACTTGCAGACCTAATAAGCTCAAGCCCACCAATAATAAGGCAGTGTTATTCGGTTCTGGCACGGCGGAGACTGCCGCGACTTCTGCATTCCAGTAGCTTGGCAAGGTATCCCAAGGGTTCGCGCCATTGTCATTAGTGACGTAAACATAGCCCACATTGCGGCTAGCCGCAAGACTAATGGCTGATTGCATTTCTGCTGCAGAACTCACGTTGTAAAGCAAGTTGGCAAAATGGCTGGCGGAGTAATTGGCCGTCCAAGCGTCAGGTGTATAGCTATTAAAACCTGTTTGATTTTCAAAGGTAATCAGCACATCCGCCGCGCCAATGTAAGCCTCAAGCGTGTTGGTGCCAGCATTGCCAAACACTTTATAATTGGTGTCGATGGTAGAAATATCGTTTCGCAACGTTTGGTAATAATTTAATGTTGCAGGAATATTGTGCATCTCATCTAAAAAAATGCCATCAATTTGGTAGAAATTTTTGTAAGCATTCACATCCGCGAGCACCGCACTGGCATCACGCGCGCCATATTGCGTGCTGACGTAGCCAATCACTTTGCCACCAGCGGCTCGAAAAGTATCAACAGCGGCTGTGTAGTCACTATTGATTACGTTACTGGGCCCGCTATTGGGGTTCATAATCGCCGTAATAGCAACGCCTTGGCTGGCAGCGGCCGTCATTTCATCCCAAAAACTAAGGTTGGGATCGCTAGACGGATAAAAATAAGCAGGAACTAAAATCTCAGTTGCGCTGGCGTTTAAGCTAAAGCTAAAAGACAAGATTGCAATAATTTTAGATAAATGGTTTCTCATATCTCTTAACTCAATTAGTTTGCAGTAGAAAACATTTCCCAAAGCCAAGGTTTAACTAAAACAAAAAGTTGTAAAGCAATTAGCACCAACACCGCTAAAGTCAGCCATTTTTGCCAATGTGCTTGCTTTTCTTGCGTTTTAATTAGGGTCTCAATGATTTCACGTAACGGCACTTGTTGCTCCGCATTGGTTTGTTGGGTTAAAAAGTGATGCACCAAGCGTGGCATTTGCGGCAAGTCTTTAGCAATATGCGGTAATTCTTTTTTGAAATTCTTTAATACGCTCCGCCAACCCAGTTGCTCACTCATCCAGCGTTTTAAAAATGGTTTGGCTGTTTGCCAAAGGTCAATGTTGGGGTCTAAATCACGGCCTAAGCCTTCAATATTCAGCAAGGTTTTTTGTAACATCACCAATTGCGGCTGAATAATCACGCCAAATTTACGCGACATTTGAAATAGACTCAACAAAGTGCGGCCAAACGAAATATCTTTCAGTGGCTTGTTGAAAATGGGCTCGCAAATAGCCCGCACAGCGGCTTCGAGTGCTTCCACGTTGGTGTCTTTAGGTACCCAGCCAGATTCAATATGCGCCACAGCTACGTCGCGGTAATCACGGTTAAAAAAGGCTAAAAAATTGCGCGCGAGGTAATATTTATCGTTATCGGTGAGTGTGCCCATAATGCCAAAATCCAGCGCAATATACTTACCTTTATCAGGGCCGTCATCGGCCACCTGAATATTGCCAGGGTGCATATCGGCATGAAAAAAACCATCTCTAAACACTTGGGTAAAAAAGATTTCTACACCATCGTGGGCGAGTTTTTCAATGTTGATGCCTTTTGCACGCAGCACATCAATTTTGCTAATCGGCGTGCCGTTCATGCGTTGCATCACCATCACTTCTTTGCGGCACCAATCCCAATACACGTCAGGAACCAACAGGCGTTTATCTTTAAAGTTACCTGACAAACGTGTGCAATTGGCGGCTTCTAAAGTTAAATCTAGTTCACTTTGCGTATGTTCGGCAAATTCTGCTACCACTTCACGCGGCTTGAGGCGTTTACCTTCGGCAGAAAGGGCTTGGAGTAGCCAAGCCGCCGTGTCGAGCAAGACCAAATCGCGCCCGATGACTTTATCAATATTTGGCCGCAATACCTTTACTGCAACAGGCGTGCCATCCAACAAATGCGCAAAATGCACTTGTGCCACAGAAGCGCTTGCCACGGCAGTTTCATCAAAACTTAAAAATACGTCAGGCAAAGGCAGCGCATAAGCAGCGTTAATGGTGCTTTCTACTTCGCTGAATGCTACGGGTGGTACTTGATCTTGCAGTTTGGCAAGTTCGTCAGCAATATCAAGCGGTATTAAATCTCGCCGCGTGGAAAGAATTTGTCCAAATTTGACAAAAATTGGGCCAAGTGCCTCAAGTGCCAAACGCAAACGTTCACCCCGTGGGCGTTTTTTATTGCGCCAAAATAACAAGCCATTGATGACAAACTGTAAAGGTTTGAGTTTGGTGTGCGAAAGAATTAAATCATCTAAGCTAAAGCGTAGCGCAATAAAAATGATGTAAATGAGTCGGAAAAATCGCATAATTTTAAAGCTGCATTGCTTTCGTTAATTTAGCCAATCTTTTTTCAAAGCGCGCCACATCATCGCGTAGCGCATCCACATCCGCATTAAATTGTTCTACATGGCGTTTTTTGGCGAGCATAGGTTGCTCTTCTTGCAGGTATTCAGTCAGCATTTGCGCTAAATTGGTGCCGGTTTCTTTTACCGTTTGCGTTGCCTTTTTACTAAAATCAGCAAGTTTTGTGGCAGGAATATCACCAACGATTTTGCTTAAATCGTCTTCAACATCCCAGCGGATGTTTTGCAAAATTTTGCTGACTTCGGTCGCTAAATGCGTGTCGCCCGTCACTTTAAAATCCATTTTTGCGGCTTCATCTTTTGCTAACATCCTGAGCATCAGGCTGGGAGGCGCATAGATACTGGCTTCTGGCGGTGCTGTTTCGCCCCCGAGCGCTAAAGAGCCATCTTCGAGAATAATTAAATTGGTCTTAATAACTGCAAAATCAAACGCAATGGTGTTGCCAGCAAAAGGCACTAAATGTGCTTTTGCCCAGATGTTTTGGCGAATAAGGTGTTGAAGAAAATGGGTGATGAGTGGTTTAAGCATTCGGGCTTTAGACTATGTTAATGGACGGTGACGTCCTTATTGATAAAAACCGCGTTATACCAAAATTTTTTTTCATTACTAAACCAATCTTGGTTTTTCTCGTTTTTGAATTTAGCAAGTTGATGTAGAGGTAATTTGTAACGATGCAAAAGTGCTATGAGCTCACGCAAGGAGTCATCATCAAGCGCAGCTGATTTTACCGATAATATAATTTCATCAGACTCACCAAAAACATCTTTAATCGCTGGAATTGACTTTGCCCAGTTGAAAAAGATTTCCTCGTCACCAGATGAATAGAATAATACTTTTTTGCATCGAATTTCAGGCATATTTTTATAACTTGTAACCTTTATGCAAAGCCACGACGCCAGCACTTAAGTTGTAGTAATCTACTTTTCTTAAACCTGCATCTACCATCATTTGCTTGAGTGTTTCTTGGTCTGGGTGCATGCGGATGCTTTCTGCTAAGTATTGGTAGCTTTCGGCATCTTTGGCTAAAATTTTGCCCATGAGTGGTAGTAATTTAAACGAGTAGGCATCATAAACTTTTGATAACGGTTGCCATACTTTTGAAAATTCCAGCACCAATAAACGCCCGCCTATTTTTAACACGCGTTGCATTTCGGCTAAGGCTTTGTCTTTATGCGTCATATTACGTAGGCCAAAAGCCACAATCACACAATCAAAATGGTTGTCTGGAAAAGGCAACTTTTCTGCGTCACACTGCGCAGCAGGCACATTTAAACCTGCATCTATCATGCGGTCGCGCCCTACGGCAAGCATAGAGGCGTTGATGTCGGTTAAAATTACTTGGCCTTCGGCACCTACTTTTTTGGCAAACAATTTAGATAAATCGCCACTGCCACCGGCAATATCCAGCACTTTATCGCCAGCTTTTACGCCACTAATTTCTACAGCAAAACGCTTCCAGCCCCGGTGCATTCCGGCAGACATAACATCGTTCATGAGGTCATACTTGCTCGCCACAGAGTGAAAGACTTCGCCAACTTTTTTGACTTTTTCATGTTCGGCAACGGTTTTAAAACCAAAATGGGTGTTTTGTTCTGATTTTTGCTCAGTAGTCATGTTGATTTCCTGTGAATGCCTGCTGCACTGAGTTTGCCTAAATATTCTAGCCAGAGTGCCTCATAATTATTGGCTAACTCGTATAAGTAATCCCATGAATACAAGCCAGTATTGTGCCCATCTGTAAAGGTAATTTTGATGGCGTAATTACCAACGGGTTCAATTGCGCTGATATTCACCTCTTCTTTGCCGGTTTGTAGCACCTCTTGCCCGTGGCCATGACCGCGCACTTCTGCTGAGGGGGAATATACGCGTAAAAATTCGCACGACAACTGGCACTCGGTGTTGTTATCGAAGTGAATTTCCAGCAGACGTGATGCCTGATGCAAGCGAATGTCAATAGGGCGAGGTGAGTTAGGAGTAAGGCCGCTCATGATTTAAAAAGTGAAGCATTTTAAAAGTAAGATAATAGCAGAATGCGCCTTGCTACTGAAAATGAACATAGGCTGTAATAGAAATTTTTTAGCAAAAAAACCACTTATCAATAAAAATGAACCACTTATCTGATTTATATTTGAAATGTCCGCAATAATTGTTTGATTTACTTGATATTTAGTAAAATGCTGATAAAGTTATATTATCTGTAGTAAGAGTAAAACATCGTACGGTTTTTAGAGGTGAACATGTCTGATAATAAATTAGCGCAGCAATTTGAAGTCTATTCAGAGTGGCGCAAGTCTCTGGTAGATACCATTTGTGACTACCGCAGTTGGCTTAATGAGCAAGAGTTGAATGACCAACAAAGCGATCAGCGCATTTCGCAATTACTTGAAAGATTGCGCGAAGATAAACTGAATGTTGCTTTTGTTGCAGAATTCTCGCGCGGTAAATCTGAGCTGATTAACGCGATATTTTTTGCTGGCTATGGTAAGCGCTTGCTACCATCTAGCGCCGGCCGTACAACCATGTGCCCAACTGAGCTGTTGTACGATAAATCAAAACCAAGCTCTATCATGATGTTGCCGATTGAAACGCGCTTGTCAGACGCTACCACTACCGAGTACAAACGTTACCCAGAAGAGTGGATTACCGCGAAATTTGATGTGGACAACCATGACAGCATGGTCACTGCCTTTAAAGAGGTGAGTAATACCAAAGCGGTTTCACTTGAAGAGGCTGAAAAATATGGCCTATTTGACCCAAATAGTGCCGATGATGCGCTGAATATCAATAAAGACGGCACGATTGATGTGCCGTGCTGGCGTTATGCCATTATTAACTTTCCGCACCCATTGCTAGAGCAAGGCTTGGTGATTTTAGATACCCCAGGTTTGAACGCGATTGGTACAGAGCCAGAGTTAACGCTTAATATGTTGCCAAATGCGCATGCAGTGTTGTTTATTTTGGGTGCCGACACTGGCGTAACGAAATCTGAAATTGACGTATGGCGTCAATATATTAGTGGTACACGCTGGAAACAAAAAGGTCGTTTAGCGGTGTTGAACAAAATTGATGGCCTTTGGGATGAGCTTAAAAATGAAGCTGACATTGAAAAAGAACTCACTAAGCAAATTAAAACCAGTGCTGAATTATTAGGTCTTGAAACCTCACAAATATTCCCTGTGTCTGCCCAACGTGGTTTATTGGCCAAAATTCATAATGACACCAAATTGCTTGAAAAAAGCCGTATTTTAGAGTTAGAAAAAGCGCTTTCTGAAGAACTTATTCCCTCTAAAAAAGACATTGTGCGTGACAACACACACAATGAGGTAGAGGATTTGCTAACTAACTCGCACATGCTGGTAGATGCTCGCATGAACGGTATTTTAGAGCAGCTCTCTGAGCTTCGTGGCTTGCGCGGCAAGAATGAAGACGTGGTTGAGCACATGATGAACAAGGTGAAAGTGGATAAAGAGAACTTTGAAAAAGGGCTGCAACGCTTTCAAGCCTTACGCAGTATTTTTTCACAACATACTAACCGATTGTTCACTATTTTGGGCATGGAAGCACTTAAAGTGCACGTGCATTCAACGCGTGAGGCAATGGTGGCAGCCAACTTTACCAAAACAATTCGTGGTTCGATGGATAATTTCTTCACCGAGTTAAAAACGCGTTTGGTGACATCTGATGGCCAAATTGATGAAATCAAAAAAATGATGGACGTGATGTACGAGAAGTTTTCCAAAGACCATGGATTGCGTAAAACAGAGCCGCCCGCGTTTTCAACCTTGCGTTACCAAAAAGAGCTGGCTAAATTAGAGCGCGCCTATAAAGAGCAATTTAACACCACGCTCAATATGATTTCTAACGAAAAAATGACGCTGACCAGCAAGTTTTTTGAAACGCTTGCCAGCCGCGTGATTCACGTGTTTGAAGTGGCTAACCGCGATATTGAAAACTGGTTAAAAGCCGTGATTGCGCCAATGGAGTCACAAGTGCGTGAGCATCAACTGCAATTGCGCCGCCGCTTAGAAAGTATCAAACGTATTTATAAAGCCACTGATACTTTGGAAGACCGTATTGCGGAATTGGAAACGATAGAGAAGAGCATTCAAGCGCAATTGGATGACTTGCAAATTCTGCGCACGCACATGAATAATGCGTTGCAGTTTGAGCCAGAAGTAGAAGCACAAGCAGCATAAGGTTAAATTATTCATGTAAAAAAGGCTGCAATTGCAGCCTTTTTTATAGCTGGAAATTGCACGATTAAAAAAGCTTTAAAAAGCATTGAAATCCCCCGAGAAATTTTAACGCCTCTGCAAGCCAGTATCCATGCGGCTTCCAGAGCATCGAAAATGATTTGATGGCGATTTGTGCTGATTTTTAGACTTTTTCACAGCCAAAATAACGCAAAAATCTACCGTGATTCTGCACCGCCCACTTCGTAATTCATTGCCATTTTTCACAAATTGTTACAATATACGCCATAGTTTATTAGCGTGGCAGTAACGCATCAATTCTAGGGGTGAATATGGCGAGTTTTTTATCTAAAGAAAATACAATTGCAGATGCGGGGTTTAACCGCTGGCTAGTGCCGCCAGCAGCGCTCGCGGTTCATTTGTCCATCGGCATGGCGTATGGCTTTAGCGTGTTTTGGAAACCACTAGGCAATGCGTTGATGGGGGCTGACGGCAAACCTTTAGAATCTTGTGCTGCGCATGCAACAACGTTTGGTGATAAATTATCTGGCACATTGCGGGCATTAACCGCTACCGATTGCAATTGGACGCAGTTTGATTTGGGTTGGATGTACACTTTGTTTTTTGTGTTACTTGGCTGTTCGGCTGCCTTGTGGGGTGGTTGGTTAGAGCGTGAAGGGCCACGAAAAGCAGGCTTGGTTTCGATGTTATGTTGGTGCGGTGGCTTGTTAATTTCGGCTTATGGCGTATATACCCACCAATTATGGATGATGTGGCTGGGCAGTGGCGTGATTGGCGGCGTGGGCTTAGGGTTAGGTTATATTTCACCCGTTTCAACGCTTATAAAATGGTTTCCAGACCGTCGCGGTATGGCTACTGGCATGGCGATTATGGGTTTTGGTGGCGGTGCGATGATAGGCTCGCCACTGGCCACTAAGTTGATGGGTTACTTTGCAACGCCTACAGAAGTAGGTGTTTGGCAAACTTTTGTGGCGCTTGCGGCCATTTATTTTGTGTTCATGCTTTGGGGCTCACTCAGTTATCGCGTGCCGCCTACAGGCTGGAAACCAGCAGGCTGGACACCGCCACCAGCAAAAGCTAACGCCATGATTTCAAACAAACATGTACATTTAAAAAATGCGCATAAAACACCACAATTTTGGCTACTATGGTTGGTGTTGTGTATGAACGTTTCCGCTGGGATTGGCATTATTGGTGCCGCCGCGCCCATGTTGCAAGAGACTTTTGGCGGAGCGCTGGTTGGACAAGCGGACTTGGGTTTTGCAGAAGTAAAAAAAGATGAGGCACTGACCAAGGCCGCTGCAGCGGTAGGCGCTGGCTTTGTTGGCCTCATTTCTTTGCTCAATATTTTTGGACGATTTGCATGGGCAACATCTTCAGATAAATTAGGGCGTAAAAATACTTATTATATTTTCTTTGTGTTGGGAGCCTTGATGTACTGTGCAGCCACTTACGTTGCTGGCTTTAAATCATTGGCCTTATTTGTTGGGGCATTTTGTGTGATTGCCTCCATGTATGGCGGTGGCTTTGCCACGATTCCAGCTTATTTGGCAGATATGTTTGGTACGCAATTTGTGGGGGCGATACATGGCCGCTTACTGACTGCATGGTCAACAGCTGGTATTTTAGGGCCAGTGATTGTGAATTATTTGCACGATACGCGCTTAGAAGCAGGGGTGCCTTTTGATAAAATTTACGCCCCAATTTTCTTGGTATTAGCTGCTATGCTGGTGATAGGATTTATTGCCAACTGGCTAGTAAAACCGGTGGCAGATAAATACTATATGACAGATGCTGAGCTGGCGCTTGCGCATCAACAAGCACATGAAAAGTCAGCCGCAAGCAATGACAATGGCGGTAGCAACAATGCTGGCACCGCTAGCCCAGTGTTGGCGGTGATTGCTTGGGCATTAGTGCTTGTGCCAATTAGCTATGGTGTATGGGTGACCGTGCAAAAAGCGTGGGGTTTATTTAGTTAGTGTTATTTATCTCAATTATTAGTTTAAACAAATCATAAGGTTGAGCGCGATATACGGTAAAATAGCGTTTTAACTTAAGTATGCAGTGATAAGGATAAAACGTGAGAGAAATTAAACCAAATTTAGATGGCGCAGGTTTGAAAATAGGCGTGGTACTATCGCGATTTAACAGTAATATTGGTGATGGCTTGTTAAGCGCGTGCAAGAGTGAATTGCTCAAGTTGGGGGTAAGTACAGATGCAATTACGGTTGCCACTGTGCCTGGCGCACTAGAGTCTCCTTTAGTGTTACAACACATGGCAATGAGTGGCGAATACGATGCCTTAGTAGCGCTTGGTGCTATTATTCGCGGTGAGACTTACCACTTTGAAGTGGTTTCAAATGAGTCTGCACGCGGGATTTCTGAAGTGCAGTTTAATGCTGGTATTCCTGTGGCTAACGCGGTGCTAACAACCGAGGATGATGACCAAGCCATTGCTCGCATGCACGTAAAAGGCGCTGAAGCTGCACAAGTGGCTGTAGAAATGGCTAATTTGATACGAGCATTATGATGGTAAAACCTTCAGCAGCAAAAACGGTGACCAGTTTAGTGGTAGATAAAGACACTACAAAAAAAACAGTAGCTAAGAAAAAATCGGGGCAAAATCGTCGCAAATCACGTGAGCTCGCGATGAAGGCGATATATCGCGGTATGCTCAATGCCTCTGAAGTCAGTGCAGTATTGCGCGATATGACCGAAGACCCAGACTACAATAAGGCTGATGAGGTCTATTTTAAGCATTTACTCAATTCCGTGATTAGCCATGCGAGTGCGCTAGACGATAAGATGGCACAATTTATAGATCGAAAAATCACAGAACTTAGCCCTGTAGAACACGCAATTTTGCGTATATCTGGCTGCGAATTGATGTTTGATGCGTCCATTCCTTATCGCGTGGTGATTAACGAGGGTGTAGAGTTAGCCAAAATTTATGGAGGCTTAGATGGCCATAAATACATTAACGGTGTGCTTGATAAAATGGCGGCAGATGTACGAACAGCAGAGGTTGAGCAGTTTAGAGCTTAAATTAAGCAAAAAAGGAAAGTTGTGCAAATAGAGTCTAGTTTGGCAGATGCACTAGAAATCGTACGTGTCACCGACGTAGGGCTAATGCGTGAATTAAACGAAGATACCGTTGCCAGTGATGATGCGTATGGTGTAGTGGTGCTTGCTGATGGCATGGGCGGCTACAAAGCGGGTGAAGTGGCAAGTGAGATGGCAGTGTTGAGCATCACTGCAGAAATTATCGAAGCACTGGATAGTCACCAACAAGACGAAGACATTACTTCAAATGCAGCTTATTTTGGTGAGATGCAAGCTGAAGCGCAGGTGCTATTAAATGCGGTGAATAATGCGAACGCACGTATCTTTGAGGTTTCGCAATCTGTACCCGAATGTGAAGGCATGGGTACAACTTTGGTACTGGGTATTTTTGCGGACAATCAATTGTTGGTAGGCCATATTGGCGATTCGCGTTTGTATCGATTACGCAATCAAAAGTTGACGCAGCTCACCGAAGATCATTCCTTATTGCAAGAGCAAATTAATGCGGGCTTAATTACTGTTGAGCAGGCAAAATTTTCTGCCAATAAAAATTTAGTGACACGCGCTTTGGGCGTAGAGTCTTACGTAGAGTTGGCCTTGCAAGCACATGATGTTGCTGTAGGGGATATTTACCTGCTATGTTCAGATGGTTTAACAGATATGGTGGACAACGAAAATATAGAAGCTACTATGAATGCTTCTGCGGAAAACTTAGATAAAGCGGCGCACGGGTTGGTGCACCTTGCAAATCAAAATGGCGGGTTAGATAATATTTCTGTCATACTGGTGCGCATTAAGCAGTCATTTGAGCGCAAGCAGACAGGAGGCAATCAGTTTTGGTTGCGAGGCTTGGGCGATGGATTTTTTGGATGGTTAAAATAGTAGGTAAACACAATGGCAAAAATTTTACTTTTTTTAGAAAACACACTATTAGCAGAGTATCCATTAGAAAAAATGACCACCCATATTGGGCGCAGACCTAATAACGATATTCATATTGATAACTTAGCTGTGAGCGGTGAACATGCAGCGATAGTCAAAATGGGTCAAGATTACTACATTGAAGATGTAGGCAGCACCAATGGTACTACTGTGAATGGCGATGAGATTCAAAAGCATTTATTGCAACATGGCGATGTGATTGAGCTGGGTAAACATCAGCTTAAATTTATTGTTGAAGCGGTGTTAAGTCATTTGGGTACTGAGCAAAAAGCGGAAGATGCTGGCTTTGAGAAAACCGTTATACTAAAACCGCAAGTGCAAAAAGCCGCAGCTTCTGAGCAAACGCCTACTTTAGCTGAAGAAGCCGCAGTTGCAGAACCTCAACAAGTTGTGGCAAGCCAAGTTGAAACACAAATTGAAGCGCCTGTTGTAAAAGAGCCAGCCTTAGCAAAAATACAAGTACTGAATGGCGCTAGCGTCGGGCGTGAGTTACCGCTAAATAAAGCCATGACAACACTTGGCAAAACAGGCTTGCAAGTGGCCGTTATTACTAAGCGCGCGAATGGCTTTTATGTAACGCACGTTGAAGGTAAGGTTTTTCCTGTGGTGAATAATCAATCAGTGGGTGCTCAAGCGCACCTGCTGCACAATCATGACGTGATTGAAATTGCGGGCGTCAAAATGGAATTTTTATCTTAATTAGTTAGATTTACTTTGAAAAATAATAATAAATGCAAGTGAGTTCACGTGATTATCTGTTAAATCGTCTAGAGCGATTGAACGCCATTGGTGTCGCGTTATCGGCTGAGCGCGACAATAAGCGGCTTTTAGAAATGATTTTGTTTGGCGCAAAAGAAATCACAAATGCAGATAGTGGCACGCTGTATTTGCTCACGGACGACAAAAAGCACTTGAAGTTTGAAATTTTGAGCAACTCTACGCTTGATGTGCAGCTAGGTGGCACAACAGGCCAAGAAATTCCGCTATTACCTATTCCGCTTTATTTGGCAGATGGCAGTCCAAATTTAACAACGGTAGCCGCTTATGCCACGCTAGAAAGTCGTGCCGTTAATATCAAAAACGCGTATGAAGAAAAAGACTTTGATTTTTCTGGTACGCGCAAATACGATGAAATTGTTGGTTATCACTCTGAATCTTTTTTAACGATTCCGATGAAAAACCACGAAGACGAAATTATTGGCGTCTTACAACTCATCAATGCAATAGATATTAACACCCAAAAAATCATTCCATTTTCAGACGCCAATCAGCGATTGGTTGAATCTTTAGCTTCACAAGCTGCGGTTGCCATGACCAACCATAGCCTAATTGAAGGCTTAAAACGCCTTTTAGAGGCGTTTGTTAAGCTGATTGCTAATGCGATTGATGAAAAGTCTCCGCACACTGGCGGGCATTGCAGACGCGTACCCGAACTCACTTTAATGCTGGCGCAAGCTGCGATTGACACAAAAATTGGCCCCTTAAAAGACTTCACTCTTTCTGACAAAGAGTTTTATGAGCTCACTATCGCAGGTTGGTTGCATGATTGCGGCAAAATTACCACCCCTGAATCGGTGATGGATAAAGCGACAAAGCTGTCTGCCATTTACGACCGCATTGAGTTGATTGCGCAACGTTATGCGTTAGTGAAAAAGCAAGCGGAATGCGATTTTCAGAAAAAGCAAATTGCGGCTTTGCAAAGCGGTGCAGCGATTGATGTGTCAAAAATGACCTCAGAACTGATTGATTTTTATCAACAATGTGATGTTGATTTGGCGTTTTTACGACGCGTTAATTTTGGCGTTGAGGCCATGGCGGCAGAAGATAAGCAGCGTGTGCAAGATATTGCTGCCATGCAATACGTGAATGAAAAAGGTCAAACAGTTGCCTTCTTGACTGAAGACGAAGCCTATAATCTGCAAATTCACCGTGGCACGCTCACAAAAGAAGAGCGTGCAATTATCAATAATCACATCAGTGTTTCGATTGATATGCTCGAATCGCTGCCTTACCCAAAAGATTTTCAGCGTGTGCCAGAATATGCTGGTGGCCACCACGAGCGCATGGATGGCAAGGGGTATCCGAGAGGGTTAACAGGCGATGAAATGTCTGTGCCGGCACGTGTGATGGCGATTGCAGATATTTTTGAAGCGCTCACTTCTGCCGATAGGCCGTATAAAAAGCCAAAAACGCTCACAGAGTCACTCAATATTTTGGGTAAAATGAAGCTCGATAATCACATCGACCCTGATTTATTTGACATATTTGTGCGCGAAAAAATCTATCTCAAATACGCAAACGTGTTTTTAGAGCCTGAACAAATTGACGACGTAGATCACACCAAAATAACGGGTTATCAACCCGATATTTCACAAGTTTAACCGTTAATTATTACACATCTTCATAATTGATGCTCTGGAAGCCTTATTCTATGCGGCTTGCAGGGCGATGATTTTCTCTCGGGCGAAATGAAATGATTTTCAGCTTGTTTTAAGCAGCTAAATTTTCACGCTTACACAGCCATTTTTATCATACTTTAAATAGCTGCCTTGCTCATACCAATCGCCTAACACCCAGCGCGTAATGGTGTGCCCATCAACATTGAGCGTGTGCTTATGCGGGCGATGCGTATGCCCATGAATAAACAGCGGCGGGTAGTCAAATGCTCTCAATACATCCGCCACCGCATTCGCGTTGACATCCATAATTTGCGCTGATTTTTGCGTTTTTTCATGCTCACTGCGGCTGCGAATGGATTCAATTATACTTTTTCTGGCGGGCAGGGGTTGGCTTAAAAATTCAGTTTGCCATTGTGGACTGCGCACTTGCGCCCGAAAAGTAAGGTAGGCAACATCGTCAGTACAAAGTGCATCACCGTGGCTTAACAGCACTTTTTTGCCATCAAGCAAGATTAAAGCGGGGTCTTGTAGCAAACTGATATGCGCCGCTTGGCAAAAACTAGTTGAAATTAAAAAATCGCGGTTGCCATGCATAAAATATACTTTTACGCCTGCAGTTGCGAGTGCCTTAAAGGCTGCAATAATCGGGCGGAGGTAAGGGTCTTCAATGTCGTCGTCACCTGCCCAGTATTCAAATAAATCGCCCAAAATATACAGTGCATCCGCTTTAATGGCGGTAGTATTTAAAAACTGAAAAAAAGCCGCCGTAATGTGTGGGCGGCTTTCGCACAAGTGCAAGTCAGAGATAAACAGGCTATGCTTTTCTGCGTTCTCCCTGAGATTTTTCATCTGCTATTAAGCGCGGCTGGCTTTCTGAATCACCACATTTTCAGCAGGCACGTCTTGGTGGCCATGTTTGCTAGTGGTAGCTACTTTTTTAATCTTGTCCACAACATCCATGCCGGCGGTTACTTTACCAAATACACAATAGCCCCAGCCGTTAGGGGTAGGCGCGGTGTGATTTAAGAAGTCATTGTTATTCACATTGATAAAAAACTGGCTGCTAGCAGAGTGCGGCACGTTGGTGCGCGCCATGGCGATGGTGTATTGGTCATTACTTAGACCATTATTTGCTTCGTTTTGAATTTGTGCTTGCGTGGCTTTTTGTTGCATTTTTTCATCAAAACCGCCGCCTTGAATCATAAAATTATCAATCACACGGTGAAAAATCGTCCCATCAAAAAAACCACTATCCACATATTGCAGAAAATTAGCCACAGTAATGGGCGCTTTTTCAGCGTTGAGTTCTATAGTGATGTCACCAAAATTTGTTTGTAGTTTTACCATATTGAATTTTTCCTATTGGTTGATTTTAACTTGTTTAATAATGATGGGCGTTTTGGGCACGTTAGCGTGTGGGCCGACATTGCCTGATTCCACAACGGCGATTTCCCGCACCACATCCATACCGGTCAATACACGGCCAAATACGCAGTAGCCAATCGCTTCAGGCGTATCTCCACGATAATTCAGGCCGTGGTTGTTAACCAAATTGATAAAAAACTGTGCGGTGGCTGAATCAGGGTCCATGGTGCGCGCCATAGCAATGGTGCCCGTGTCGTTGTTGAGGCCGTTAGCAGCTTCATTTTTAATCGGGTCTTTGGTCGGTTTTTCTTGCATATCGGCTGTCATACCGCCGCCTTGTATCATAAAGCCGTTAATAACGCGGTGAAAAATCGTATCTTTATAAAAGCCAGATTCGGCATATTGTAAAAAGTTGGCCACCGTTTTTGGTGCCTTTTGTGGGTAAAGTTCCAACACAATATTACCTTGCGTGGTTTCGATGGTAACTTGCGGGTTTTTGTTAGCCTTCGTATCTGCCGCAAACGCACCATGGCTTAAACACATCAACAAAAATAGGGTAAAAAGACGACGCATAAATATCCTTAATCTAAATAAAATGTCAGAAATTGACCGCATAAAACGCAGAAAATTTCCAGCAGGCGACATTTTACTTTAAAATTGGTGAACATATTTGTTTTACCTAGATATTATCAATCTACTTTATTAAAGATTCCTCAACGTCATGCTTAAAATTTATAACACCCTCGCCCGTGAAAAACAGCTATTTACGCCTATCGTTGCCGGAAAAGTGAGCATGTATGTATGCGGAATGACCGTTTATGATTTCTGTCATTTAGGTCATGCACGTGTGATGGTGGTGTTTGATATGGTGAGCCGTTGGCTACGGGCTTCAGGTTATAAGGTCACGTATGTGCGCAATATTACCGATATTGACGATAAAATCATTAAGCGTGCCAATGAAAATAATGAAACGATTACACAACTCACCCAGCGCTTTATTGATGCGATGGATGAAGACTCTGCCAAATTGGGGGTGCTGCGGCCAAATGTAGAGCCTAAAGCCACAGAGTATGTTAACGGTATGATTAACATGATTAACACCTTGATAGATAAGGGTTTTGCTTATACTGCGGCAAATGGCGATGTGTTTTATTCAGTCAATAACTTTGCGGGCTATGGCAAATTGTCAGGTAAATCGCTCGAAGATTTACGTGCGGGTGAACGTGTAGAAGTGGATGGATTTAAAAAAGACCCGATGGATTTTGTGTTATGGAAAGCGGCTAAACCTAATGAACCAAGCTGGGATTCACCTTTCGGTGGGCCTAATCAAGGTAAAGGTCGCCCAGGCTGGCATATTGAATGCTCTGTCATGAGTTCGCATTTATTAGGCACGCATTTTGATATTCATGGCGGTGGACAAGATTTGCAGTTTCCGCACCATGAAAACGAAATTGCACAATCAGAAGCTGCGCACAGCCATAACGGTCAACCATGCCAGATGGTGAATTATTGGATGCATAATGGTTTTGTGCGTGTTGACGATGAAAAAATGTCCAAGTCACTTGGTAATTTTTTCACCATTCGCACCGTACTGGAAAAATACGATGCCGAAGTGGTGCGCTTTTTTATTTTACGTGCGCACTATCGCAGCCCGCTCAATTATTCAGACCAACATTTAGATGATGCTAAGCTGGCACTGACACGCTTGTATACCGCGTTGCGAGGCCAAGAGGTGGCTGATGTTAAAGTTGATTGGCAACATCCGCAAGCTGCACGTTTTAAAGAAGCGATGGATGATGACTTTAATACGCCAGAAGCGATGGCCGTGTTGTTTGATTTGGCCAGCGAATTAAATAGAACAAAATCAGCTGAATCAGCACAACTATTAAAAGGTTTAGCGAGTATTTTAGGTTTACTGCAACGCAAGCCAGAAGCATTTTTGCAAGGTGAGACCACCCAAGAAATGGATGTTGAAGGCTTAATTCAAGCGCGGATTGCCGCTAAAAAAGCTAAAGATTTTGCGCAGGCCGATGCGATTAGAAAGCAACTTGCCGATGCTGGCATTGTGCTAGAAGACTCCGCGCAAGGTACCACATGGCGTCGTATGTAAAAAGGCGTATGCGAACCAATCTTAGTGCTTAATGCCTAAGCTTTACGGAATCGTCAATGAGGTTAAAAATGAAACTATACATAAATCGCATTAGCGTCCTGGCGCTATTGGCATTGAGTTTAGCAAGTTCTTCAGCCATCGCAGAAGATGCGCCTGTCGCAAAATCGCATGCAGACACGCTGCTATTTATCAGTCCGAACGATTACAGTTATAGCGTGCATTTGCTGCATCCATATTATAATTTCTGGTTTGCACAAGGGCCATTGTTAGAACCCGTTGCACTCAAAGCTTTGCAAAAAGACACGCCAGAAATTAGCCTATGCAAAGCCAATGAAACGGCAAATACGATTATTCGCATTAAGCCCAATTTGTTTTATAACCCGCAAATGGGTGTTTATCACAGCAAGTTAGTTGCTACGGCCTATTCTGGTGACGGCCAGCTGTTAGGCACTTATGTGGGCGAGGCGCAACAGTTGGGCTTAACAGGCGTCGATAATGCCACAAAAACTTATATTCAACGTGCTTACCAACGCGCTATGCAAGATTTATTAACGAAATTATCGGTGGCTAAATTATCCGAACATCCAGATGCTGAACACAAATTGCCTTGCGGAATGATTGGTGGGCAAGAAGAGCCAAAAGCCAGCTTTTATTAAGCGGTTTTTTATTCATTTCAACGTGCGTTTTAGAGGCACATCATTTTAGCACCTCTGCAAGCCAGTCTGGATGCGGCTTCCAGAGGTGCTAAATTTTCTCGGGATTGATTTCAGCAAATATTGAGTTTGGTTTTACTTTTTTAAAAACACACTTTTACGCACTGGGTTCGCTCACTTTTAGCTTATGTTTTCACGCATCAAACAACTATTTAGCGCTTCAAATGCAGCAAAAAATGCACCTGCTATGCATCCATTTTACGGTGCGCGATTAGTAATAAATGCCGATGACGTTTTTCTAAAGTGCAACAATGGCGATGATGCGCGTATTGCACTGGCAGAAGTAGATTACATCACGATTTATCGTTTTGAAGATATGGAAACGCATGAACGCTGTTGGGTGAATTTGCGGTCTTATACTAAGCAAGCCGTAGGCGTGAGTACCTTGGCAGGTAATTTTGCTGCGTTAGAAAAAATCATCATGCAGTGGGACAATTTTGATGTGCAGCAATACGCAAAAATTAGAGCGGTTAATATTGAGGTGAAAGAAACCGTACTTTGGCAAAAAACCCATCAAGCTGATTTTGCTATTACACCGCTCAATGTGCAGGCGCATACAGATGCGCTCAGCCAGTTGCAACAAGGCTTGTGGATTGAAAATTTGGCGCAATTTTTGCCTTGGAGCACGTATGAAGATTTAGCGCGTCATCCCGCCATTAAGCAGAGGCGCAAAACTTTTCCCAATCCATCTTTTAAAGCGCAAGAATATGTGCTGCATCAGCCCACTATTTTTAATGGGCTCAAACTCACCAGCCTTTATACTGCAAGTGACGCCTCGCAAAATGTACTTCAATTACATTTGCCCGTGATTGAGTATGCGTCTGAAATTTCATTAGGCGCAAATAGGCAAAAAAGTTTTGCTGCGATTAAAACGCATTTAGATGCATTTTTTCAGCGCGAAACTGTGAGCGCGCCGATAGATTATGCTAAAAAAGACACTTGGCGTGCCAACTGGCAAACTGGCGCAGTGCGGGTAGAACTCTACTGTTTTTATCGCGAAATGCCCGATGGCTGGGATAATATTGCATGGTTAAGAATCCATTTTTCACCTAATTTGGCGCCTTTTTACAGCAATGATTATCAGCGCAATTTGATGCTAAGCCATGATGTTGAATATCAATTACTAGATGTGGGCATCAATTTAAATGCTAACTATCGTGAAGTGAGCAATGCGATTTACACGCCAGTATGCTTTGAGCCGCTGCTTACACAAGCGCATCCTTCAGCGATTTGGTACGATAAATCACAAGGGCTAGTTGGATTTTGCTCGGCACAATTTGCGCTCATTTTTAATGCAGATGAAATTGAACATCTGAACCTAGCCGTACAAAATTTTAGAGGCAGTGAAGGCCGCAATGGCTTGGAATTAGCCTATCAGAATCAAATGGTTCAATTTGGCAGTGTTACTAGCGTAGAAAAATTTACACAAAATATGCAAAAAATTAGCAAACTTATCGGTAAAAAAGTAGATACTTATACTTACGATGAACATTATTAACGCAATTTAAAGGCATTGAAGATGAGTATTTCGATTACTTCACCCGTCACGGAATTATTACAACAACAAAATATCGCTTACAGCGTGATAGAAATTCCGCTTACTGAAGATAAAAAGCCCGTGCGCAATTTGGAAGAGTTGCTGACCAAACAAGGCATCAATCCGCAATCGGTGGTGAGAAGCGTATTATTTAAAACCGCTTCAGATCAATACGTGCTTTTAGCAGTGGCAGGCGGTGGCCGCGCGGATTGGGCAGTGTTGCGCCAACATTTAAATGAGCGTAAGTGCCGGATGGCAGAGTTTGATGAGGTGCAGGCTGCCACGGGCTATGTAGTAGGCGCAGTGCCACCGATTGCACTACCAGAGGCAGTGAAAATTTTGGTGGATAATAGCGTAAAAGACTATACAACTGTGGTGATAGGCAGCGGCGTGCTGGGTTATGCGCTTTCTCTCAACAGTGTTGATTTACTTAAGTTGTTTGGGGATGCTGACCAAGGCACATTTACAGGTGCTTAGCGCCTTGGTTCAAGTACCTTGGTTTAAGCTCAGCATTGGCGTGAAATTACGCAATTAAGCTGCAATTTTTTTACATTCTTTCGCGCAGGCTTTACAGCTTTCACCACAAGCTTTGCAGGCTTCATGTTTGTCAGCATGTTTTTTACATTCTTCTTCACAATCGTTGCAAGCTTGTTGGGCAATGGCGGCAAGCTTTGGCAAATAAGCAGATTCTTGGTTAGCCAGTGATTGCAAAGCGCCACATAAGGCCAGCATTTGGTTCACACTTTTAGCGCAAGCTGCCATTTCAGTATCGCCTTGGCCTAACAAATGCAAGCAGTGGCTTAAGCAAGCTTGGCCTTTTTGAACGCAATCAGCCGCTGCTGCTACCAAGCCAGCATTTGCAGACATATTGTGGTGATGGTGTTGCATTTCGGCTGCCTGCGCACGCCCCATCGCTACAGCACTCGCAACTGCTAAACCACCAAATAATACTTCTCTTCTATTCATGATAAGTTCCTCAAAAAAGTTAATCTGTAGGGTGCTAAACGTTGGTTTTTCACCCAGTTTATCAGCAATTTAATACAGCAAGTTTAAGCTTATATTTTCATTACATCATTCGCGATGCTCTGCAAGCCAGTATCCATGCGGCTTCCAGAGGCATAAAATTCGCTCTGGCGTAAAATGGCACTTTTAAAATACTTTTTTACCTTAGTTAAGTCGGCTCCAACTCATGGGGTCAAACGGCTTGCTTTTGCGGCGTAATTCATAATATAAACCATTGGTTTCGTTGCCGCCGCTATTGCCAACTGACGCAATAGTATCGCCCGTATTAACGGTATCGCCCACTTGTTTAAGCACCGCTTGGTTGTTGCCGTATAAACTCATGTAGCCGTTGCCGTGGTCTAAAATAATCAGGTTGCCAAAACCGCGCAACCAATCTGCAAACACCACTTGACCGCTGGCGATGGATTTCACCTCAGCCCCTTCGCTGGCGCGAATAAATAGGCCTTTCCATGAAATGCCACTATCAGCGCGGGTAGAGCCAAAGCGGTTGACCACTTCACCACGCACCGGCAGGCGCAGTTTACCTTTGAGCGCAGCAAAATTTTCTCCTGCAAAAGGCGTTTCATCTGCACTGGGTTCTTCATCGTTTTCAATCACGTCTTCAGTCGGTTTTACATCGCTGGGTTTTACATCACTGGGCTGCGTGGTTTTATTTGGTTCAATCGGCGTGGTTTTAGGTTTAACACGTTTTTTTGTCACTTTTTTTGGCGGGATGATTTTGGCGAGCCGTTCCACTAAATTAGATAAGTTTTGCTCGTCACGCTTGAGCTTTTCAATCTCATTTCGTTGCGCTGAAATTTGCTGCGAAAGTGAAACAACCACTTTTGATTTAGCTTTTTTCTGGCTTTCTAAGGCTTGTTTTTCTTCTAATTGTTTTTGCTTAAGCGCTGCTACTTCTTTAAGGGCAGAGGCGGTTTCTGTATTTAATGCACTGATTTTATTTAAATTATTTTGCATATCGCTAATCAGCTGCGCACGGGCTTTTGCCACATAAGAAAAATACTGCACATCTTGCGCAATAGCACTGGGCTTTTCATTTTGTAAAATCATCTGCGCATAATTTTGCTGCCCTTGTGTATATTGCTGATACAACTGCTTACTTAATAGCTGCTGTTGCGCTGACAGCGCTAGGCTAGTGCTGAGAGATTCGGACTCTAACTTGCTGAGTTTTTTCTTGTTTTGTTGCTGTTTGTTGTTGATTTCAAAAAGTTTTCTATTGGCAACACTAATGGCCGTTTCGCTTTCTTTGAGTGCGTCGGCGGCATCTTTATGCGCAGATTGCGCATTGTCTAATTCTTTTTTGAGTGACTCTATTTTTTCTTTCACCTCGTTTAAATCTTGCTTAGACTCTTCCATTTTTTTGTTGGCAAGCGCAGTAGGCACAAACACCAACAACATTAGCAAAGAGATAAAGTAGCGGCTAAATAATGGCATTCAAAAAACTTTACAGCTTAAATGTTATTAAAACTGAACAAGGCTTTTGCCTGTCATTTCGCCAGGTTGGGCTAGCCCCATCATTTTTAATAGCGTCGGGGCTAAATCAGAAAGCGCACCGCCGTCTTTAAGGCTTGCGTTTCGGCCGATGTAAATGAGCGGCACTAAATTGGTGGTATGTTGTGTATGTGGTTGATTATTTTCTGCGTCAAACATCAGCTCAGCATTGCCGTGGTCAGCCGTGATCAGCACTTCACCACCGATGCTTTGCATGGCGTTTACTACACGGCCAATACAAGTATCTAGGGTTTCTACGGCCATAATGGCGGCGTTTAAATTGCCAGAGTGACCCACCATATCGCAATTAGCAAAGTTGCAAATAATGGCGTTATATTGTTTGCTTAAAATGGCTTCTTCTAGTTTTTCCGTCACTTCAAAAGCGCTCATTTCTGGCTGCATATCGTAGGTTTCTACTTTTGGGGATGGCACTAAAATGCGGTCTTCGCCAGCAAATATTTTTTCTTCGCCACCGTTAAAAAAGAATGTAACGTGCGGATATTTTTCGGTTTCAGCAATGCGCAATTGCGTTAAACCACGGCTGGATAAATATTCACCAAAGGTGTTGCGTACTTCTTGCGGTGGAAAAATCACCTGCGCTTTGGTTTCTTTTTTATCGTACATGGTCAGCGTAAAATAGTGCGCCAATTTTGGCTGGTGGCGACGATGAAAACCGTCAAAATCTTCTGCCAAAAGGGCGTGCGTAAGTTGTCTAGCGCGGTCACTTCTAAAGTTCATAAATACCACGCAGTCACCATCTTCTAAGTGAACGGGCGCTTCACCAGCGCGGCGTATGGCGGTGGTTTTAACAAACTCATCATTTTCACCGCGTGCATAAGCGTCTTGTAACCCAGCAGCGGCAGTATCGGCGGTAAACTCCCCCACGCCTTCGGTAAATAAGGTGTATGCAGATTCAACACGCGGCCAGCGTTTATCTCTATCCATGCCATAAAAACGCCCGCTGATAGAAGCGATTTTACCAACGCCTAGTGTTTTGCAATGCGTTTCAAGTGCGTCAATAAAGGGTGCTGCACTAATAGGTGGCGTATCGCGACCATCTAAAAAGGCGTGTACATACACTTTGCTTAAGCCTAGTTTGGCTGCCATGGTCACCATGGCGTGGATATGGTCTTGGTGACTATGTACGCCACCATCAGAAAGCAAGCCAAAAATATGCAAAGCTTTGTGATTATTTTTAACTTCAAGTAGCGCCGGTTTTAATTTAGCATGCTCAAAAAACTCACCACTGCTAATGCTATTGTTAATGCGCTCAAAATCTTGAAAGACTACACGCCCAGCGCCAATGTTAAGATGCCCGACTTCGGAGTTTCCCATTTGCCCGTCTGGCAGGCCAACATAATGCTCAGAGGCGTTGATAAGGGTGTGTGGAAATTGCTGCCAAAGGGCATCCCAATTGGGTTTTTTTGCTTGGGCGATGGCGTTGTCTTTTTTATCTTCACGATAGCCAAAGCCATCTAAAATGAGTAAACAAACTGGCGTAACGTTTTGCGGGGCGGACATGAGTTTGCCTCAAAAAAATGTATGAATAATGTGCCTATTTTAGCGCATTTGCACGTAAAATTCGTATTGAATTTTACATGTTGAAATTTGTTAGTTGCGTCACCACCATTATGTACATCAACCCTTGAAAGGAAGTTCGTGGAATTTTTAAAAGATAATGCGCTATTAATTGGCTTAGCCATCGGGTCTGCATTTATGCTGTTAATGCCCTCTGGTAAAAAATCGGCCAGTGGTGTGCCTAACTTAAACCCTGCCGAAGCGGTTACGCTAATAAACCGCTCAAACGCGTTCGTGCTTGATGTGCGCGAAGATGCAGAATTTGCTGCGGGGCATATTGCGAATGCTACGCATATTCCGCTAGCGCAAATGGCAACGCGTATTAATGAGATTAAAAAATACCAAAACAAACCAATTTTGGTCAATTGTCAGCGCGGTGCGCGTTCAGCGCAAGCGTGTAAATTGTTGCGTGAGGCCGAGTTTACGCAGGTGCATAATCTGCAAGGTGGAATGATTGCTTGGCAAGAAGCCAAATTGCCCGTTGTAAAAGGAGCTAAATAAATGGCCAATATTACGATGTATAGCACCGCTGTTTGTCCTTATTGCATCAACGCTGAACGTTTATTAACCAGTAAGGGCGTGAGTCAAATTAACAAGATTCGCATTGACTTGCAGCCTGAAAAACGCGATGAAATGATGCAAAAAACCGGCCGCCGCACGGTGCCACAAATCTATATTGATGATGTTCACGTAGGTGGGTTTGATGACTTGCGTGCGCTAGATTTAGCAGGCGGCTTAGACCCATTGTTGGCAAAATAAGGGTTATCAACTAATCTCTGATAAAATAACCCATTTTAATGGCAACAATTTTTATTAACTTTTTTTAAAGAATATATCATGGCAGAAAATAACGCAGCACCAGAACAAACAACACAACCTGCATTTAGCATCGAAAAAATTTACGTTAAAGATGCTTCATTGGAGATTCCAAACGCCCCGCAAATTTTTACCGACCGCACGCAACCGCAAGTCAATATTGAGTTGGCTAATCGTGCGCAAGAGCTTGAAAGTGGTTTTTTTGAAGTGGCCATTAAAGTCACGGTAACATCAAAAATTGCCGATAAAACGCTATTTTTGGTAGAAGTAGAACAAGCGGGCATTTTCCAGATTCGCAATGTGCCAGATGAAAATTTGGACATGATTATTGGCATTACTTGCCCCAATATATTGTTCCCTTATGCGCGTGAAAGTGTTTCTGATTTAGTGGTGCGTGGTGGTTTTATGCCAGTATTGCTCAATCCAATCAACTTTGAAGCGCTTTACGCACAACAAAAAGAGCAAGCTGAAGCTGCTGCGGCTAAACATTAATTAAGTATGTTGCGCCGCGTAGTTATTTTGTGTTGCATGCTAGTGTTGGTGCCCCTTACGGCATCCGCACTAGATTTTCGCTCAGTGGCGGTGACTAAAGCAACGCTCTACGATGCGCCTTCTAATGCGGCAAAAAAGGTGCTGCTTTTGAGCCAAAGTTATCCAGTAGAAGTGGTGGTAAATTTGGGTGACTGGCTCAAGGTGCGCGATGCCGAAGGCGGTTTAAACTGGGTGGAAGCCAAGCAGTTATCTAATAAACGTACAGTGCTTATTCGTAGCAATAATGCTGAAGTTAGGCAGGCTGCCGATGCAACATCCAAAATGCTAGCCACCGTCGAAAAAGAAGTTGTGCTTGAAGTGCTGGATGCTAAGCCAAACAGCGGTTGGGTAAAAGTTAAGCACCGTGATGGTGTGGTTGGCTATTTGCTGATTTCATCCACTTGGGGTACTGACTAAATGGCTAAAATTGCCGTGTTGGGTGCAGGCGCGTGGGGTACTGCGCTTGCGATGAATATCAGCCAGCGCCACCAAGTTTCACTTTGGGCTCGAAATGCTGGGCATGTCTCTGGCATGCGCAAGGCGCGCGCTAACCCCATGTATTTAGGGGATTTTAAATTTAATGACCAACTGCAAGTGGAAGACAGCTTGCAAACGGCGCTTGAGGATGCTGATTTAATTCTCTCGGTTGTTCCTACCGCTGGCTTTAGAAATATTATTAAAGATATTAAAGCGTTAGACTGCAAGTTACCGATTATTTGGGCGCATAAAGGTTTGGAGCCGCAATCAGCCAAGCTGCCGTATGAAGTGGCGCTGGAAGAGTTGGGCGACCCTAAAATCACTGGTCAACATTGGGGTGCATTGTCTGGCCCAAGTTTTGCCGCTGAACTGGTGCGTAATCTACCTACGGCGGTCACCTTGGCGGCCACCGATGAAGCTTTTTCCAACCAAGCCGCTTTGCTTATACATGGGGCTAACTTGCGCGTCTATCACAGTACAGATGTGATTGGCGTTTCCGTGGGTGGGGCGCTTAAAAACGTCATGGCGATTGCCGCTGGCATTAGTGATGGCATGGGCTTTGGCAATAATGCGCGCGCGGCTTTAATTACGCGCGGTTTAGCGGAAATCACCCGCTTTGGCGTGGCTTTAGGCGCTACGCCTGAAACCTTTATGGGCTTAGCGGGCGTGGGTGATTTAATTTTAACCTGTACCGGCCAATATTCTCGCAACCGCGAAGTAGGTTTGCAATTAGCCAGCGGAAAAACATTAAATGACATTTTGCAAGGCTTAGGCCACGTAGCCGAAGGGGTGAACACCGCGCGGGAAGTCATGCGCCGCGCTGAAGTTATTGGTGTCGATATGCCCATCACTTATGAAGTGAATCAAGCCTTAAGCAACGGCAAAAGCGCAAAAGACGCGGTAACAGACCTGCTTGGTCGCGAGCAAAAGCCTGAAGGCATTTAGACCATCGTTCGCCTTTTCGGTTATTGCCGCAAACTTCACACTCAGTTCACATAAGCGCTATATTCTGCGCTTTCGTCATATTTAAGTTTATTTTTATGCCCACCATTTTTTCACATGCGGTAGTTCCTATTGCAACCAGCTTAGGCATCGGTAATCTGGTTAGCCGTCGCTTGCTAGTGTTTTCAGCGTTTTGCGCCATTCTGCCAGACTTTGATACGCTTGCTTTTAAGTTTGGCATTCCCTATGCCTCGCAATGGGGGCATCGCGGGTTTACCCACTCCATTGCCTTTGCGCTGCTTGTGGCACTGCTGGCTATGTGCTTTGCGCGCCCATTAAAAAGTCGCGCTTGGGTGGTTTTTGTGTTGTCATTTATCGCAGTGGTGTCACACCCATTGCTGGATATGGCCACCAGTGGCGGCTTGGGCGTCGCGCTGTATTGGCCTTATTCTAACGAGCGCGTGTTTTTTGACTTTAGGCCAATTACGGTTTCGCCTATCGGTATAGCCAACTTTTTTACCGCGCGTGGCTGGGCGGTGTTGAAATCTGAATTTTTATGGGTGTGGCTGCCATCTATTATTTTGCTGTTTACACTTCGTGGCATGCGCCGTTAGCAATTAAACACCACCATCAAAACCCACTTGCCGCCATGCTTCATAAAGCAACACGGCTGCACTGTTAGATAAATTTAAACTGCGGCTATCGGGTAACATCGGCAAGCGTAAACGATGTGCAGGCAAAAATTCATTGCGAATACTTTCAGGTAAGCCGCGCGTTTCCGGGCCAAATACAAACACATCTTCATCTTTAAACTGCGTATTTGCGTAGTTGCTACTGCCTTTAGTGGTGATGGCAAATAGGCGTTTTCCCGCAAGTGCTAGTTTGCAATCCTGCCAGTTTTCATGCACTTGTAGCGTGGAATATTCGTGATAATCCAACCCCGCGCGTTTAAGTTGCTTATCTTCTAGCGTAAAACCCAACGGTTTTACCAAGTGTAAAGCCGCGCCCGTATTGGCACACAAACGAATAATGTTGCCGGTATTTGGGGGGATTTCCGGCTCAAAAAGGACGATATGAAACATGCGCTATTGTAACTGAACAAGCCTTTTTAGGCGTGAAATTTAGCCCGAGAGATTTTTGTGCCTCTGCAAGCCGCATGCAGACTGGCTTAGCGGGGAGGTGAAATGATATGTGCTAAAAATATCTGAATTTTGCATTAATTTTTATACTACATATTTACTAGCGGCCTGCGACAATTTGTCACATTATCAAGGTGACTTAAACCAAGTAAACTCTCATGAGTTATCAAAAAATAAAGCTATATAAAATATCGAGGGAGTTTTTGGATGCAGAAAAAGTATATTGTGTTTGCCATTTTGGCACTATTTGCTCAGGCCGCTAAAGCAGAACATTTTGAGGTAAACGAGCCAGTTGAAGATGGCGATTCAACTTTAGTGCTGGGTGAGGTGAAGGTTACTGCCTCAAAAACCGGGCCTTTACTCACGCGTAGCGTACTGAGTTCTGTGGATGTATTAGGTGCAGACAAAATTGAAAACCAAAATGTGGCCAATAGCTGGCAGTTGCTAGGGCAAATGCCTGGTGTGCAACTGACTGAATTTAAACAAGGTGCGGAATCAGGCAAACCATCTTTTAGAGCGTTTAACGGCGAGGGCGAAATCAATGCGGTGAAGTTGCTTATTGATGGTATTCCGAGCAACACCAACGATGGCAATATGCGCTATATGGATATGGTGTTTCCGCTTGAGCTAGAAGCAATTGAAGTGGTGCGCGGCACTAACGACCCGCGTTATGGCCTGCATAATATTGCGGGCAATATCAATATGATTACCAAGCAAGGTGGCGACTACGTGCAGGCGCGCGCTACTTATGGCAGCTTTAATACGATGGAAGGCCAGTTTGCCGCAGGTATTGAAAAAAATGGCTTTTCACAAAACTATTTTGCCGCAGTGCAAGGTTATGAAGGTTATCGCGATCATTCGGATTCAGATAAATACAGCTTAGCGGGCAAGTGGTTTTTTACGCCGGATAGCCAAAAGTTTAAAATTGGCTTGATTGCCAGAACCTATAATCACGAAGCAGATGAGCCAGGTTATTTAACCAAAGCGCAAGCGCACGATGATGATGAGCAATCCATGGCGCATAATGCGACAGATGGAGAAGACCGTGACATGGACCATTTAAGTGGTCATCTGGATTGGGCGATTTCTGATACCTTATCTTTTTCTGCCAAGACTTACCTTAATAAGATAGATGCGACCCGCTGGGTGACTTTTTCGTCTTTTCAGGGCCAGCAAGAACGTGTCACCAAAGAGCGCCATACCGGCTATTTAACAACACTGACCTGGCGGCCAGAGGTGAGTTTCTTGCATCGTTTTGCGCTCGAGGGCGGTTTTGACCAAGAGTGGCAAGATAATGAGAGCGAGCGTTACAGCACAAACAAACGCGTGCGCACGGCAAAGACGCGGGATCAGCAATTTGATTTTGACACTAAAGGCGCATACGTTCAGGCGATTATTCAGCCGATTGAATCTCTTAAACTGATTCCGGCGTATCGTGTAGATAGAATTGATGGCGATTACACCAATTATCTTAATGGCCGCACCTATAAAATTAATGATTACGGCGATATAGACCAACCAAAATTCAGTGCGGTTTGGACGCCGATTGAAGGCTATAGTTTATATGGCAACTGGGGACGAACATTTCAAGTGGGGGTAGGCACGGCTTCGTATAAAGTCAACCAAACCAGCGACCTTGAAGCCTCGATTAACGAGGGCTGGGAGGCAGGTTTGAAATTTAAGCCGGTCAATTGGTTGGATGGTCGTGTTGCCGTGTGGGAGCAACGCGCAAAAAATGAAGCGCGCCGTAAATTGGGTGATGCGAATAATGATTCGGAAAACATAGGCAAAACCAAACGTGACGGCGTGGATTTGCAGTTAAATGCCCGCCCCACTGATAACACTAACGTGTGGCTTTCATATTCTTGGCAAGATTCTAAAATATTGAAAGCAGATGCGGCTTCACTTTCAACGCAAGGTAACGAGATTGACCACGTGCCACATCATTTGTATTCTGGCGGGGTAGATTTTCAAGCCACGCCACAATGGCGCTTTGGGCTAAGCTTGCGCGGGCAGAGTGCGGCTTATATTGAGCGGGATAATACAGTGGGCAAGTTTGGAAAATTTACCGTGTATGATGCTTATGCCAATTATCAATGGAGCGACAATATCAGCCTAGATTTACAAGTGAAAAATCTTACAGACCGCTATTATGAGTACGTTTGGTGGAACACCACACCAAACCCGGACATCAGTATGCATGCGCCCAACGATGGTCGCGCTGTGTATTTGTCAGTTAACTTTAAAATGTAATGACGCAAAGAAATAAAATGCGCCGTTATTGGCTGGCGGCGCATCTTTATCTGGGCTTGTTGCTTGGCGGCTTTGCCGTGCTGCTGGGGCTGACTGGTAGTTTGTTGGTGTTTTATCCAGAGATTGACCAAGCCCTTAATCCGCATATTGCGACTAGCACAAATATTGGCGCGCCAGTGTCGTCGCAAGCCGTGCTTAATCAACTTCGTGCGCAATTTCCTGAGCGTACATTAGGCTGGCGCATTGAAATGCCCTTAAATGCGTCTAGGCCAATCATGGCGCGCTACATGAAAGCTGAAGAAAAAGCTGGCAAACATTTTGCGCCGCTGGTAGTCACCATAGACCCACAATCCTTGGCTGTCACCTCATCGCGCTTTTGGGGGGATTTTGCCGTCACATGGTTGTATGACTTACACTATACTTTGTTGCTGGAAGAGACTGGTAAAACAGTTTTGGCAATCATCGGCTTATTGTTACTAGTCTCGGTGGGTTCTGGTTTGTATTTGTGGTGGCCGCGCAGTGGTCATTTTAAATCTGCTTTTGCTTGGCGAAAAAACGCCCATATTAAACGGCGCGTGTATGACTGGCATAAAACCGCAGGCTTGCTTGGCTGTGTGTTTTTGCTAGTGCTTAGTGTGACCGGCGTAATGCTGGAAAAGCCGCACTGGTTTGAATCTACCCTTGCCATGCCAGCGCCATTATTTGAGCCCAAAAATGCGGTATCACAAGCCAATGGCCAGCCTGCTATTAGCTTGGATAAAGCTGTCGAAATGGCAAAGCAACGATTTCCGCAAGCTGAGGTGCGCTGGATTTACACGCCAGATAACGCGCAAGGCGTTTATCAAGTGAGACTGTATCAGGCGGGTGAAGTCGGGCGGCGTTTTCCTAAAACGATGGTGTGGATTGAGCAATACACAGGGGAAATACTGGCCGTTCGGGATGCGAGGCAGGATTTTTTTGGTGACACCGTAGTTGCATGGTTGCACCCTTTGCATAATGGTGAAGCCTTTGGTTTGTTTGGTCGCTGGTTGATTTTTTTTAGTGGATTTGTACCACTAATTTTGTTTGTCACGGGCATTATGCGTTGGCGACATAAACGGTCTAACGCCTGATTTTTTCGCAATATTTTCGCCCGAGAGATTTTTATGCCTCTGCAAGCCGCATGCAGACTGGCTTAGCGGGGAGGTGAAATGATTTGGTATTAAATTGCTTAAATTTTAAGCAATTTTTTGTGTGTATTGTGCGGTGAATTTTGCAGAAACTTAGTCCGTTAGTATTTTTGCAAAGTGCGTGCCACTACCCAGCATTCCACATGCGCGGCACCAGCTTTTTTGAGCGTTTTGGACAACTCGTTTAAGCTCGCACCGGTGGTCATCACGTCATCCACAATCGCAATGCGTTTGCCTGCTAAATTTGCACTGCATGCAAATACCCCTTTAATATTTTTTGCGCGTTCTTTAAGCGGCAGGCTGGCTTGTGGTGGCGTATATTTGGTGCGCGTACAACTGGTGTAATCAAGGGGAATATTGGATTGCTTTGCAAGTAGCTTGGCAATTTCCAGAGATTGGTTAAAGCCGCGTTCTTGCAGGCGTTGTGGATGCAACGGCATTGGAATCATCACATCAATGTTATGCAAGGTGTGATGCGTAATCATTAGCTGCGCAAATAAACGCGCAGTCTGTAATGCGCTGCCGTATTTATATTGCTGCATCAGCGCATCCAATGGAAATTCATAGCGCAAAGCGGCAAATGTTGCGTCAAAATCTAGTGGCTCTTTTAGGCAGTGGCCGCAAATAGGGTGGTTTGAAAGTAAACCGCATTGTTGGCAATGTGGCGCGGTGTGCCACGGCAGTGCATCAAAACAATCTTGGCATACATCTTTACCTGTATTTGTACTAGCGGCACATAGCAAGCATTGGCTTGAAAATAACCAATGGTTAAATTTTGCACAGTTGTTAATAATTTGTTTGATTTTCACTTTACAGCTTATAATGTCGTCATTAACTTGTTTATATTTAAAGGTTTATTCGATGCAAACGTCAACACAAACAGTCATCAACACCGACAGTTTAAAACATCATAGCAAACAATGTTCAACTTCAGCAGATTCTGGAGTCAATCGCTGGCGTGTGGAAGATATTGTCGCGTTGTATGAATTACCTTTTAACGATTTGATGCATCAAGCGACGACTGTTCACCGTGAAAATTTTGACGCTAATGGTGTACAAGTGAGTACGCTTTTATCTATTAAAACAGGCGGCTGCAGTGAAGATTGCGGCTATTGCCCACAAGCAGCGCGTTACCACACCGATGTTGAAAACGAGCCGATGATGCCGATTGATGAGGTGTTAGCGGCTGCACGTGAGGCAAAAGACAATGGCGCAAGCCGTTTTTGCATGGGTGCCGCATGGCGTAGCCCAAAACAGCGTGATTTAGAGCCTGTACTTAAAATGATTGCCGAAGTGAAAGCGATGGGTTTAGAAACTTGTGCAACCTTGGGCATGTTAAAAGATGGCCAAGCTGCACAGCTTAAAGAGGCCGGCCTAGATTATTACAATCACAATTTAGACACCGCCCCAGAATTTTATGGCGATGTGATTACCACGCGCACGTATCAAGACCGTTTAGATACGCTAGATAGCGTACGTGAAGCGGATATTAATGTGTGCTGCGGCGGTATTATTGGTATGGGTGAATCGCGCAATCAACGTGCGGGTTTAATCGCGCAACTCGCCAATATGGAGCGCCCACCAGAAAGCGTGCCCATTAACTTGCTCACGCAAGTAGAGGGCACACCTTTGCACGGCACAGAAGAGTTAGACCCGTTTGAATTTGTGCGCACCATTGCGGTGGCCCGCATTACCATGCCAAAAAGTTTTGTGCGCCTTTCCGCAGGTCGCCAAAGCATGCATGAAGGCATTCAAGCCTTATGCTTTTTAGCGGGCGCAAATAGTATTTTTTATGGTGAAAAGCTACTCACCACAGGTAACCCAGAAGCTGAAACCGATAAAAAATTATTTGCAAAATTAGGCTTACACGCTATTTAACATGCTGGTGTCACTTCAAAAAGCGTTAAATCAGCGCGCGCAAGATGGTTTGCTGCGCCAACGGCGCTTGCTGGATTCACCGCAAGCCGAGCACATTGTGGCCGATGCTCAGCCCTATTTATCGTTTTGCAGCAATGATTATTTAGGCTTAGCAAATCACCCTAAACTCGTTGCTGCTATGCAGCAAGCAGCGGGCGATTCTGGCGTGGGTAGTGGTGCTTCTGGCTTGGTGACTGGGCACCATCGTTACCATGATGAATTAGAAAAACAACTCGCCAAGTTTGTAAATTTGCCAGCCGCACTACTATTTTCAACTGGCTACATGGCTAACATTGGTGTGCTAGGCGCGCTGGTTGGGCGTGGTGATGCCATTTTTGCGGATAAGCTCAATCATGCTTGCTTGAACGATGGCGGTTATTATTCGCTGGCGGAGTTTAAGCGCTTTGCCCATAACGATGTGCAAGCTTTAGAAAAATTGCTCAAAGCCAGCACCGCCAAGCACAAAATCATCGCGGTAGATGCGGTATTTAGTATGGATGGCGATATTGCGCCGATTCCAGAATATTTAGCACTTTGTGAGCAATATGACGCGTATCTTTATATCGACGATGCGCATGGGTTTGGTGTGCTGGGTAAGCATGGTGCAGGCACATTGGGCCACTTTAACTTAAAATCGCCACGGATTATCATGATGGCTACTTTGGGCAAGGCGGCAGGTGTGGCCGGTGCTTTTGTGGCGGGTGAGCAAGTGGTGATTGACTACCTAATTCAAACTGCTAAAAGCTATGTATATTCAACCCCGGCACCGCCAGCATTGTCAGCCACCTTGTCAGCTTCGGTTAAGTTGATAGAATCGGGTGATGACTTACGCGCGCATTTGTACGACTTAATTGCGTTACTCAAAGCCGAGCTTAAGCTTAATAAATGGCAGCTTATGCCATCCACCACCTCAGTGCAGCCGCTAATTATTGGCGATAATTTTAAAGCAGTCGCGGTGAGCAAATATTTACAGGCAGTCGGCATATTAGTGCCCGCCATTCGTCCACCCACCGTGCCGGTGAATACCGCGCGTTTGCGCATTTCACTCTCCGCTGCGCACAGCAAAGAGGATGTTTTGCGACTAATTTCAGCGTTGCAAGAAGCAGAAAAGGAGCTAACGTGAGCTTACATGTTGAAGTGATTGGTCAAGGCCAGCCGTTAGTGATGTTGCATGGTTGGGGATCACATGGTGGCGTTTTTCAAACTTTAGTTAAGCCGCTGAGTAAGCTGTTTACGCTGCACTTGGTGGATTTACCCGGACATGGCAACAGCCGCCCGATAGAACCTTATCACCTGTATGCAATGGCCGATGAAGTGGCCGAGATTTTGCCAGCCCATGCCGATGTACTTGGCTGGTCGCTCGGCGGGCAGGTGGCGATGCGTCTAGCGCTCGATAAACCCGATATGGTGCGTAGAATGGTGCTGGTGGCGGCAACACCTTGCTTTGTGAATAAGCCAGATTGGCAAATCGGCACAGAGCCACGCGTGTTTGATGATTTTGCGACTAGTCTTAATCTCGATTACAAAAAAACCATGCAGCAAAACCTCACACTGCAATGCATGAACGCCAAAGATGCCCGCAAAACCATAAAAGTTTTGCGCGACAAATTTGCAGAACGCCCAGCAGCCAATACGCAAGCGGTTCGCCATAGTTTGCAAGTGTTACTCGACACGGATTTGCGTGAAGAAATTCCCAATTTGCGCAAACCTACACTGCTAGTGCATGGTGACCGCGATAACCTTGCCCCCGTGCAAGCTGCACATTGGATGATGCAGAATTTACCAGCAGGCTTTTTGCGCGTTATGGCTGGTTCAGCGCATGCGCCATTTTTATCGCATCAAGAGCAGTTTGTTGAGGCGATTGTTCAGTTTTTAGAACCCTAACTTCGCATTTAATGAACGATATTTACCACATTGATAAAGCCCGTGCGCGCGCTTCTTTCGGGCGTGCGGCAGATAGTTACGATGCGGCCGCTATTTTGCAAAAGCAAGTGCGCGATGAAATGCTTGGCCGTTTAGACTTGGTGAAGCTTGAGCCGCAAGTGGTGTTGGATGCAGGCTGTGGTACGGGCATGGCGAGTTTAGCACTGCAAAAAAAGTACCCAAAAGCGCAAGTTGTCTCGCTTGATTTTGCCCTGCCCATGTTGCAAAAGACGCGTAAAGTATGTGCCAGTATGGGTTTTGTTAATCAGGTTAAAAACTTATTTTCCGGTGAAAAGCAAGGCTTAATTTGTGCGGATATTGAAGCGCTACCACTGGCTACTGCTAGCGTAAATCTGGTATGGTCAAACTTAGCTATTCAGTGGTGTAACGATTTAGACGCAGCCTTGCAAGAGTTTCATCGCGTGTTGCAGCCAGAAGGCTTGCTGATGTTTAGCACTTTTGGCCCAGATACACTCAAAGAGCTGCGCGTGGCCACCGCGCAACAAAACACCACCAGCATTAGCCGGTTTATTGATATGCACGATATTGGCGATGCGCTAGTGCGTGCTGGTTTTAGCGCACCTGTGTTGGATGTGGAACGTTTTACCCTGACTTATGATGATGTGAAAAGGGTGATGCGTGACCTGAAAAGCATAGGCGCGCATAATGCCACAGATGGCCGTGCGCGTGGCTTGCAAGGGCGCGGTTTTTTGCAAAAAATTGAAGAAAATTACGAGCGATTTAGGCGAGATGGCAAGCTGCCCGCCACTTTTGAAGTGGTGTATGGCCATGCGTGGCGCGGCAAAGATAAGCCCAAAAATAATTCTGGTCTTGAAGATGGCGTGTCAACGGTGACTTTTAAGCCAAGAAACAGGTAAAGTGAAACCGCAATCCTATTTCATCATCGGCACCGATACCCATGTAGGCAAAACCTATATTGCCAGCGCGTTGATTCGGCACTTTGTAGCGGCAGGCTTTAAAACAATTGGTATGAAGCCGATTGCCTCTGGCTGTTATACCGATGCGCACGGGCAACAAATCAATGATGACGTGCAAGCACTCAAAGCGGCAAGCAACGTGCAAACTGTGCATAACCTCATTAACCCGTATGCTTTTGCGCCAGCCATTGCGCCCCATATTGCGGCACAGCAAGCGGGGGTGAATATTCAGTTAAATGTGATTAAAGAGGCATATCAACAACTTAGCCAATTAGCTGAAGTAGTGATTGTAGAAGGCGCAGGCGGATTTTTAGTGCCGCTTAATGATACCCAAAGACTGGCAGATTTAGCGGTGCAATTGCAGTTACCCGTTATTTTGGTGGTCGGTATCAGGCTGGGGTGCATTAACCATGCGCTACTCACGGTGGATGCTATTCAAGCGCGCGGTTTAACTTTAGCAGGTTGGGTTGCCAACCAGATTGAGCCTGACATGCCGATGTTTGCAGAAAATTTAGATAGCTTAAAACAACGTATTTCAGCACCTTGTTTAAGTGTGGTGAAGTGGCAAAAACCTGCCAAATTTAACCTTTAAAAAAACATCAAAAAAAGCCAAACAATCGCCCGAGAGAATTTTATTCCTCTGAGACTGGGTTTCGCATTCGACTTAGTGCTTTAGCACTTAGCGAGAATGGTGATGCCAAGCACTGGTAAAGGAGAGGTCAAAAGATTTGATGAGAAAATGCGATTAAATTATCGTATTCTTGAATTCTCTTTAATAACATTTTTAAAAGCGTAGCCGGATGGCTTGAGCGTGGTGCGATCAGCATAAAAAAGCCCGTAAAACGCTTCTCGACTATGCGAGTACGCATCCGGATTATTTTCATCCAACGGTGTTGTTTCAGGAAACTCACTATCCAGCAAGTTATACCAACAGGCAACCGGAACAAAGCCCCACTTTTTAATTAGCGCGGCCATTTGCTTCAGGTAAAGTGCTTGGCCTTGTTCAGATGAATATTTGCCGGGCGTGATGCTTTCTGAGCCGTTCCAGTTGCGGCTACTGCTAAAGCCAAATTCGGTAAACCAGATTTTTTTGCTCGCCTGACCTTTCGCATCCAATATTTTGCGGATTCTTTGCACGCTCACCGAAGAGCACCAATAAGAAAAAGCACCCTGCGGGCATTCATTAGGCCCAAAGCGCGTGCCTTTTGGGTTGTCGCCAGGGTATTCAGAAGTGTACGGATGCATTGAAATCGCATCAAACGAATATTTAAATTGCGGATTTTGATACAGCACGCTTAAAAAATCCGTATCACCACCGGCAATGCTGCCAGCCAACACAACCGCTTGCGGGTCGTTAGATTTAACCGCACGGTAAGCCGCTACCACCATTTTGGCATATTCCACCGCGCCGTTCAGGCTAACAAACGAGCCGTACTCATCGTTTCTGGTGGTGCGTGGTGGCAGGCCATGCCAAAAATAAATCAGATTAGGCTCATTCCAAATCTCATACGCCAACACGCGGCCTTGATAACGCTTTGCCATCAAGCCAATCGCATCGGCATAATCTTGCATATTTTTAGGTGGGTAAAGCACATTCCAGTCTTGATTCTCGCAATTTTTTTTAGGGTCAGAAGAAGCCCAGCACGGCGTTTGCGAAAAAGTAATAATCAGTTTGGCGTTCAAGGCGCGGCTTGCGGCCACCTCGGCATCCAACTCTTGCCAAAACCATTCAGGCACCGTGCCTTTTTGAGACTCTTCCATCAAATGCCAAGTCACGGGTAGGCGAATCACCTGCGCCCCAAGCTGGCGCAATGCGCTTTCGTTACTGCTTAGGTTTTTGATGGCGCTGATATTTTCTGTATGCACGCCAATCAACGGGGCGGCAAAAGCACTGCCAAGCAAAAGCTGACATAAAATAAAAATGCTAATAAAACAACTTTTAAATAGGGTCATCGCGCACCTCACAAATGTTAAAAAAAGCGGCAGAATTAACCAATAGTACAGCACATTTGGCAATTTGATAAACGTTTAGAAATCAACAAAAATCGCCCGAGAGAATTTCATGCCTCTGCAAGCCGCATAGAATAAGGCTTAGCGAGAAGGTGAAATGATGTTGTGTTAAATTTGAGCTAAAAAAGCAATTAAATATATGTAAAAAATTGGCTCAGTATGTAGGGCGTATTAGTGCAACGTAATACGCCGAAGGTAAAATTTTTATACGGCGGATTACGAAAGCTAATCCGCCTTACGCGGACTTGCAGGCTTAATAATGATTGATTTGATGGTCAAAATTGCAATTCCAGCAAGAAAGGTGGCAAAAACAATGTAAGAAACTCCTAAAAGGGGACCTTGAATACTTGGTGGAGTAACTTGAATTATGGAGTTACCAAGCTCACAAAAAATCCTACCTTTTCTCGACTTGCAAACTTCTGACTGAATAGATGTAGCATTAAATAAGGGGATGCTTTGTATGACAAAAACGTAGGCTAAAAAAAGTAACAGCAAAATAGCAATCACTTTAAAAAATGGGCGAACTTCGTAATCTTCAGGTCGTATCTGCTTTTTCATTATTCAATTTGTTATCACCGCTTACTTCGCCACTTCCGCCGCTTCTACCACCACTTTGTAAAGTTGTGCTTCTTGCGGTGTAGCTACTTTTTCGCCAATGGCAATTTGGTTGCGTTTGCCCGGTGCCACGCCGCCTGAAATTGTCATTGGTGCACTTTGGGCAATGGCGCGGCCAGTTTTGCCATCGTATTTCACCACACGCACTTGCACGCGACCCACAGGCACGCTGGTGTTATTTTGCACTACAGCAAATAAATTGCCAGCGTTATCTGCCACTGCGCCAGATTGTATGTATTTGCTTGGGTTGCGCGGTAAATCAATACGCACGCCACGGGCATTGGCTTCTTTGCCGTATTCTGAATCTGAGCCTGCCGCCACAGAATAATGTTTTAGCGCGCCGTCAATATCACCTCGGTCTTCAGCAATAGCGCCGAGCAAAGCGTGGCCAGGCGCAGTGGGTAGCAATTCATTAGCGCGTTTCAAAAACGGCTCGGCTTCTGCTTTTTTGCCCGCATTATATAAAGCAATGCCGCTTTGCACGTGCGGTTTAAAGTAGTCAGGCTGTAGTTTGATGGCTTTGTCATAATAGGCGAGCGCTGCATCGGTTTTTTTCTCGGTTAAGGCAATATCGCCTAATAACTCTTGAAAGCGCGCCTCGCGCGGCTCACCTTTAATGGCTTGGTTGGCAAGCGCGGTGGCTTTTGCGGTATCTTTTGCAACCAGTGCTTTAACCCCATCGTCATAAGCTTTATAAGCGGCTTGGGTGCTTCTTAACTTAGCGGTTTTTTGCGCATAGACTTCTTTACCCCATTCGCCACCAGCGCCTACTTTTGCTAGCGTCACTTTATTAGCATCTACGCGGGCTTGTGAGGGCGGGTGGCTGGCAAATAAGCCATCAATAAAGTTACTTTTACGGTCTGCACTTAAGCGCACAAAAGTTTCTTGCAAGGTCACTGCCGCCGCTGGGTCATACCCTGCTTTTTTCATGTATTGCATGCCATAAAGGTCAGATTCACTTTCGGCATCGCGCCCATATTTGCTCATGGTGAGCGCTGCCCCAAGCTGCGCGCCGCCTACAATTAAATTACCATAGTTGCTATTTTGCGCACCAATACCCACGGCAATCATCGCACCTTGCATAAATACGCCGCGCTCCATGCTTTTTGCGCCATGGCGTGCGGCCGCGTGCACAATTTCATGCCCCATCACCGCTGCTAATTCGGCTTCACTGTTTAACTCATAAAGTAAGCCGCGGTTAAACGCTATTTTGCCGCCCGGCATGGCCCAAGCATTGGGCACAGAGTCATTTAAAACAACAAATTCATAAGGTAAATCTGGGCGGTCAGACACCGCGCCTAAGCGTTTGCCAATGCCTTGCACGTATTCGGTAAGTTCGGGGTCAATAATATAATCGCCACCTTGCGATTGCCGCGCGGGTGAGTAATTTTGTTTACCAATTTCAATTTCTTGGTTTTGTGAAACAAACTGAATTTCTTTTTTCTTGGTGACAGGGTTTGTGCCGCATGCCGTGGTGATTAGCGCGAGTGAGGCGATTAAAAGAACAGAAAACTTTCTTGAAATAGTTTGTGTTAGCATCATCAAAAACCTCAAATAATGGTTTAATAAAGTTGGTGCGCTTGCATATAACTCAGCACATCATCAGGTAACAAATAGCGTACGGAGTGCTGATTTTTCACCGCCTCTCGTATCGCCGTAGATGAAATGTCTAGCGCGGTAATATGCTGCATTGTAATCAGCCCAAACGCGTTCTTTGCTAAATCATCACCAAGCTCAGTGTAATGCGCTTGCAAATAGCTTTCAAGTGTTTTAGGTAAGCCTATTTTTGGTTGATTGGGTAGTTGAGGCCGCGCAACCAAGCAAATATGGCATAGCGATAAAAGTTCATCCCAGCGGTGCCATGTGTTAAGTTTTGTAAAAGCGTCATTACCCATCATTAACGTGATACTGGTCTGCATGCCAAGCTCATCGCGCAGACTGCGTAAAGTGTCATAAGTGTACGAATTTCCTACGCGCAAAAGCTCACGGTTATCCAAGCTAAAAAGTGGATTATTAGCAATGGCTAACTGCACCATGGCGGCACGATGATCGGCAGAAACTTGTGGTGCTGGCTTGTGTGGTGGGTTGGCAGAGGGGATAAAACGCACTTCGTTTAAGCTGAGTGATTCAGCCAGTTCTTGCGCCATGCGCAAATGCCCAAAATGGATGGGGTTAAACGTACCACCGAGGATGCCAATAGTATGCATACAAATGGCAAAGGCTAATATTTATGCGCGTACATGCCCATCGCCCAGCACCACATATTTGAGCGAAGTTAGCCCTTCTAAACCCACAGGGCCGCGTGCGTGCAGCTTGTCGGTTGAGATGCCAATTTCAGCTCCCAAACCATATTCAAAGCCATCAGCAAAGCGTGTTGATGCGTTCACCATCACCGAGCTAGAATCTACCTCGCGCAAAAAGCGGCGTGCTTTGGTGTAATTTTCCGTCACAATCGCCTCGGTGTGTTGGCTAGAGTGCTGGTTGATGTGCGCAATCGCTTCATCCAAACCGCTCACCACTTTGCATGAAATAATCGCCGCCAAATATTCGGTGTAATAGTCTTCATCCGTGGCTGGTTTGGCTTGTTTCACAAGCGCACAGGTTTCCGCACAACCGCGAATTTCAATGCCGTGTCCTGTCAGCATATCCGCCAATTTTGGTAACATTTCTTTGGCAACTGAGCGGGCAATCAAAAGTGATTCTGCTGTGTTGCAGGTGCCCAAGCGCTGCGTTTTGCTGTTCTCCAAAATGCGCAAAGCTTTATCAAAATCCGCGTCATCATCCACATACACATGGCAATTACCATCTAAATGCTTGATGACAGGAATGCGCGCATCATTACTAATACGCTCTATCAAACCTTTTCCGCCGCGTGGCACAATCACATCTACATATTGCTTCATGGTAATCAGCTCGCCTACCGCTGCGCGGTCAGTGGTTTCCACCACTTGCACGGCAGTTTTTGGCAAGCCAGCCGCTTGCAAACCCTCATGCACGAGTTTAGCTAACGCTTGGTTGCAATGAATCGCCTCGCTACCGCCGCGCAAAATCGCCGCATTGCCAGACTTAATGCACAAGCCAGCCGCATCTACCGTCACGTTTGGACGGGCTTCGTAAATAATGCCAATCACGCCTAAAGGCACGCGCATTTGGCCAATTTGGATGCCGCTTGGGCGATATTTAAAATTGCTCATTTCGCCAATGGGGTCAGGTAGGGTGGCAATTTGTTGTAAACCTTCGGCCATGCTCGCAATCGTTTTTTCGCTAATCGCTAAACGGTCTAGCATTGCTGGCTCAAGGCCATTTGCTCGCGCAGCGTCTAAATCGAGCTTATTAGCCGTCAGCAGCGCGTCTTTTTCACGCAAAATCGCCTTGGCTATCGCGTTCAACGCGTTGTTTTTTTGAATCGTATCGGCACTCGCCATAAAGCGTGAAGCCTTGCGCGCTTCAATGCCAATATTTTGCATATAGGTTTGAATGTTCATCGTGTTTTTGTCCATGCTTGATTATACGTTTTTGTGTGCAGAATTAAAACAAATCAGCATCGTAATACGTGTATCAAACGCCGCTTAGTAAAAAATCAACGGCAGCAATAATGTCATTTTGGTAAGCCGTTAAAACCTCAATTTCTGCACCCAATTCACGCTTGTTAATCCCCGCTAGTTGCGGCGTCATCATGCAGTAATCTTGTCCTTGCACAGTTAAAATTGGGGTGAGCTTATTCATGGGCTGGTGCATCATCGTTTTTACCGATGTAAGCGGCACAACAACACAGGTTTGCATAGAAGCCAGCAAATCATTTTGAATGTTGAGCAACAATGGATAAGCCGTTTGCGTGGCCTTATTTTTGTTTTGATAAACGCTAAATTGTGACATTTAAAGGGTTCTTAAAACACACGTAAGGTATCAGAAAACGTACCTTGTTCATCCACTAGCTGGTTATAGGCTTCTATCGCTTGCTTGTTTTGCGCAAGCCAAGCTTCTTGTTGCTTGGTCTTTATAACAGCGATAAGACTCTCTTCTAAAGTAGCCGATAAATTGATATTAAGCGCACGTGCTTTATTGAGTAAATCGCTATTCACGCTTAAATTAGTGGCGCGTTTGGGCGCTTGGGTTTCATAAATAACTTGCATTATTATTCCTTTTCTCAATTATAGAGCGATGCGCAAATTGTATGCGCATTGAAAGTGCGCGTCAATGCTATTGAGGATTTAGAAAAATATGCACAACGCTCGAATTTTTAGAGGAGGTGTAACAGCACATTTAGTGGCCGTTATTTATTGCAATTTAATCGCTAAATAGCGCAAAAAATCCCCCGAGAGATTTTTATGCCTCTGGAATCCGCATCCAGACTGGCTTGGCGGGGTGGTGAAATGATTAGGTGGGAAATTTGCTTAAAATTTTAACAATTTCTATTTGTAAAATTATGGTCTGCGCACCTTCGCTAGCCCAAAACAAAGTCGCGAAATTTCCAGCCAAGCGTCGCCCAGCATCACGCCTTTGGCGGTTTTATCAATATCGGCGAGTTTTTGTAAAGCGGCCTCAAGTTGACGCAGGCTTAACCTTGCCAAGGCGCGTTTGGTGAGGGCTTGTTTGTCGCCAAAAATGCGGGCGTTGGTCATGGCAGTTTGTATGTTCTCACCGCGCGCTTCGGCTTGTTTTACGCGCACTAAAGGCCGCAGCACCCACATGAGCGGGCTCATTACTGCTACTGGGTTTTCGCCTTCATCTTGCAGGCCTTGCAAAATGCGGGCGGTGCGGGCAGCATCGCCCAAAAGTACAGCTTCGCCCAGTTGAAAAGCATCAAAGCGCGATACATTGAGCACCGCTTCGCGCACGGCCTCGTCGGTGAGCTCGCTTTGCGGGTAAAGTAGGCCGAGTTTTTGCACTTCTTGGTTAGCGGCAAGCAAGTTACCTTCCACTTGGTTAGCTAAAAAATCAAGCGTTTGTGGGCTGGCTTGTTGGCCTTGCTGGGCGAGCCTGTTTGCAATCCATTTAGGTAAATTAGCTGCGCTCACTTCATCATTAGCTATCACAATAGCATGTTGCTCAAGCGCGCTAAACCATGCACTGTTTTTGGCTTCGCGCTCTAGCTTAGGCAAAATAATAATCGTAGTGGTGTCGGGGAGTGGTTTGCTGGTTAGGGCTTGCAGCGCTTTGCCACCATCCACACCCGGTTTGCCATTGGGGATGTTAATTTCAAGTAAACGCAAACTGGCAAAAAGCGAGATGGATTGACCGTAAGCTTCGATTTGCTGCCAATTAAAATTACGCTCAACGGTTAAGCTGTTACGCTCAACTACTATTTGCCCGCCGCTAGAGGCGAGGCCTTGCGTGCGGGCTGCGGCGCGGATGGCATCTAAGCATTCACGCTGGGCTAGCGGCTCATCGCCCACCAGCACGTACAGTGGCTTTAAGCCTTGACTTAAATGTTTTTCAAGTTGCGCCTGCGCTAGCTGCATGGCCTATTTAGGTGTGACTTTGATGGCTGATAGCCTGCGCATGATTTCGCGAATGGCATCATTGCGCATATCGGTATTCAGCTTGTTTTCTTCGTCTAACTTGCCAAGCAAGGCGTTATCGTTATATGAAAAATCACGGCGACTTTGCACAAGTTGCGGTGTGCTCCAAGTTTCGCTGGCAGGGTCACGCGTTCTGTAGCTGATGCGGTAATTGAGTTCGTATTCACGCACCACACCACCGCCACTGAGTGACAAAATGCGCTTTTCATTGGCTTCATCAAGCAGTTCTAATAATAATTCAGCATCTTCAACCTTATTGACTACCTGAATGCCATTGGTTTTAAATGATTGATTTAGCTCTCTTGAAATGCTCAGCGTATTACCTTGCACAAAAATGGTTTTAAACGATAAATTAGCCACACCGCGCAGTTGAAAGCCGCAAGCTGCAAGCGTGGTGCAAAGCAAAAAAATGCTAACAAAATTAAAACGTGCAAATTTTTTCATGTTGTTTATCCTAATGTGAGCGTGCTTACTTAACCCAACCAATTGATAGCCTAACTAATTTATAAACTAGCTTACTACGACGTTAATGAGCTTGTTTGGCACAACAATCACTTTACGTACCGCCATATTAGGCTCAATATATTTTTGCACAAAGGGTTGTGCAACAGCTAGTTTTTCTAAGGCTTCTTTAGGCTCAGATTTAGCCACGGTAATGCTACCGCGCAGTTTGCCGTTCACCTGAATCATATATTCTACGCTGTCTTGCACCATGGCGGCTTTATCAGCAGTTGGCCAATCTGCTTCTAGAATTTGGCTGTTGGGGCAAAGCTCAGCCCAAATCGCTTGGCAAATATGCGGCACAATAGGTGAAAGCAGTAAAGCCACATTTTGCAACACTTCTTGTCGCACACTGCGGGTTACAGTATCAGTACCATCAATTTTTGCCAGCGCGTTCATGAGTTCCATCACGCTTGAAATAGCAGTGTTAAAACTATGGCGACGACCGTAATCATCGGCAACTTTTTCTATGGTGCTGTGTAGTTGCAGGCGAATGGCCTTTAGCTCTGCATTTAAATCGCCCGCCGTGTAAGCGTTAATAGTGCCTAGTTCTACATGATCAAACGTAGCTTTCCATAACCGTTTTAAAAAGCGATGCGCACCTTCCACGCCGCTATCTGCCCACTCCAAGCTTTGCTCAGGCGGAGCGGCAAACATCATAAAAAGCCGCGCCGTGTCTGCGCCGTAAGTATCTATCAGCTCTTGCGGGTCAACCGTGTTGCCTTTGGATTTGCTCATTTTAGAGCCATCTTTAAGCACCATGCCCTGCGTGAGCAAATTGGTGAAGGGCTCGTCATTGTTGAGCAAGCCGACATCACGCATCAACTTATTAAAAAAACGTGCGTAGAGCAAATGCAAAATAGCATGTTCAATACCGCCGACGTATTGGTCAACGGGCAGCCAGTAGTTAGCACGTTCGTCAGCCATACTGGTTTTGCTATCAAAGCTGGCATAGCGCGCAAAATACCATGAAGATTCAAAAAAGGTATCAAGCGTGTCTGTTTCACGCGTGGCTTTGCCGCTGCATGTTGGGCAAGTGGTTTCGTAAAAGTGCGGGTCTTTTTTAATGGGTGAGCCCACGCCATCCATCACCACATCTTCAGGTAAAACTATGGGTAACTGTTCAGCAGGTACAGGTACTTCACCACATTTTTCGCAATGAATAATCGGAATCGGGCAGCCCCAATAGCGTTGGCGTGATACGCCCCAATCGCGCAGGCGATATTGTGTGCGGCGTTGCCCCAGTTTTTTGGCAGATAATGCCTCAGCTATTTTTTGCGAAGCTTGCTCAAAATTTAAGTCGTTAAATGCGCCAGAGTTAAACAAAATACCGTGCTCAACCATCGGTAGCACGTCTTTATTGCTCACTTTAATGACTGTTTTTGTGGGTAGGCGATATTTTTTTGCAAATTCAAAATCGCGTTCGTCATGCGCTGGCACCGCCATCACCGCACCTTCACCGTAACTTGCCAACACATAGTTGGCCACCCACACTGGTAAATGTTCGCCATTGAGCGGGTGCGTTACAAATAAGCCTGTAGCCATGCCTTTTTTCTCGGCGGTTGCCACATCTGCTTCGGCCACGCTACCGCGTTTGCATTCAGCAATAAATTCTGCCAGCGCTAGATTGTTTCTGGCGGCAATTGTGGCTAGTGGATGCTCAGCGGCAATTGCTACATAAGTGGCGCCCATCAAGGTATCTGGGCGTGTCGTGTAAACTTTTAAATTACCTTGTTGACCGATAATGGGAAACTCCACTTCGCAACCAAAGCTTTTGCCTATCCAGTTGCGCTGCATGGTTTTAACTTGCTCGGGCCAGCCTTCAAGTTTGTCTAAATCATTGAGCAATTCTTCTGCATAGGCAGTGATTTTCATGAAATATTGCGGAATATCGCGCTTTTCTACCAGTGCGCCACTGCGCCAGCCGCGACCGTCTATCACTTGCTCGTTTGCCAGCACAGTGCCGTCAATTGGGTCCCAATTCACCGTCGCGGTTTTTTTGTAGATAAGACCTCTTTTAAACAACTCTGTAAATAGCCATTGCTCCCATTGATAATATTCGGGTTTGCAGGTGGCAATTTCACGGTTCCAATCTACGCCCAAGCCTAATTGCTTAAGCTGCGTTTTCATGTGCTCAATGTTTTCATACGTCCATTTAGCGGGCGCAGTATTGTTTTTAATGGCAGCATTTTCAGCAGGCAAGCCAAACGCATCCCAACCCATGGGTTGCATTACGTTAAAGCCTTTCATCTTATGAAAACGGCTTAATACGTCACCAATGGTGTAATTGCGTACGTGCCCCATGTGCAAGCGTCCGCTTGGGTAAGGGAACATTGAAAGACAGTAGTATTTTGGTTTGTCGGATTGCTCAGTAGCTGCGAAAGTTTTGTTAGTATCCCAATCCGCTTGGACGGACTGTTCGATTTCTTTAAAAGGATATTGCTGTTGCATGGTTTAGCTATTCTAATAATTTTTAGTGAATAGCTAAATTATACCTTGTAGGATTGCGCGCGTTAAATCAATCTTTTAATAAAATGCCATGCGCGAATACTTTGCCATCAACTTTTATTTCAATGCGCTGATTATTTTCAACTTTTAAGTCATCTGGTAATGGTAATTCCACACGATTCCATTTGCGTGCATTGTCGGGTCTATATTGGCTGGACTTGCCCGTAGGTAAAGTTGGATAGCTGATTTCCACTCTTGTGCCATTTTCTGCAATAATAAAGGCACTAACACGTTGATTATGAATAATTATTTCAATCTTGTTATCGTATATTTTCTTAATGGAATCAAGTTTCAGTTTGGCTTTTAAGCTTTCATTTTCAAATTTTTCGATTTCAAGCTCGCCTGATATTTCATTGGAGTCTTCAGCAAATAATTTTGCTTCAAAATCAATAACTTTCTTTTTGCCAAATATAAACGCAAATATGACGAAAAGCCCGAGGTAGTGATACCAACTTAGGCTATCTAAAAAATCCATTAACTTCGTAAGATACTCGGCCACTTTTTATAAATTATTTTAAAGCAGTAAAAATATTCGCCTTAATCGTTTCCAACTCGCCTAACCCATTGATTTTAACGTGTTTAGGCGCGCCAGCATTGCCGCTGTTTGCCCAGTCGCCATAATATTTAATCAGCGGTTCAGTTTGTGCGTGGTATTCCACCAAGCGCTTGTTGACCACTTCTGGCGCGTCATCTGGGCGTTGCACTAAATCTTCGCCTGTCACGTCATCTTTGCCTTCAACTTTTGGTGGGTTAAATTTAACGTGATAAGTGCGGCCACTAGCAGGGTGGCTACGGCGGCCTGTCATGCGCTCCATAATCGCGCTGTCTGGTACGTCAATTTCAACCACGTAATCAATACCTACGCCCGCGTTTTTCATGGCTTCTGCTTGTGGAATGGTGCGTGGAAAGCCGTCAAACAAAAAGCCATTTTTGCAATCATCGGCTTGAATACGCTCTTTCACCATGCCAATAATCACAGCATCTGGCACTAAGCCGCCGCTATCCATAAAACTTTTAGCCTCTAAACCTAATGGCGTGCCAGCTTTCACTGCCGCGCGCAGCATGTCTCCCGTTGAAATTTGCGGAATAGCAAATTTTTCTTTAATAAATGTCGCTTGAGTGCCTTTGCCAGCGCCGGGTGCGCCAAGAAGAATAATACGCATGAAATTTCCTTAAGTTTGAAGTTTGTTGGCAATAATTATAGCAGAAGTTGCAGACGCAAATTTTTCAAAAATGGTACCCGTTTGGGGCTATATTTTTATGTTAAAAATGCACATTTTTAACATATCTTCTTTTTGATGCTCTGGAAGCCGCATGGATACTGGCTTGCAGGCCGATTATTTTTTCACGGGCAATGTTAGTGCAATTTAAGTATTTATTTAATGACTGTTTTTAGCGATTAAAAAATTAGCAATTTGTACAAAATTTTGTACGCTTAAATTTTCGGCGCGCAGTTGTGAATCAATCGCTAATTGTGCAAAACCATCGTCATCCAACATGCCTTTTAAGGTGTTGCGCAAGGTTTTGCGACGTTGCCCAAAAGCTGCTTGCACCACTTTGGCAAAAAGCACTTCATCTTTAGCCACAAAAGGCAAAATTGCGTATGGCACGCAGCGCACAAAGGCAGACTCCACTTTTGGCGCCGGGTCAAAGGCTTCTGGCGGCACGGTAATTAAATAATCCATTTGCAATTTATATTGCAACATCACTGAAAGGCGGCCATAGTCTGGCGTGGAGGGTGCGGCCACCATGCGTTCAACGACTTCTTTTTGCAGCATAAAGTGCATGTCGATAATTTGAGTCGTATTTTCTAACAAATGAAACAGAATGGGCGAAGAAATGTTGTAGGGAAGGTTTCCTACAACACGTAATTTCCCCATCTTTGGCGCGTCTGCGTTGTTAGCTTCGTTGTCGCCTCTTCGCTGTACTTTGTGTACTATCTCCTCACCTCCGCCTTGCTGCCTAGCATCCATCACCAAAGATGAAGAAATTTTAGCTAAGGTGGAAAAATCAAATTTCAGCACGTCTGAATTGTGAATGGTGATTTTTTGTGTAGGATAAGCTTTTTGCATCCATTCAATAATGTCGCGGTCAATTTCCACCGCATGCAGGTGATTAAGTTTTTGCAGTAAGGGCTTGGTTAAAGCACCTAAGCCTGGGCCAATTTCTACCATTAAATCAGCGGGTTGCGGGTTAATTGCATCCACCAGCGATTGGATAATCGCTTGGTCGGTGAGAAAGTTTTGGCCAAATCTCTTTTTAGCGGCGTGTTTCATCGTTTATTTTTTTGTTTTCGCTAATTCAATCGCTAGTTGAATGGCGGCTAATAAGCTGCCAATTTCGGCTTTGCCCGACCCTGCTAAATCCAATGCTGTGCCGTGGTCAACCGAGGTGCGAATAATTGGCAAACCTAGGGTGACGTTCACGCCTTCGCCAAAGCTGGCGTGTTTCAGTACAGGCAAGCCTTGGTCATGATACATGCATAAAAAAGCATCTGCTTGCGCTAAGTTTTTGGCGGAGAACATCGTATCGGCTGGAAGTGCGCCGGTTAAATTCAAGCCCTCAGCGCGCAATTTATCTAGCACGGGGTTGATAGTTTCAACTTCTTCCATACCCAGATAGCCACCTTCACCAGCGTGCGGGTTGAGGCCAGCCACAAAAATTTTAGGTTGCGCAATGCCAAACTTTTGCACTAAATCGGTGTGCAAAATGCGCAGGGTGGTTTCTAGGTTGGCTGGCGTAATCGCGGCGGGGACGTCTTTTAAAGCTAAGTGTGTGGTCGCCAGCGCAACGCGCATGCCGCCGCCGACTAACATCATTACCACTTGTGGCGTGTTGGTGAGCTCAGCTAAAAATTCAGTGTGACCAGTAAATGCGATGCTTGCATCATTAATAATGCCTTTATGCACGGGTGCTGTGACCATCGCATCAAATGTGCCGTTTTGGCAGCCTTTTGTTGCGGTGATGAGTGTGTTGAGTACATATTGGCTGTTGTTTGCGTTGAGCGTGCCAGCAAGTGTAGGTTCAGCAAGTGGTTGGTGCATCACTTGCAGGCCACCATTGCCAAGATGAGGTACTTCATCTGCACAAATATTGAGTGGTAATTTGATTGCTTGCGCGCGATTTTGCAGCGCATACTGGTCGCCAATCACAGTGATTTTGGCGGCAATCGGATGTTGCGCCAACATCACGCATAAATCTAGCCCGATGCCTGCGGGCTCGCCAGCGGTAATCGCTATTTTAGGTAATGTGGCATTCACAAGTTAAATAATCAAAACTGATCTTCGAGTCTTAATTCCACATAAGCGCGGTCACGTAATTCTCTAATCCAATCTTGGTAGGCTTCGTCGGCTTTACGGGCGCGGATTTCTTGGCGCGCCTTAACGCGGGCGGCTTCTTTGGTCATATCTTGTCCGCGACGCTCAATCACTTGGATAATATGCCAGCCAAATTGCGTGCGTATAGGTGCACTGATTTCATTTTCTTTCAGTTCATTCATGGCTTTTTCAAACTGTGGCACAGTATCCCCAGGGTTGACCCAATTTAAATCGCCACCATTTGAAGCGCTACCATCTTCAGAGAATTGGCGCGCTAACGCTTCAAATTTCTCCCCATTATCTAATCGATCTTTCAAATGATCCATTTTTGTTTTTGCATCTTTTTCAGACATAATTTCAGTAATCTTAATTAAAATATGTCTTGCGTGTGTTTGCTGCACCACCAAAGGCGAATTGCCGCCACGCTTGTTTGTGAGCTTAAGGATATGAAAGCCGTTAGGGCTGCGAATAGGTTCTGAGAATCCACCAATTTGCATGCTGTTTAGCGTCTCTAAAAATATATTAGGCATTTGAGCACCTTGTTTCCAGCCTAAATTACCACCTTCTAGTGCGTTGGGCGCATCAGAATAGCTTGCAGAAACTTTGGCAAAACTTGCGCCAGAATTAAGCGCCTTCATTGCATCATCCACTTTAGCTTGGGCCTTTTGTATGTCTTCTGGCGTACCATCTTGGGGTGTGCGGATGAGAATGTGCGAAATTTCAAACTCATCTTGACTGGTGCCTGCAGCGGCTTGGGTAGTCAAGTAATTATCAACTTCTGACTCTGTTACATTGACACGACCGTCCACCTCACGTTCGCGTAAGCGGGCAATGGTGATTTCGCTACGAATGTCAGATCTAAATTTGCGCATGCTAATACCATCTCTGGCCAAAGCTTCACTAAACTCAGTCAGGGTGAGCTGATTTTGCTCAGCAATACGCTCGATGGTTTTATCTAATTGTGCATCATCAACACGCAAGCCAGTTTGTGCTGCGTATTGAATTTGCAAAGTATCAGAAATTAAACGCTCTAAAATTTGTTTACGCAAAATGCTTTCTTCAGGCATTTCTGTGCCTTGCTTTTTAATTTGTGCGGATACGGTTGCGATACGGCCTTCAAGCTCGCGCTCAGTAATCACAGTTTGATCAACGACAGCAACAATACGATCCATTTTGTGCACATCTGCTGCGCGCGCATTAAGAGTGCACGCCATCAGTATCATCAAAGTTAGTGAGGTGAGATATTTTTTGATTTGGTGTAAAAAAATTAGCAACATAATTACTCGTAATAAGGTTGTTGATAAGTGTCAGGAATCAGCCCAGTGCTGACATATCCAGGAACGCTACGCTTAATCACAGCAAGCGGGTTATTACCGATTGAAGCCAGCCCGCCTAACTCTAACTGAAATAAGAAGTTATAGTTGGCATCAGCAGTCGCGGTTTCTATTCGTTGCAATACGGCGCGTGCCTGCCAACAGCCCGCATTGTATTCTAGCCCAGCAATGCTTTCAATCAGTTGTTTTTCGCGGAGTGAATAGTTGATACGGCCAACACCATACCAGCCATTTTTGAGTGGCCATTGCGCTGAAACATCAAATTGGTCAATAGAGTCACGTCTATAACTATAGCTTAAATTGAGTGCTTTGCCGGGCTCTGGGTTATAGCGACTCATCACGGTGGTGCGCATTGATTTTGAATCGTCGGTATTGTATTGCCAAAAAGCATCTAAATTCCAGCTGGTTTTAAGGTTGGTGGTTAGGCCTGCAATAATGTCAGAACTGTTGTTGTCGCGTAAAGTTGCACCAGGTAAGCCCACTTTTTGGTCAGCAAAGTAGTAGCGCTGCCCAATTGATGCTGACAAACGCTGGGTGCCCGTACTTGATTCAATTAAGCGGGTGGTTAACGACAGGCTAACTTGGTTAGCATTATTGATACGGTCATTACCGGAGTATTGGTTTTCGCTAAATAAAGAACTGAAGTTCAAGTCTGACTCGCTGGTGTCAAATACAGGCAATTTGCTTTGATTTGAGTAAGGAATGTACGTGTAAAAAACTCTAGGCTCAAGTGTTTGAGAGTAACCACGCCTAGCTATTTTAAAATCGCGATCAAAATACAGGCCGCCATCTAAACTAAAAATTGGCAATGTGCGACTGGCAGAATTTTGTTGGTATGGGTCGTCATTTAAACTGTAGTTGGTGTGGTGAATGCCAATTTTAGGGATAACAAATCCATAAGCGCGATTGATAGGCATGCTAATACTTGGAAACACAGTAAAGCGCGTCCCCGTTACCGTGACAGGAGCTTGGTTGTTAGTGTCAAACGCCACTAATTGCGTATAAAGATTGGTGTTGAAATCACCGAAGTTGTGGCTTCCGTTTAAGGTAAGCTGTGGCAATCGTTCATACGGGTACGATGAAAGATCAAGCGTTTGAAACTTTTGTGCCAAAGCGTTAAATCGCCAATGTTCATCTGCGTAGTCCACATTAAATTGTTGCGGTAAGTTAATACGACTAGTGGTGACGATACGCGTTGAAAGATCAGAAAAATATTGGTCATCAGAGACTTTCTCAAGGCTGTAGCCAGCAGACCAGCCGCGCCCCAAGTTGTGCTGATGCTTTAAATTGGCGTAGTAGCGGTTTTCGCCAGTTTGGTTGTCAGTAGGTAAAAACTCCACATTGTCTATACCAGAAAAGTTTTCTTGTAAGTATCTAAATTCCCCTTGTAGTTGCACACCGCGCTTACTTAACGCACGGGTGGCAAACGTTGCATCCATATTGGGAGAAATGTTCCAGTAAAATGGAATAGTGATACCAAAACCAGTTTTGGTCGAGGTGTCAAATGATGGCGCAAGTAAGCCCGTTTTACGCTGATTATTAAAAGAAAAACTCACCCAAGGTGAATATAAAATGGGCACGCCTTTAAATTCAATATAAGCGTTTCTTGCTACACCTGATTCAGTGTAGTCATTAATTTCTAAATCTTTGGCTTTAATATACCAGTCTTCTACACCTGCTGCGCAAGTGGTATAGCGCGCTTCTGTGAGGCGTTTTGAGTCTTGGCCTTCAAATAAAATTGCTTTTGCATCACCTCGGGCGGATGTAGCATGCGGCTCACTAGAATAAGGTTTAGCTTCAGTATCAAGTGTTTGGTTTGTGTTTGTGCCAATAGAGTAAGAACTCACGCCGCCAATTTGCTGACTTTGTAAGCTGCCTAAACTTTTAGCAAAGGCCTCAGAACTGATGCGCACGCCTTGATTTTCATTTGGGACGGACTTGTATAAATTGATAGAGGCATCAGTCATTTCGCCAGTTTCGTCCGACAACTGCATTTGCAGGGCGGGGCCCGTGATTTTGGCGTTGCCAACATTGATTTGCGCATTGCCTTTAACATCTAGTTGATCGTTTTGCACATCATAGTTGATACTATCACCCGAAATAGTTTTGTCATTTTGTCGGATAGATGCATTGCCCGTAGCGCGAATTTTACGGTCTAAATAAAAATCAACTTTATCGCCATCAATGATTACCGCATCTTGAGTGTTTTCAGCAGTTTCGGTAGCTGCCTTGGCGTCTTGCAATGTTTCTGTTGATACATCATTACTTAATGATGGGTAGCTGTTGTCGGCAATTTTTACAATATCATCTGCAGCATAGGTGCTGATGCTCGTCATAAGCAAGGCAATCAAAACAGAGATGTAAAAACGAATTTTTAGCATGAAGTCAGTAGAAAAACGGCTAAATAATGCATATCAGAATGAATGAACACGAGTAATTTAGCCAAACAGTTTAGTATGATGGATACAATCGTTAGTGATAAAATCGCATTATATAACATTAGAAAGACAGTCGTGGATAATAGACAGCAAGAACTTCAACTTTGGTTAAAAGCAGCCCTACCACAAACCGACTTCTCCCTCACCACCGCCTCGGCTGATGCGAGCTTCAGGCGATATTTTAGAGTCCACACAAGCTATCAAACTCTAATTGCGATGGATGCTCCACCGCCACAAGAAAATTGCGAGCCATTTGTGCGTATTGCCAAACTGTTTGGTGAAGCTGGCTTAAATGTGCCCAAAGTCATCGCGCAAGATTTAGACAGGGGTTTTTTGCTGCTCAATGATTTGGGCAACGACACGTATTTGTCGCAATTGGATAATGCCAGCGCGCCCAAACTTTATACAGATGCCAACAACGCCTTAATTAAACTGCAACTTGCCAGCCAGCCCAATGTGCTGCCAAATTATGATGAAGCCTTGCTCACGCGTGAAATGCAACTTTTCCCTGATTGGTATATTGCCAAACATTTGGGCGTTACCCTAGATGAAAAGCAACTAGCGGTACTCACTAGCACCTTTAACTTGCTGAATAAAAATATTCTCGCGCAAACACAAGTGTATGTGCACCGCGACTATCACTCACGTAACCTGATGATTACACAAGAAAATAACCCGGGTGTGCTGGATTTTCAAGATGCGGTGTACGGCGCGATTACCTACGATTTAGTCTCGCTACTCAAAGATGCCTACATTAGCTGGGAAGAAGACCAAATTATTGACTGGCTAGTGCGCTACTGGCAAAACGCGCGCAAAGCTGGCTTAGCCGTGCCAGAAGACTTTAGTGAGTTTTACAAAGATTTTGAATATATGGGCGCGCAACGCCACATTAAAGTGCTGGGTATTTTTGCACGGCTATATCATCGCGATGGCAAAGACGGCTACTTAAAAGACATGCCCTTGGTGATGACCTATTTACGCAAAGCTTGCGAGCGTTACACAGAGTTAAGGCCGATGTTGCGCTTGCTCGATAGTTTAAGTGGGCAAGATCAACACCCCGATGCGAATTATAAGAAGTTGTTGAAGCTGTGATTTTTGGAAAAGGTAACAAATAATGAGGGGGAAAAAGTATCTATGTAAGTTTGACAAATGGCTGACTGAAAAGGGAAGAGAGGATAGTTGGAGCAGTGTTCTTGTCGATTTGTTAGGGCTTTCAGTTGTTTATCCTTTGATGTATTTTGGTCCCCAAATAGATTTTTATATCAGCAGCTACGTGACCCCCCCTCTTAGGCACAAATTCACAATGATGTGGGTTAATACGCTATGCGCAATCATTTTATTTTTCACGCTGCTGAAGGTAATTCGGTTAATTCGCAAGAAACCCTTTAAACAATCATAGTAAGCGTAGCCTCGAAAATTAATGGGTCGGACTCTATATGATTTAAGCGAAAATGATGCAAAGTATTCTGATACAGAATACGCTCGTTAAGCATTGATTTTAAGATGCTTTAAAATGCCTAATTTGCCGCCCATATTTTCTCCTAGCGAGAAAAGCACCTCTGGAAGCCGCGTAGATACTGGCTTACAGGCTGATTAAAAGATGTGCAACTTATTTTGCCTATTTTTTAAGCAAATTTTGAGCGGAAAAAATGCGCTAAAATGGCAATCAAAAAACACACGCAAGAAAGGGCAAAAAATGATACCTGTGCGATACCAAAAATTAGTGTTTGCCTTTTTTATGGCGCTCATCATGTCTTGTATTATGTCGTGCATTATTAGTATTTTTAATGTGGGATTTGTACCTAATATTGTGACTATTTGGCTTAAGGCTTGGGCGTTTGCTTTTGTGGTGGCTTTTCCTACCATTACGTTGGTGGCGCCCATTGCCCAGCGATTAACAGCGTGGGCGGTGCAATCACCTGCTAAACAGTAAGAAAAATGGAAAAACGTATAATCGGCAAGTATGCGTTGATTTTAAAAGGGAGTATCAGTGTTTGTGATTGCGGTAAAAGATAGATATGTACCTGTTCACCAGCAGGCTTGCGGCTACACTTGCCCAAAGTGCCATCAAAAAGGGGGCTTGCAGTTAACGGTGTACCAAAAGCACATTGAGCATGTATGGGTGAGTTATGCCGTAACCGCGATTACTACAGGCAGTGTGCGATGTGAGTTGTGCCATGCTGACCTTAAAGCCACCGATTGGACCGATGACATTGAGACGTTTTATTTAAAAACCGCCAAAGAAGCCAAGCTTGAAAAAACCTATAGGCGCATCACGTGGTTTGGTAAGTTTTCGATTTTTTTTACCGCGACCGTTATACTTTTGGTTGTGCTCGCTGTTGTATTTAAAGATGAAATTAAAGCGCACAATGCGGCCAGAAAGTTAGCCGAAGAAAATAGGCAAGATATTGCGTTGCAGGTGGGTAATAAAATTGAGATACGTTATGAAAACCTGTACATGACTTTTCATCAAGGCCAAGATAAAGGCCCAGGCGTTGAGCGGTTTGAAGTGGTGGAAGAGACTAAAAAGGCTTATAGATTACGCAAAATCACGGCTGACACACAGGCTAATGCGGGCGCTACCGCCGATAAAAATATTAAAAAAGATGAGATTTTTGAGATGAAAAAAGCAAAGCTGGGCGATTTAGGGTTTAGTGTGGTTGGGCTCAATGGCGCTGAAGGCTTGTATTACAAAGTTGAAGTTTCTAAAGTGGAGAAATAAGCAATGAATCAACAAGAAAAAGAAGATACAGTATTGATTAATCAACACATGTACCACAATGCAAATTCAAGAAAACCACCCAATAAGCTGTTAATGGGGGTTGGCATTTTGTTTTTGGGATTGATTATGGCTTACTTTTTTATTTATCTTGTTGCGGCTGATGTGATTAACCACGTGGACAAGGTTAATTACTCTTACAAAGCCATGATGATTGCGCCATTTTGTATCGTGCTAGGCACTTATTATGTATTTTGCAGGCCAACGGGCGCAAATGCATGGAAAGACATGGAGCCAATAGATAAGCCATTTTTTGTGCTAGCCTTGGTGTTGGCCGTGGCCAGCATAGGCGGCCTGTGGTATTGGTTTGAGCAACTGCTCAAACTGCATGGCTATTCTTAAATTATTTTTTAAAGCATTCAAAGTATGAAAGCCATGATTTTAGCCGCTGGGCGGGGTGAACGGATGCGCCCTTTAACTGACCACACGCCCAAACCTTTATTAAAGGTGGGTGGCAAACCGCTGATAGTGTGGCATATCGAACGTTTGGTGCAAGCAGGGTTTGCGGAACTTGTAATTAACCATGCGCACTTAGGCCAGCAAATTGAAGACGCGCTGGGCGATGGCAAACAATGGGGCGTGCACATTCAATACAGCCCTGAAAAAGTGGCTTTAGAAACTGCTGGTGGCATTGCCAATGCGCTGCCTTTATTGGGGGATGAACCATTTTTAGTAGTGAATGGGGATGTGTTTACCGACATCAACTTCCAAAGCACTGCCCTGCAAGCCAGTAACCATGAGGCTTGCAGAGGCATCAAAAATCCTCGGGCGCATTTGGTGCTGGTGAATAACCCGCCACAGCACCCAAAAGGTGATTTTGCCATACATGATGGTATGCTTAGAAATGCTGGCGACCAGATGCTCACTTTTTCAGGCGTGGGCGTATATCATCCAGATTTATTTGCGGGTATTACACGTGGCGAGCCCGCAAAACTCGCGCCATTACTCAGGCAGGCAATTGCCGAAAATCAAGCGACTGCGGAGCATCATCAAGGCGTGTGGCATGATATTGGTACGCCAGAACGTTTGCGTGAACTAGATGCAACATTACAGGTCAAGCAATCATGAGTTTTCAATTAAAAGAATTTCAACAACGCAGAGCAAAATTACTCGCCAATATGGGCGAAGGCATTGCCATTATCCCCACTGCGCCCGAGCTAATTCGCAACCGCGATTCGCATTATCCTTACCGATTTGATAGTTATTTTTACTATTTAACAGGTTTTAAAGAGCCTGAAGCCTTGCTAGTTTTATTGGCAGGTAAAGAAAATAGAAGCATCTTATTTTGTCGCGATAAAGACATGGAGCGCGAAATTTGGGACGGTTTTCGCTATGGTGCAGAGGCGGCAAAAGCGGAGTTTGGCTTTGACGAAGCTTATAGTTTTAATCAACTTGATGAAATGCTGCCTAAATTATTAGGCAATCAATCTAAACTGTTTTATAGCTTAGGTGCGGATGCCGGTTGGGATGCCCGCGTGACTGGTTGGCTAAACCAAGTGAAAGCGCAAACCAGAACAGGTATTAGCGCGCCAGATGAAATGGTTAATGTGCGTAAGTTAGTAGATGAAATGCGGCTTTATAAATCGGCCTATGAAATTGATGTGATGCGCCGTTCCGCCAGCATTGCCGCCGCCGCTCATTTGCGCGCCATGCAAAAAGTGCGTGCTGGCAAAATGGAATATGAAATTGAAGCGGAATTCTTGCATGAGTTTTATCGCAAAGGCGCGCAAGCGCCAGCGTACACCAGCATTGTGGCGGGTGGCGCCAATGCCTGCACACTGCATTACAATGCCAATAATTGCGAGCTCAAAAATGGCGATTTATTGTTGATAGATGCAGGCTGCGAGCTAGATGGCTATGCGAGCGATATTACGCGCACTTTCCCAGTCAACGGCAAATTTAGCGCTGCGCAAAAAGACGTGTATGAATTAGTGTTAGCTGCGCAGGCAGCCGCGATTGCGCAGGTCAGCTCGCAAAATCACTGGAATGCACCGCACGAAGCCGCGCTGGATGTGCTGGCGCAAGGGTTTATAGATCTTAAACTTTGCAAAGGTAGCCTTGATGCCGTGCTTGAAACTGGCGATTACAAACAGTTTTACATGCATCGCACCGGCCATTGGCTAGGGCTAGATGTGCATGATGCGGGTGAATACAAAGATACTAGGTCTAAAGAAAACCAAGGGAATTGGCGCAAATTAGAGGCTGGCATGATGCTGACTGTGGAGCCCGGTTGCTATATTCGCCCCGCCGACAACGTGCCGGAACACTTTTGGAATATTGGAATTCGCATTGAAGATGATGCGTTGGTGACGGCAAATGGGTGTGAAATTATCACCAAAGATGCACCTAAAACGGTGGCAGAGATAGAAAGTATCATGGCCCAGTAATGGCTAAAACTGAAGACATTTTGATTGTTGGTGGTGGCCCTGTTGGCATGGTGTTGGCCTTGTTGCTGGCTAAACAAAACATTGCCAGCACGGTGCTTGAGGCGCGTAAACAAGGTGCGGCGAACCTTGATACGCGAGCGCTGGCCTTGTCTTATGGCACGAAACGTATTTTTGATGGCTTGGGTATTTGGCAATCAGTCGCCGCGCAAGCCACAGCGATTAACACCATACACGTGTCGCAAAAAGGTAGCTTTGGGCGCAGCCTTTTAAAAGCGCAAGATTACAATCAAGAGGCACTAGGCTATGTGCTTTCATACGGCGCATTGTGCACCGCGCTAAATGCGGCCATGTCTGAGTTTTTCTGCATAAAGGTGATTGATGAAGCGCAGGCGGAAGCCATTACGCATAATGAACTCGCAGCCACGGTGCGCTATTTGCGGCAAGGCGAGTCATTTGAGTTAAGCAGTGTACTGGCGGTGCTGGCCGATGGTGGGCGAAGCTTAGAAGAAGTGGCTGGCCTCAAGCGCGACACCAAAGAATATGGTCACGATGCGTTGATTAGCAAAGTGCGCGCAGAGTTGTCACACAACAACATTGCCTATGAGCGGTTTACACCGCAAGGCCCCATGGCGTTGCTGCCCAATGGTGCGCATGACTTTTCGTTGGTCTGGACGGGCAAAAAAGAAGTCATTGCGCCGTTGTTAGATTTAAGTGATGCCGAATTTTTAGCGCAATTTCACGCGCAATTTGGCGATCGCGTTGGGCGCTTTTTAAGCGTAGAAAAACGCATGACCTTCCCGCTTAAATTATCTAAGTTGCAGGAAAGTGATATGCAACATTTAGTGGTGATTGGCAATGCCGCGCAAACCATGCACCCAGTAGCAGGGCAGGGGTTTAATGTGGGCATTCGTGATGCACAAGTGCTGGCAAAGCATATCTCAGAAGCAAGCGCACCATTGGGCAGCGCAGAGATGCTTGCTAATTATCGCGCGGAGCGCAAAACGGATACCAAAAATGGCCTGTTATTTACCGACTTTTTAGTCAATGTATTTTCAAATGACATTATCGGCTTACCAGCGATTCGAAGTGTGGGTTTAGGCTTATTTGATGTAATTAAACCAGTTAAAAAGCACTTGGTGCGTAAAATGAGTTTTGGCAAATGAGCGAAACAATTAAAACAGATGTAACCATTATTGGTGCAGGCTTAGTGGGGTTATCTGCGGCAGTAGCAATGCGTCAGGCAGGATATTCGGTAGTGGTTGTGGATGCTAAATCACCCGCAAATATTCAACTTGCAGAAGATGCTTGGGATACACGCATTTATGCAATTAGCCCAAGAAACGCTGCGTGGCTGCGTGATTTAAATATATGGCAAAACTTAAATCTGGCACGGATTGGCCGCATGCAAGCCATGGAGATTTTTGGTGAGCCTACACTTGCGCCTATTCATTTGCTTGCAGACGATGTAAATGCCGATGACCTAGGCTTTATTGTGGAGGCAAGCGCACTGAGCCAAGCATTGCTTAAGCAAGTTGCGTCGTCTGGCATTCAAACCTTATTTAACGCACCTTGCAATGCTATTCAAACGTCAGAAAGTAGTACGATACTGACGCTAGAAAATGGGCAAGTCATTACATGTTCTTTGCTTATAGCGGCTGATAGCAGTCAATCATGGGTAAGAAGTCAACTTAACTTACCATTGCAACATAAGTCTTATGCGCAATCGGCGATAGTGGCGAATTTTAAGGTTGAAAAGCCGCATGGTAATGTTGCGCGGCAATGGTTTTCAATTATTGATGGTAAGAATAGTATTCTTGCTTGGCTACCGTTGCCAGACAATACCATCAGCATTGTGTGGTCAGTGTCAACCAACATGGCAGACAATCTGTTAAAGCTCAGTAATGATGCCTTTACCGCGCAAGTGCAAGAGGCTGGCGGTGCTTTGTTAGGAGAATTAAAACTTTTAGGTACACGAGCGGTTTTTCCATTGGTCATGCAAAAAAGCGATGATTATTGGCAACAAAGCGTGGTGTTTATGGGGGATGCGGCACATAAAATTCACCCAATGGCAGGGCAAGGCGTGAATTTAGGGTTTAGAGATGTGATGGACTTTATGGAGATTTTAAACCATAAAAATGCATACCAAACTCTTAACGATGCCAGTTTGCTCAAAAAATACGCGCGTAAACGCAAGGTAGATATGCTGAATATGTTATTGCTCACTGACGGCTTATATCAGTTATTTGAAAGCCAAAATAAAGTGGTAAAAAAAGTAAGGCATTGGGGCATGAGTGCGACTAATCACAAAGTGATTAAAAAAATGTTGGTTGAAAACGCAATTGCGCTTTAAACTAACGCGTTTTTATAAAAAAATGATTAAAATTCAAGGAAATATATGTTAAAAAAATTAATGCGTTTTGCTTTACTCGGTACTGTTTTAAGCGCGGTAGCAACACTTGCAACTGCGGATGAAGCCAGCGTGAAAAAAGCGGTAGAAACGGCTTACCCAAAATTTAAAGTAGATAAAGTCACCAAAACGCCTTTTGCTGGCTTGTACGAAGTGTTTATGGGCGGGCAAATTATTTACACTGATGAAAAAATGAGCTACATCATCGCCGAAGGTGTGTTGGTAGATGCTAAAACCAAGAAAAACCTGACCGAAGAGCGCATGGCAGAGCTCACCAAAATTGACTTTAACAGCTTACCGTTGGATAAAGCTATTAAAGTGGTCAAAGGTAATGGTAGCCGCAAATTAGTGGTGTTTTCAGATGTGGATTGCCCCTATTGCAAGCGTTTAGAGCGTAATGAGCTATCGCATATTGACGATGTGACCGTTTACACATTTTTATACCCGATTGAGCAATTACACCCTGATGCTGCCAATAAATCCAAGTTAATTTGGTGCGCAAAAGACCGCGTAAAAGCGTGGGAAGATTGGATTATGCGCGACATATTGCCAACAACATCTAGCACTTGCGATGTGCCATTAGAAAAAGTGGGTGAACTTGCCAGAAAAGTAGGCGCAAACAGCACACCAACGATGTTTTTTGTTGATGGCAAACGCATGCTAGGCGCACAACCTTTTGCTGAAATTGAAAAAGCATTAGTGGCTGCTTCTGCTAAAAAATAAGCTATAAACTTAAGGCATCAACCTCTCAAAATCAGGCTGCATTTGCAGCCTGATTTTTTTGCATTTCACGTCTTAAAAATCCTTCGAGAGATTTTTGTGCCTCTGGAAGCCTCATGGATACTGGTTTAGCGGGGAGGTGAAATGATTTGTTGTTAAATCTACTTAAAAATTGCTTAATTTTTAAGGGTTAAAACGGCTAGCGCACCACCTTGCGGGTGGTTGTTGAGGGTGACATTTCCGCCGTGCAGTTTTGCGACTTCTTGCACAAAGTTAAGCCCCAAGCCGGTGCTTTTTTGCCCAGCGTTAGGCGTGCCGTCGGGGCGGGGCAGCGAATAAAATTTATCAAAAATCTTATCAAGCGCGTATTCAGGTATGCCCGTGCCTTGGTCTTTTACGCTCAGCGAGATGCTGTGCGCTTGCTGTGTGAGGGTGATTTCCACCGTGCTGTTGGCGGGGCTAAAATCGAGCGCGTTATCCAGCAGATTATAAATCGCTTGGCCGAGCAAAAAGGCTTCGGCTTCTAGCGTAATAGGCGGTGCGGGGGCGAGGTGTAGCGTGATTTGTCGTGCAGCGGCTTTTTCCGCCAGATGTTTAATTTGCGTATCCACCAAATCAGCAAAGTTAATTTTGGTCAGGTGCGTGAGTTGTTGTTGATGTTCCAGCGCGGCCAGCCCCAGCATGTTTTGAATGATATTTTGCACGCGCTTGATTTGCGCTTTAATTTGCGCCAAAAAATGCGCTTGGGTTTCAGGCGGCATATTGGGCGAAATAAGCTCAGCCGCGCCTTGTATCGCGGTCATCGGGCTTTTAAGCTCGTGAGTTAAATGCTGAATAGAATTTTGTATATGCTGTTTGCCGTCCAACTCTGTGCGCATGGTTTGCATGGCAAGTGCGAGCTCAGTGAGCTCGTCATTGCTTGAAAGTGGCGGGGTGGCTTTTTCGCCCTTGGTAACGCGCACGGCGTAGTCACGCAAGGCATTGATTTTACGGGTAAATCGCCAAGTGAAAATACCGCCGATAAACAGCGATAAACCCAGTAACAAAGCCCCCCAGCGGATAATTTTAGCTTGTGCACGTTCAATAAATGGCAGCAATGTGCGGTTGGGTTTGGCCACGGTGAGCGAGCCGATAATATTTTTGCCATCACGGATGGGCGCTGCCACATACATGATAGTGTCACTATTTTCATCATTAGCTACCACTTTACTAGAACGCACGCCGTATTTTCCACGCAAAGTTAAATACACATCATTCCATTTAGAGTAGTCTTGCCCCAAGGCTAATCGGGCAGAATCAAATATGACCATGCCTTTGGCATCTGTAATGTAAACGCGGTAATCAGCCGCTTGTTTGCTAACCCCCCAAATGTTAGCTTTAGTGGCGCGTGCTTGATATTGCGATAAGCTGAGAGCGAAATTGCCAGTTTGAATATTGCCGGCTTTTACGTCATGAGTGGCCAACTCGGCAAGCACGTTGGCGGTGTCCACCAGCGCATCTTCCATCGCTTGGCGCAGGCCGGGCTTAACTTCATCCACAAACACATTGAGAATAAACCAAGCGGCGAGGCCAACGAGCAAAAAATAGCCAAGAAATATTTTTAGGCTGATTTTCATGCCAGCAGGCTATAACCCATACCACGATGCGTGACAATGGCTTCACTGGCAGCGTCAATTTTTCGTAATTTTGCGCGTAAGGTTTTGATGTGCGCATCCACGGTGCGCTCAAGCGTGTTTTCTGCCTGTGCCCAGACAATATCCATCAACTGATCGCGAGAGTAAACGCGCTGCGGATGCGCAATTAAGGTTTTCAGCAATAGGTATTCATAGCGCGTTAAATCCAGATATTCACCACGGTATTGAATACGGTTTGCGGCTTCGTCAAGCTTAAAAAGTTGGTTTTTGTGATTAGATAAATCTTGTCCGTTAGAAGCACCATTTTGGCTGCGCCGTAAAATGGCATGAATGCGCGCCACGATTTCGCGTGGGCTAAACGGCTTAGTGACATAATCATCTGCACCAATTTCTAAGCCAACAATACGGTCTATTTCGTGATTGCGCGCGGTTAAAAATAAAATAGGAATTTGCGATGACTCCCGAATTTTTTTACATACGTCAAACCCGGTCATGTCGGGCAAGCCAACATCTAACACGATAAAATCGTAAGAATTTTTTTGCGTGGTGGCAATCGCTTCATGCCCAAGCAAACAGTGCGTGGTGTTAATGCCCGCTTCTTTGCAGGCGTAAATAAGCGTTTCTGCAATCGCAGGTTCGTCTTCGACAATTAAAATATGATGAGGCATGTCACCATTTTAAACCAAGTTTCCATTGCAACAGTATTTCTATCGGCACATTTCTGCGTTGCTCAGTACTCGAAATCCTCATGTACTTGTGTGTACATTCCGGTTTCTGTGTGCTTTTCGCCTTGAACTGTACGCGATATAAACGCTGTTGCTGCAGGTGCAATGAATTGTTTTTGTATTTGCAAAAGAAAACAGCCTGCAAAGGCAGGCTGTTTGTTATTGAAATTAACTAAACCGCGTCAGTAATGGCTACATATTTCATTTCACCATTAATTAAAACGATGCGCGCATCTTTAAAGCCATCAGTACTTTTTACAGTGCTGCTGTAAACCCAAATAACGCCTTCAGTCACACCAGAAGGATTTTTAATTGTGAACATTTTGTCAGGAAAACCAAAGTTAGCTGCAATTTCTTGGGTTTTCGTATGCGCTACCGTGTTGTAAAACTCGCTTGAAGTCATTACTTTATCGCTGTTGCTAGCTTTAAGCCCTGTTGCATTGGCTTGTAAAGAAAGCGCGATAAACCCGCCTACCACCAAAAGACCTTTAATTAATTTACGCATTTTTATCTCCTTAAAGTATTACAAAAAATCGAAGTTGTACTTTAACAAGAAGATATGACTGATAGATGACAGCGCTGTAACGCAAATGTAAAAGTAAAAAAATAAATGTTACAAATCTGTGAGTTAGGTAAATAAGTTAAATAGCAGCTTGAATATACTGCTATTTAATCTCAAGTAAAACTACAAGAGTTAGCCAAAAAAGTCTCGAGCTTTATCCATCCAGCTTTTGTTTTTCGGGCTATGTTTGCCTGCATCTGCCTGCGTACTTTTTTCAAATTGACGGAGTAAGTCTTTTTGATGCTCCGTTAATTTAACAGGTGTTTCCACCACCACATGCACCATTAAATCACCATGTTCATTTTGGCGTAGTGGTTTAATGCCTTTGCCACGCAATCTAAACACCGCGCCAGTTTGGGTTTCGGCAGGTACTTTCATTCTGGCTGAGCCACCTAAGGTTGGCACTTCAATCTCACCGCCTAATGCCGCGGTGCTAAAGCTAATCGGCATTTCACAGTGTAGATTACCGCCTTCACGCTGAAATACTTCATGCTGCTTGAGATGCACCACAACATACAAATCGCCCGTTGGCCCACCATTCACGCCAGCTTCACCTTCACCTGACAAACGAATGCGATCACCTTCATCAACCCCAGCAGGAATTTTGACTGAAAGTGTTTTGTTTTGTTTTAAGCGGCCAGCGCCATGACAAGCCGTACATTTATCATCTTCTTTGATGACCTTGCCAGCGCCGTGACATTTTGGGCAAGTTTGTTGCACAGAGAAAAAACCTTGTTGCATACGCACTTGACCATGACCGCCGCAAGTAGCGCAATTAATTGGGGATTTACCTTTTTTAGCGCCAGTGCCATCACAAGTATCACACTTGGCTTGCACAGGAATACGGATTTTGGTTTCGGTGCCTTTAGCGGCATCTTCCAAACTAATTTCCATGTTGTAGCGTAAATCTGCACCGCGATACACGTTATTGCGCTGTCCGCCTTGTCCTCGGCCACCACCAAAAATATCGCCAAAAATATCGCCAAAAGCATCACTAAAGCCGCCCGCACCAAAGCCACCCGCGCCCGCGCCCATGCTAGGGTCAACACCGGCATGGCCATATTGATCATAAGCAGCGCGCTTTTGGTCGTCAGAAAGCATTTCGTAAGCTTCTTTAGCTTCTTTAAACTGCTCTTCTGCCTTTGGGTTATCTGGGTTACGGTCAGGGTGATACTTCATCGCCAGTTTGCGATAAGCTTTTTTGATGTCTTCTTCAGAAGCATCTTTGTTCACCCCTAATACTTCGTAGTAATCTTTTTTGGCGGCCATAATATTTAGTCGTTATTTTGGTATTCGTTAATTGTCAGATAAACATCATTAGTCATGAGTACAAAAGTCGTTAGTATCAGTTTAGGATACTAACGACTGTTTGTGAGCAACTAAAGTGTTACTTTTAGTCTTTTTTCACTTCTTCAAACTCAGCATCTACTACATCGCCATCTACGGTTTTTTCACCTTCTTGGCTTGGTTGAGCACTTTGGGTATTGGCTTCTGCCTGTTGTGCGGCATAGACTTTTTCGCCCAATTTTTGTGAAGCAGTAGTCAATGCTTCTGTTTTCGCTTCAATTGCAGCTTTGTCGTCAGATTTTAATGCTTCTTCCACGTCTTTAATCGCCGCTTCAATCGCTTCTTTCTCAGAAGCGTCTAGCTTGTCGCCATGCTCGCCCAATGATTTTTTCACTGAGTGTACCATGCCGTCAGCTGCATTGCGTGCATCTACCAGCTCGCGCAATTTGCGGTCTTCATCGGCGTATTTAACTGCATCTTCTTCCATTTGCTGAATTTCAGCTTCAGATAAACCTGAGTTTGCCTTGATGGTGATTTTGTTCTCTTTGCCAGTGGCTTTGTCCTTTGCTGAAACATGCAAAATACCGTTCGCATCAATATCAAAAGTCACTTCAATTTGTGGCATACCACGCGGTGCTGGTGGAATATCGCTCAGGTTAAATTGGCCAAGTGATTTATTGGCAGAAGCCATTTCGCGCTCACCTTGCAACACTTGAATCGTCACCGCATTTTGGTTGTCTTCTGCAGTTGAGAAAGTTTGTGATGCTTTGGTTGGAATCGTCGTGTTTTTCTTGATGAGTTTAGTCATCACGCCGCCGAGTGTCTCGATACCTAATGACAATGGTGTTACGTCCAGCAACAATACATCTTTTACATCACCTTTTAACACGCCACCTTGAATCGCAGCGCCTACCGCCACTGCTTCATCAGGGTTGACATCTTTACGTGGCTCTTTACCAAAGATTTCTTTCACTTTTTCTTGCACTTTTGGCATACGGCTTTGACCGCCCACCAAAATCACGTCTGAAATATCTTCAACTTTAACGCCCGCATCTTTAATCGCGGTGCGGCATGGTGCCATGGTGCGCTCAATTAAATCTTCAACCAAGCTTTCTAATTTTGCACGGGTGATTTTAACCACCAAGTGTTTTGGGCCTGTAGCATCTGCGGTAATGTAAGGCAAGTTCACTTCGGTTTGCGTTGCGCCAGATAACTCGATTTTCGCTTTTTCAGCCGCTTCTTTTAAGCGTTGTTTCGCTAATAAATCGTTGCGTAAGTCCATGCCGCCATTGTCTTTTTTGAACTCATCCGCCAAAAAGTCGATTAAGCGGTTGTCAAAGTCTTCACCACCCAAGAATGTGTCACCGTTGGTTGATAACACTTCAAATTGGTGCTCGCCATCAATGCTGGATATTTCAATGATAGAAACGTCAAATGTACCGCCACCTAAGTCATACACGGCAATTTTGCGGTCACCTTCTTGTTTGTCTAAACCAAACGCTAGCGCGGCTGCCGTTGGCTCGTTAATGATACGTTTAACATCTAAACCGGCAATACGACCTGCATCTTTAGTTGCTTGGCGTTGGCTATCGTTAAAGTAAGCTGGCACGGTAATCACGGCTTCAGTCACTTCTTCGCCTAAGTAATCTTCAGCGGTTTTTTTCATTTTGCGTAAAACTTCGGCAGAGATTTGTGGCGGTGCCATTTTTTGGCCGCGCACTTCCACCCAAGCGTCACCGTTATCGGCTTTAGCAATGGTGTAAGGCATCAAGCCAATGTCTTTTTGCACTTCTTTTTCTTCAAAACGGCGGCCAATTAAGCGCTTAACCGCGTAAAGCGTATTTTTTGGATTCGTAACCGCTTGGCGTTTTGCCGGTGCGCCCGCCAAAATTTCGCCATCTTCTTGATATGCAATAATAGAAGGCGTTGTGCGTGCGCCTTCTGCGTTTTCAATCACGCGTGGCTTGCCACCTTCCATCACGGCAACGCAAGAGTTTGTTGTACCTAAGTCAATACCAATAATTTTGCCCATTTTTAAGTCCTTTTACTTTAAATTTGATTTACCGCTTTAATTCAATTTTTAAAGCAGTTGAATGTTTAACCTTGATTGCTAGATGGTGATTGTTTTTCTAAATTCAAGACGTGTGCCAATAAATTATTTTGCAACTTACTTAGCCACCATCACCAAGGCCGGTCTCAACACACGCTCATTCAAGGTATAACCCTTTTGTAGCACGTTAAACACCGTGTTGGGTTCGCCGCTGTTTTCTTGCATTGAAATGGCTTGGTGTTTGTTGGGGTCAAATTTTTCGCCCACTGGGTTGATTTCAGCAATATTGAACTTATCAAACACGCTGGCAAGCTGGTTAGCTGTTAATTGCACGCCATCTTTATAACTTTGAACATCGGTGGCTTCAATCAGCAGCGCGGCATCTAAACTATCTTTCACCGCTAATAATTCATTTGAAAACTTTTCAAGGGCAAATTTACGCGCTTTATCAATATCATCCATCGCGCGGCGGCGAATATTTTCACCGTCAGCTTTAATATAAAGCACATTTGCCTTAGCCTCTTCAAGCGCTGCCTCAAGTTCGGCAATACGCGCCTCTGCCGTATGTTCAGTTTGCGCCGCAGCTTCTGCCGCTCCTTCTTGTTGATTTTCTTCTTGCATAGATTTTCCCTCGCTCAAATGCGTTTTAATGAAAAGTTTTAGCTAATATGGGTAATTTTTAGTGAATTTCAAGGGCTAACAGGCAAAAAAATGTGAAAACTTTTAAGAAAAAATTGTTAGTTTTGACGTGCAAAAACGCCCGAGGATTCTTTATGCCTCTGTAAGCCTCATCCAGACTGGCTTACAGAGGTGGTGAAATGATGTTGCTCTAAATTGTAGGCAAAATGAACAATCTGAACCCGCTTTTATAATGAACTCACAATGCTATTTTTTTGCGTAGCGCAAGCACTTCGACACTGCTCAAATCTACTACAATAGCGCTGGGTATTTTTTTAAATTTAAGTGGTTAATTATGAAAAAAGTCATTTTCGCTATTATTATCTCTGCGCTTGTAGGTGCTTGTGCGCAAATTCAAGAGCGTGTTTATACCAAAGATAGGGTGCATGTGAAAGATGGAGTCACTTATGACAAGCGCACCAATCAACCAATCAATGGCCTATTAAAGGCCTACCAAAGCCAAAATATATTGAAGTATGAAATCCCCTTTAAAGATGGCAAGCAGGAAGGGCTGGCTAAACTGTATGATGAAACGGGAAAATTGGAGCGCATAGTGCCCTACAAAAATGACAGGCAAGAAGGCGTCGTTCAGTTTTTTTATGCATCAGGAAAATTACGCGCTGAGATGCCCTACAAAAATGACAAAACTGAAGGTGAACTGATCGCTTATTATGAATCAGGAAAACGCATGGGCACTGCCACTTATATTGATGGAAAGTTAGAGGGCACCGAAAAAAGCTATTATGAATCTGGCAAGCTACAGCGTGAAGTTGCATATCTACATGATATAAAAGAGGGTGCTTTTTTTGAATGGGATGAAAATGGCCTTTTGATTAAACACCAAGTTTATAAAAATGGAACATTGGAAAAAGATTTGCTGAACAAGTGAGAGGCAAAAATTTAGCCGCGCATCTTTTGATAGCGACAGTTTACTAGGCTTCTAAAGCTGAAAGCTAAGTAATGTTTTGATGACTTCATCCACACTTGGCACTTGCCCAATGCGGCCTAAGTTCACCGCGTGCTAGGAGGTTCAGCCACTTGTGCAATATAAAAAACGAAACTAGCTAATATAAGTAATATAAAAGCATCAGTAACATTTTTTTTGTGTGCCTTTAGAAATATATTTTTTTGAGCTTCATAAGAAACAACTTTTTTACCTTCAATTTCTAGTTGATAAATATGGTGGCTTTTATCAGTCCACGCTTTGGCTTGCTTGCCCCGATATAAGGCTCTTGATTCTTTATCAAACTGACAACATTGATATTCAATTCTTTTACCATCAATGATTAGACTAAATGGCCAGTAGCTAGATCTAGAACGAGGACCAGATGGTCTTAAAGGACCAATATAAACTTTACCCTCAACAACTTGTAGTCGGTCAAAACTTGTTGGCTCGTATGCTAATGACTTCCAGCTTGATAGAATCGAGATGACTATTATTGCAACAAAAAGTAACGCAAACTTTTTAATGGAGTTGTCAAATAGCTTTGAAAGAAAAAAGGACTTTTGCATATTTAAACTTGTAGTTTCTAACAAAATCTATTACGCATTATTTTTAAACGTCAAAAGCGTATTCATTACTTCATCCACACTTGGCACTTGCGCAATATCGCCTAAGTTAACCGCAGGTTGGTGCGCGCCAGCCATCACACCTGTTAAGGCTGGGTTGGTGTCGGTGTAAATAGCAATGGTGGGGATATCTAACGCCGCGGCGAGGTGTGATAAACCAGTATCCACCCCCACGGCGGCTTGGGTGTGGTTAATCACCACGGCCAGTTGACCAATTGTGAGTTTGTCTAAAACAGTAGCATTGCTAAGTGCCGCTTTAATCACATTGGCACGGCTTTCTTCTTCTGCGCTAGCCCATGGCAATACAAGTTGGTAACCATGTTCGGCCAAGGCTTTGCCGAGGTTAATCCAGTGCAGAGTCGGCCATAGTTTACTTTCTTTACTGGTGCCATGCAGACCGATGACATATTTACCTGCCGGAACAGACGCGAGTTTTACTGCGCTTAATCCATAATTAGGTGCATCCGTTGGCGGGGTGTAGCCTAAACTTAATGCAACTAATGTGCGGTTGCGCGTCACAGCGTGTTGTTGGTATGAACAAGCGTGGGTAACATCATAAAAATTGCTGGCGATGGGTTCGCGAATCGATGCTTTATCGTAACCGTGCTTAACGCCTTTTGCTAGTTTGGAGATAAGCGCACTTTTAAGCAAACCTTGCGTATCAATAATAATATCATATTGATTTTGCTGAATTTGCTGTTTAAATTGGCTGATTTCTTGCCAAGTTTTTTGCTTAAATAATTGTTTGCGCCAGCGCCGCATCGCCACCGTATATACTTGGTTCACCCCTGCGTGCATGCGCGGAATATCGGCAAAACTTTCTTCTACGACCCAATCAATGTGCGCATCGACAAAATGTTTGTGTATGTCATGAATGACTGGGCAATTGTGAATCACGTCGCCTAAAGACGAGGTTTTGATAAGCAAGATGCGTTTCATGGGCGTATTTTCGCATACAATTTCATTTTTCAGGTTTGAAACTGTCGATTTTGAAATTTGCCTTTCTTATTTTTAAAGTGTTTCCTTACGGTGGCGTGCAGCGCGATATGTTGCGTATTGCACACGATTCTGTAAATGCTGGGCATGAGGTGACTATTTACACGGGCGAATGGCGCGGCGATAAACCTGACGCGCGCATTCAAGTGCAAGTGTTGCCTAGCAGCGGTTGGATGAATCATCAAAAGCATCAATCGCTCATCGATGCCATGCAGCAAGCCTTAGCAAAAAGCCCTGTTGATTTGGTGGTTGGTTTTAACCGTATGGCGGGCTTAGATGCTTATTATGCGGCTGACCCCTGTTATGTGGAGCGTATGCATAAAAAAAGTTTTTTTTATAAGCTAACCGGGCGCTACCGCTTTTTTGCGGGGGTTGAAAAGGCGGTGTTTGGCTTACATAGCAATACACAGATTTTATTGCTCACCGAGCGCGAAAAACAAAGTTTTCAGCAATATTACAATACGCCCGATAAGCGTTTTTATTTATTGCCGCCCAGTATTCCGCTTGAAAAATTTGCAGGTAAAAATCGTGCAAACTGCCGCACTTATGCCCGACAACAATTTAACTTAGCGGAAAATGCCAATATTATTTTAACGGTAGGCTCGGCCTTTGTGCGTAAAGGTGTAGATAGAACCATAGACGCGTTAGCAAGTTTACCTAAGCCCTTGCAAGACCATACTTGGCTGATTGCGATTGGCGAGTACGAATCAAAAAGTGACATGCAAGCGTATGCGCAAAAGCGCCAGATCGCGCACCGCTGCATACAAGCAGGTGGGCGCGATGATGTGGCTGACTTAATGGTAGGTGCGGATGTGCTGGCGCATCCAGCACGCTCAGAATTGGCTGGCATTGTGTTAATAGAAGCCATGACCGCTGGCCTGTCTGTGCTGGTGACGGATGTATGTGGCTATGCACCACATATTGTGCAAGCCAACGCTGGCGTGGTGTTGGCTTCACCTTATCAGCAAAGTGCAATGAATACTGCGTTGGCTGAGATGCTGCAATCTGACCAAAAAATGGTGTGGCAGAGCAATGGCGAGCAACACACGCAACATATCAAAAAAACCACTTCAGCCACGGCAGAAGCGGATTATTTAATCGCATTAGCATCGGGCAAGGCATGAACCAACTGAATTTACCTGAATATATCCGACCATTTTTTGGTGCGGACCCATTTGCAGAAATCATGCAAATGCAGGGGAAAATTTTTCGCGATGTGAAAGGGCGCAAAACCATACAAGTGACGATTGGCGGCAATAGCTATTTTATTAAGCAACATTTTGGCGTGGGTTGGGGCGATATTTTTAAAAGTTACTTGAGCTTTAAAACGCCCGTACTAGGCGCTTTAACAGAGGTTGCGGCCATTCAAAAATTAGACGAAATTGGTATCCCCACTACGCCGCTCGTGGGTTATGGTGTGCGTGGCAATAATCCTGCCAAGCAGCAATCATTCATCATCACGCAAGATTTAGGTGATATTACTTCACTTGAAGATGTGTGTGCAGATTGGAAAACCAATCCGCCGGATACCTCATTTAAACAACAAGTGATGATTAAAATGGCGCAGCTCGCTGCCAAATTGCATAGTGCAGGGCTATGTCACCGTGATTTTTATTTGTGCCATTTGGCGCTAAAAAAGGCTGAATTGGCCGCTGGCATGCTTAATTTGCACTTGATTGATTTGCATCGCATGTTGCAAGGGCAATCTCCCAGCGGCAACACAGTGATGAAAGATGTAGCTGGGTTAAAATTTTCTTGTTTACAAAATGGGTTGACGCACGAGGATTTTGAGATTTTTAAACAACATTACTTGCAGCAGAATGAAGCATTTTGGCAGAAGGTGGAGCCGCGAGTTGTGAGTTTGCTAGCTAAATTTTTCAGCAAAAAATTTCAGCAACGGCTGATAGATGAAAAGTCAAAACTAAATAAGTTTTAAAGCGACTTCCTTATGGCACCTCTGCAAGCCAGTATCCATGCGGCTTCCAGAGGCATTATTTTCTCTCGGGGAGTTTTTAAGGGGTTTTTTCTGATTTTTTTAGGCTATCGCGACGTACTTTGTAGCGGTTGTAGCGCCACAAATATTGCTCGGGTTTTTGCGCAATTTGTGTTGCAATCGCCGCGTTTAGTAAATCTGGTGTGGCGATGCTTTCAACAGGGGTGAGATGAATTTCGTAGCCTTCACCATTGGCTAGCCGTTCGCCAAAAGCCATCAATATCGTTGCGCCGGTTTTTTCAGCTAGTTTGCTGGCAAGCGTCATGGTGTAAGCCGGTTTTCCAAAGAAATCTGCCCACTCGCCTTCGCCTTCGTTGGGCACTTGGTCAGGCAAAATGCCAACGGCTTCGCCTGCTTTTAAGGCTTGTAAAATGGCGCGTACCCCTTGGGCATTGGCGGGTGCTAATATGACTTGGCCTTTGCTACGTCCAACGTCAATAATCGGCGAAAGCCAAGATTTTTTTGGGGGGCGAAACAGTACGGTAATTGGGTGTTGAGCGGCGTAGTAAATGGAGGTAATTTCAAAGCAACCCAGATGTGGGGTAAGAAAAATAATGCCTTTACCGCGCGCTAGCGCTTCATCTACTAAATGCAAATTGTGGCAAACTTTTACCATAGATAAGGCTTTTTGTTGTGACCATTGCCAAATGGCAAGGGTTTCTACTATGGCCTTGCCCGTCTCGGCGATGTTGGCGCGCATCACGCGTTGCAGCTCACTTTCATTAGGGCACAAGCCACTTTGTTTGAGATTTGCCAGTATCATGCGCCTAGCTGCAGGGCTACACCAGTGTAGGAGCCAGCCTATGCTGGCTCCTAAGCGATGAATGATTGGCAAAGGTAGTTTTGCGAGCGCTTTTGAGAATAGTGTGAGCATAATGTGCCGCTATTTTAATTGATTACCACACAGTTGGCGCAAAATTGTGGGGCCTCGCTATAAGTGTGCCTAAGCGTTGACAGTAGTTATTTTATTGCTGCTAGGGCTTGTGTAAGCTCGCTCAGAATTACAAAAAAAATTTTTACTCTGTGCTTCCAGATTTAAGCGCATTTAAGCGTTTTCTCGCGCATGGTGTTATTTCAGCATGGGGATAGGTTTTGATTAATTGACGTAATGTTTTTTTTGCATTGGTAATTTCCCCCAGTTGAATCTGGCCATTCGCAATATCATACATTGCGCTAGCTTGCGTTGAACCTTCTGGATACAGATTAGTATTGGGAAATGCATCTGCAACTGGAGGCGGCATCGTTTTCAACGTGCGCAATTTTTGCTCAAGTGCGACTTCAATTTCATCCAGTATATTGTAGCGGCGCCGATAGGCTGCGCGTTTATTAGAAGCAACCTCTGCGAGATCTCTTCTCAATTTTTTGATTGGCAGCGAATAAAAGCCATTGTCTAAAGGAATGCCCTGATTTTCAATCCATTTATCGTTGTAATTTGTTTTTAATAAATTACTCTGTAATTGGCTAAAGTGTTTGTGTCGATGATGTCTGTTTTCATCGCTAATTGCCAAAATTTTGGTAGCACCAAGATTAGCGGCAATCATTCTTAAGACTTCTAATAATAAATCTGCCGGGCGTAGGCCTTCAAAATTCTTAGATTGCTCTTTTAGCAAAAGTAACGTTTCACTGCTAGGTTGCTTGCCTTGTATCGCCCCAACATAAATAACAAACTCATCATTCAGTTTAGAAAAAGTAAAAGCAACGGACATCAAACGTAAATCATCTTTAAAAAGATTTAAAACAATCTCACCCTCTCTTACAAACCATTTGGCCTTATCCAGCGTAATCATCGTGCCTGCAGAATATTGACTCAAATCTAGCAGTACTTTGGGTTGCCCATCTACTAAATTTAAAATATCTGGCAATTTTTTAATCATTTGATAATGATCTAAAATGACTTTAAATCGCTCTTGCACGCTCCATTGGTTATGAATGTATGGGCTGTAAACAGATACAAGCAGAGGAATTTCATGTCGAAACAACTTGGCGTAACCCAAATCGTTTATTTCTTTTATAAAATTACTTAGGGTATTTCTATGAATGAAAGCCGAGAATAAAAATTGACATCTTGTAACAAAAGACTTCAAGGAGTTTACTGGATATCCAGCTCGACTAGCTCTTAATACATGTTTGCGCAATTTAGTTTTCTTTAGTGAGCTGGTTTATTAATGTGCGATTATTGAGTTTAGTTAATCAAAAATCTTACAAGGCATTTTCGTTTAACGGATCTATTTTACACCATTTTACAAAATTTTAATTTTACGGTCACATTCACAAATTAACTGGTCGTGTATGTGATTATCATAGGAGGCTTTTCTTGATCTGCGTATAACGCTCGCACAGCCTCTACTAAACTGTCATTGAGTGTTCTATTGCAGTGCAAATAAACTTTATACAGCCCGCCATAACCCATCTCATGGTAACGCGCCATCACTTCCTCATCTGTTTTGTCTTCTGGAACCCCTAAGTGCAACACGACTTGGTGGTTTTCTATATTGAATAATGGGGAATCCCAAAAAAAGTGTTGTGCGCCACTTTTAGGAAACTTTAGGTAAAAGTATGCGCCGTAATCCTCTGCTAAAAAACCTTTACGGCGTCGCTTCCATTCGATTAAGCCCGCACCCGGCCGAGCCAAACTGCCGCCATAATCGATAAAGTCATAGCCTCCGTTAATGGCGGCTTCTAGCGCCAGATGAAGATTCATAGAGTTTACTTCGCCCCAGTGTTTATAGTCGGAGTAAATATTAACGGGGTAACCGAAGCGATTCACATGCCAATAATTTTTGCCTTGACGTTCGTAAGCATTACCAAGATGGCAGCCTACAGCTTCTTCACCTAAGTACAACAAATCTAGGCGACCATAATTGCTAGTGGCCAAATTGATGACTGTATCCAAAGCTAGATGATGAGCACTTTCATGCCTTGCGTTGGCATAAGGCTTTAGCATTTCATTTTCAGTTGCGGTAATTTTGTCTAAAGCATTAACAGTTTCGTAGCGATATTGCGCGCGTTGACCGACGATAGAGCGCCTTAAGCTACGGCTGTAAGTCGCTAATATATCTTCAACAGATCGATTGAGTGGCACTATCGTGGTTAAAGTTGCAGGAATGCACAGTGCGTTTGGAATAGGGAAGTCAGTAATCAACACTTTATTTTCAAGCGCTGTGTTCTCAACATTTTTCTCACCATTTACGCCCAATAACGCAGTTAACAGTGCTTTGTTGTCAGGGTTTCCAAAAAACTGAACGCCGGCAACGCGCGCTTCATTTGTTAAAAATGCAGATTTACGCCATTGCCAAAAATAAAAGCTTTTCATGAACCTTTTGGCTGCATTGATGTAACGTTTAACTTCATACTTAAATGAACGAGAGTTTGAAGTTTTATTAGTAGCCTGCATTTACTGAACCTTAATTATCTTAACCCATTTCATTTTATGGGTATTAAAACCGTTATGCAACTCACTTAAAGCTTGATAGCCCAAATGGGTAATGTTTGAAATTTGATTATTTAGTGTAAGCCTTATTGAACTCAAATTACAGGTGAGGCAGTGTGTTGCCTAAATAAACTGTAAACGCCATTTTCACTATTTCTAATGGCTGTGGACAGCTCACCAGGATGGGTGACATAAAGTAATTTGTGGTCAAAAGTTAATATGGCGGCACCGGGGATTCCTCCCGCTATTGGGTTTCCGTAAGAATTTGCAACCTCTATGTTTTTATTAAAATCACCTACATTCACTTTCACTATTTTAAATTCCTTGGCAATTTTAGTGGCATCTTTTCCATTTTCAATGGCATTACTTACAGCCCTGCAGTCTGGGCACCAATTTGCACCAAAGATAATAATCATCGGTTTTTTTTGCAGCTTTGCTTCGCTTGCTGCTTGCTCAATCACTGCCTTGGCATTTGCGTGCTCGTTGTAAGGTTTGTCGCCAGAACAAGCTGCTAAGCTCATCAATAATGTCATAAACAAATAGTATTTAGCCATGGGAATTTGTTGAAATCATTCAGTTTAAAATTTAAGTGGATAAAATCTGGTGTTATATATTTTTAAAAGCTGCCTAATTAATTAAAGTTTTTCACTAATGCGTCAACCACTAGCAGTTCGCCATCGGTAGTGAGGTGATTATTATCTGAGTAATAGCTTTTAGTCTCACTGCCTATGCTACAACGTTCTTGCGTACAAAGTGCATCATCAAAATTCACTAGCTTCAGCTTTCCATCCTGTACATAGCCTTTAAAAAGCGTATTCACGTAGGATTGCAGTTGCTGATGTTCTGCTTTAGAAACTGACAACTGCTGGATTTGTTGAGCCACATTATTTTCATCAAAGGCGTATAAATTGTAATAAGCTTCTTTTACTTGTAATTTTTGCTGAGGCACTTGCGCAACAATATAAAGCTGCGTGCCAATGCTAGCGTAAGCATCTACAGTAGCCTTAAGGCCAGCTTCAAAAGCAGCGCGTGATGTTTCTTTACTTCTTGGGCTGCTTTTAGTTAAGCCAATCCAAGTAGCATCTACTCCGTCATAACCGCCATCCGTATAAAAAGTCCATCGACTCACTAAAAATACCTTAGATATCTTATTGGCTTTAACGTATTCGTAAACTCTAGTGTTCAGCGCATTACAGTTGTTTTCACCTTGACCGCGTCTTAACACATGAATGTTGAGTAATGGTGGACAGTTGTATGAGCCAGTAAACTGTCCAAGTTGAGAGGTGCGCGTTGCCGCCGCATCAAAAGCATCAAACATAGATCTAGCGTGTGAATCCCCAAACATCATAAAAGATGGCTTATCTTGCTTGGTGCCAACGTCACATAGCCAGTCTGGATTAGCATGAACACCTGGCTTCTCAAAACATTCATTTGCCCTTTGGCTAATGCCAAAAGAGCTAGAAAGTGCTGCTGGTATAGAATATCTATTAGGGAAGCCCTCTTTCAAAGCCCCCAATACCCCTATCGTGATGAAGAAAATACTGCCTATGGCTGCAAAAAGAAAAATTTGTTTGCGTGTGACACGACTTTTAATTCTAAAAGGGGTTTCAACATATTTCCAGCTAAAATACGCGAGTACAAGTGCCGCAATCGACAAACCAATTAACAGTGCTTGGCTTGGTGCTTCTATGCTTCGATGTTTTGCAAACGAGAATAAGGGTTGATGCCATAAATAAGCACTATAGCTAATTAAACCAACCCCGACGAGCGCTTTACTACCAAGTAGCTTACCAACTAGCGTTTGCGGCGTGGTAAACAAAATAATGAACGCCGCACCAATGGTTGGCACTAAAGTATAAAAACTTGGGAAAGGCGTATCTTTATTAAAAAATACGATACTATAAATAATTAACAGCAAGCCAACTGCGCCCATTAGTTGATTGGTTAATGGCTTATTTGCATTGATAACGGATTGCTTAGAAAATAAATAAAAAGCGGTAAACGCACCAATAAGCAGTTCCCAACCACGCCCAGGTAAGAGATAAAAAGCAGTGGTTGAAAAAGACAGCGACACTTTATACGCTAGCGCTAAACTTGCCAACGCGCCTAGTATCAGCAGCCCAACTATCCATCGCTTACCAAAGCGCCATGCGACCATCAAAAATAAAGGAAACAGCACATAGTATTGCTCTTCAACCGCTAAACTCCAAGTGTGTAAAAGTGGATTGAGTTCACTCTCAATATCAAAATAGCCCCCATGCTTCCAAAAAAATATGTTGGATATGAATAATATGACGGCTATTAAGCTTTCAGAAAAATTTTTAAGGGCAAGTGGTTGCAACCAAAACCAGGCAAATGGCAAACAGACTGTCAACACCAAAAATAGTGCAGGTAAAATGCGTCTAGCTCTGCGCTCATAAAAGCCGATGAGCGAGAATGTTCCTGTCTGCATTTCAGACAAAATAATAGTGGTGATTAAGAATCCGCTAATGACAAAAAAAATGTCTACGCCAACATAGCCGCCGCTAAAGCCTTGCAAACCGGCATGGTAAAGTATGACGGGGATAATGGCTAAAGCCCGCAGACCATCTATTTCTCTTCTGTAATTCATGTTGAATGATGTATTCCTAAAACTGTTTAGCGTAATTTATTAGATTTTTACATATAGTTAAGTGAATTAGCAAAGCGCAAATGGGTCATTGCCTGTGTTATGTTTTATTTGATTATACATAGCACGCCTTAATTAGCTGAGTATTTTTGTCTATGACTACAGTATTAATGAAAATCGTAATATCTGCAAAAATGCTTATTTTAGATTAACAGGTTGGTCTAGAAGCTGCTGTTTTAATTAATCAGCTCAAGGTTTAATCATAAGGTTTAATAAAAAATGAAGCGTTACCTGATAAAATGCACAATCAATAAAAAATGATTGAATGGAGTAGGTTTTGCTCACTTATATTTCTGCAAAACATGCGCAACTGTTGCAAAAAAATCAACTAGATACTTTTGAAAAAGTGTGGGACTTCAAAGTGAACTGGTTTGAAGAGCCTAATGAGCGCCGTGGCGGCTGGAGCGGTGTTGGACGCATTACACTAGCACAAGATGATGGTAGTTCCATCGGGGCTTTTTTAAAAAAGCAAGATAAGCATTGCCGCACATCATTTTTGCACCCGATTAAAGGCGTACCAACATTTCAGCGTGAATTTGAAATGATGCAATATTTGGCTTCAAAAAATATACGTGCGCCAGAGGTGCTGTTGTTTGGCCGTAATCCACAAGGGGATTTAAAAACCACGTTAATGACGCGCGAACTGCAAGGTTTTCAGTCATTAGAAAGCTTGACTGAAGCTTTATTTGCCAATGCAACGCCAAGCTTGGCTACGCAACGGTCGCTGGCGAAAGCTCTTGCGCAATTTGCACGACAATTGCACGATGCTAAAATTCAGCACCGCTCGTTTTACCCCAAACATTTGTTTGTAAATGCTTCAAACATAAAGGCTCCAGAAGTTGCTGTCATTGATTTAGAAAAGTCTAGAGTCAATATGTTGCCAGCGCTGCGCACTTTAATTGATTTGGCGGTGCTTAATCGCCATGCTAAATACTGGAGTAAAACAACGCGAATGTATTTTTTCTTGCGCTATTTTGACATTCAGCACTTAACGCCTTATACCAAATGGCTGTGCAGATTGATTATCAAACGTTCTAATCGAGTAAAACATAAGTAATTGGTATAATTCGCCTCATATTCAGATTGATTTAAATTTTTAAGGGTTTTTTCCATGTCAGCAAAAAAAGATGCACCCATTAAGCTAGAGTTCTCAAATAAATATACGCGTGAACATTCACAATATTATTACGAGAAACATAAACGCGGTATTGAGCCACGCTTATCACACTGGCGTGACGTACAATTGGCACGTAAAGCCTTAAAAATTGCAGGTGAGCCAAAAGAAGTGCTCGATTTGCCCTGTGGTGCTGGACGTTTTTGGCCAACTTTGGCAGAAAACCCAAGCCGAAAAATTATTGGTGCAGATAACTCGGCCGATATGGTTGCTGTCGCACTTGAAAACTGCCCCAAAGAGATTGCTTCACGCATCACCGCATTTCAAACATCTGCATTTGCTATTGATATGCAAGATAATGCAGTCGATAGCATTTTTAGCATGCGATTAATGCACCATATTGGTCAGCCAGATCACCGCATTGCGATGCTTAAAGAGTTTCATCGTGTAACACGAGATACCGTTATTTTGTCACTTTGGGTGGACGGTAATTTAAAAGCCTATCAACGTAGAAAATCAGAAGAGCGCCATCCGCGCGGAGCGAATCAAAACCGATTTTTGATTCCCGCCAAAGTAATTGAGCAAGAGTTTGTGCAAGCGGGTTTTAAAGTGGTCAATCATTTAGACTTTTTACCACTTTACGCCATGTGGCGCGTTTATGTGCTGCGTAAAGTTTAATTCAAGCAGTTGCAAATTCTCCTAAAAAACGCGCCGCCTATTGAAGTAGAAGTTGTGGTTAGAACTGTGCCACAGCAGCGCGAAGTGGTGCGTGGCTTGTGGAACAATCAAGCGGTTTATGCTAAAAAGTTTACCGGGTCACGCGCACAAAAGCATTTTTCGCGCGATATTGCGGGAGTTCGATTACTCGCAAACGCCAATATTGCCACTCCCGCCCTTTTGTTTGATGGTGAAACCGAAGCTGCAAGCGGTTTTGTGGCTATTTATGCTGCGATAGGTGCATCACAGAATGCTGAAGTTGCCTATGCACAGCTAAGCAAAAATGCACGTTTTTCACTCATGCAAAGCTTAGTTAAAACTGTTGCGCAGCACCATCGCGCAGATTTAATTCAAACCGATTTGTACTTTAAAAATTTTTTGGTAGAAGCTGCTTCGCAAACCATTTATACATTGGATGGTGACGGCATTCGTACCCTCAATAAGCTATTTAAGGCCAAGCAAAAGCGCAGCAATTTGGCCACGCTATTTTCTAAAATGGACGTGCAAGATGATGTTTGGATAGAAGATTTATACCAACACTACTGTAATGAAACTGGGCTATATTTTTCAGTGATCGATGCTGCCAACGTTTGGGCATTAACACAAAGTATTCGCGCCAAAGTCAGCCGTGGCTATGCGGATAAAAAAGTATTTCGTAATTGCACTGATGTAAAAGTAACGCAAAGTTTTAGCCGTTATGTTGCCATTGCGCGCGATTTTCTAGTGAATGAAGGCGTGTTAAGTGACTTAGATGCTTACTTAGCCGACCCTGCGCAAAATATCAAAAATGGCCACACTTGCACCATTGCAAAGGCCAATATTGCCGAACGAGATGTGGTGGTAAAACGCTATAATATCAAAGGCTTAATGCATGGGTTGAGCCGAACTCTGCGTAAAAGTCGTGCGGCAGTTTCATGGGCGAATGCGTTTCGACTCAACATGGCCAATATTGCTACGCCCATGCCGCTCGCGCTGGTAGAAGAGCGCGTAGGCTTTTTAAGAAAGCGCGCTTATTTTGTGAGCGAATTTGTGGATGCACCTGATGTTGCGCAATTTTTTGCACAAACTACGGATACTGAAACCAAGCAACAGGTTGCGCTTGAAGTCACTCAACTTTTTTATCGGTTATATTTGCTAAAAATTAGCCATGGCGATTGCAAAGCGAGCAATATCAAAATAAAAGATGGCAAGCCACTTTTGCTCGATTTAGATGCCATGCAAGCCAATGCTTGGCATTTTGAACAAAAACATGTCAAAGATTTAAAGCGTTTTATGCGTAATTGGCAGCAAGATGCTGCACTAACGGCTATATTTAAAGACGCATTTGTACACGTGTATGACGATGTTGATGACATTTTGGGCGCCTCACTTTTAAGACGCGCGGCTATCGCTTAAATGCACAACATCATTTGACCTCCTCGCTAAGCCAGTCTGCATGCGGCTTACAGAGGCATGATTTTTTCTCGGGCGAAAAATCAGCATAAAAAACCATGTTTGCTACACTAAAATTAGCATTATTTTTAACGGTTTTGGCTAAACACAGTAAAATAGCGAAATCCTTATCAAAAATCACTTTGAAAGTTTTACCATGATTGTTTTAGGTTTATCGGGCGCACTTGGGCATGATGCATCAGCCGCACTTTTGGTGGATGGTAAAATTATTGCGGCCGCTGAAGAAGAGCGTTTTATTCGTGATAAACACGCGAAAAATAAATTCCCCTACGAGGCCGCTAAATTTTGTATGAAGCAGGCTGGCATTAAGCCGGAGCAAGTCGATATTGTTGCGTTTCCTTATGCGGAAATTCCACTTTCTACCAACGCACGCTGGCACTATGCCAAGCGCCATTGGTATGCACCAGACCGCGCTCTGGATGCTATTTTTAACGGCAATCGGCGATTTCGGCGTAACCGCGATAAGTCATTGAAGTTGATGGCAGATTTAGGATTAACAAATGCTAAATTTGTACCAGTGGAACACCACTTAGCGCATGCTTCTAGCGCGTACCATTTAAGTGGATTTAAAGAAAAAACCGCGATTGTCGGCATTGATGGCAAAGGCGAATACGCTACCACCTTTTTTGGCTATGGCGAAAATGGCAAAATTCATAAAATCAAAGAGTTTTATGATCCGGATTCGCTCGGTGGCATGTACGGTGCGATTACTGAGTATTTGGGCTTTGAAATGCTCGATGGTGAATTTAAAGTGATGGGCATGGCACCTTATGGGGATGCTGAAAAATACGATTTATCGCGCTTGGTTTCGTTTGAAAATGGCGAGCTAGAAGTCAACACGAAACTAGTGAATGTGGTTGGGCTACGCCGTTATAAAGAAGGCGGCAAAGGCTATTATTTCACGCCGCAATTGATTGATTGGTTAGGCCCAAAGCGCCACGGCGACGAAATTGATGACCCGTATATTCATTATGCGGCTTCGGTACAGCAATTGCTTGAAGATACCGCCCTAAAAATGATTGATTACTATTTGGGCGATATTATTAAAGAAACAGGCCGCATTGCGATGGCAGGTGGTGTGGCGTTGAACGTGAAATTGAATCAGCGCATTATTGCCTTGCCACACGTTAAAGAGTTGTTCGTGCAGCCTGCGTCTGGCGATAATGGCACTTCACTTGGCGCTGCCACGTACGCCGCGCACTTGGCGGGTGAAACCATCCATAAAATGGAACATGCCTATTTAGGCCCGGCATTTACCACTGAGGAATGTATTGCTGCTTGTGAAGTGCACCCCAATAAACCAATTTTTACACGCGTGGAAAATGCCGCACAAAAGGGCGCAGAGCTTCTTGCGAGTGGCAATCCGCTCGCTTGGTTACAAGGGCGTATGGAATTTGGCCCACGTTCATTAGGTTGCCGCAGTATTTTGGGTGACCCAAGTTATCCAGGAGTGGCAGACCGCATCAATGCGCAGATTAAATACCGTGAGCGCTGGCGCCCGTTTTGTCCGAGTATGCTAGACCGCGTAGCAGAAGATATTCTGCAAACGTCGCACCCAGCGCCTTATATGACGTTTACCTTTGATGTGGCAGAACATTGGAAATCGCGCATTCCTGAAGTGGTGCATGAAGATGGCACTGCGCGTGCGCAAGTGGTGACGCGTGAGACCAACCCACGCTATTATGACTTAATCGAGCATCTTGAAAAGCTGCGTGGTAATCCTGTTGTGCTGAATACTTCATTGAATCGTCGTGGCGAACCGATGATTTGCTCGCCAACTGATGCGCTCAATATGTTTTATGGCTGCGATTTAGAATTTCTCATGATGGAAGATGTGCTGGTGACTAAAAAATAGCGCGCTAAAGTGTGCGCTATAGTTCTAAAATGCGCATTTGACCGCACGTAAAAAGGCGAAAGATGGCCTTTTCGGGCTACGCTTTAAATTGACGAAACCGCCCCGATTAGCGATAATCGGGGTAAGGTGTTTTTGGTGCTTACGGCACCACTCTTATATAAAACAATCGCATTATCTGAAAGACTAATCATGAAGCAATCGCATATCGAAGTCACAGAACGAATTATTGAAGTTAGTCGCCCCACACGTGCTGCTTATTTACAGCGTGTAGATGCTATGCTTAATCGTCCAAAAAGTACTGGGCGTTTAGGGTGCGCTAATTTGGCGCACGCTTATGCCGCAATGCCTAGTAATGATAAGTTGCGCGTAGTGGCCGAAAAAGGCCCTAATATTGGGATTGTCACGGCGTATAACGATATGCTTTCAGCGCACCAACCGTATGCTGGCTACCCTGATATTATTCGTGATGAAGCGCGTAAACTCGGTGCAACTGCGCAAGTGGCGGGTGGCGTGCCGGCCATGTGTGATGGCATTACACAAGGTGAGCCGGGTATGGAGCTCTCATTATTCAGTCGCGATACCATCGCGATGAGTACGGCAGTTGCATTGTCTCACGATGTATTTGATGCCGCTTTAATGCTGGGCATTTGCGACAAAATCGTTCCTGGCTTATTGATTGGCGCGCTACACTTTGGTCATTTACCCACCGTATTTGTGCCCGCTGGCCCTATGGCAACTGGCATTGATAATACGACAAAATCAAAAGTGCGTGAAAAATACGCGCAAGGTTTAGTTGGGCGCGATGAGTTGTTGGCTTCAGAATCCGCCGCTTATCACGGTGCGGGTACTTGTACTTTTTACGGCACAGCGAATAGTAACCAAATGTTGATGGAAGCGATGGGCTTGCATGTGCCGGGCGCAGCCTTTGTGCATCCAGCAGATGGCTTGCGTGAAATGCTGACACGTGAAGCTGTGAACATGGTGATTAAAAACACCACTAAAGAACAATTTACACCGATAGGTAAATTGGTGGATGAGCATGTGATTGTGAACGCGATGGTGGCGTTGCTGGCAACAGGCGGATCAACCAATCACTTAATTCATTGGGTGGCCATTGCGCGCGCTGCTGGTATTATTATTGACTGGACTGACTTTTATCATTTGGCAAAAACCACGCCATTATTGGCAAGTGTTTACCCGAATGGTAAAGCCGATGTCAACGAGTTCCAATCTGCGGGTGGCCCGGCTTTTGTGATTCGTGAGTTGATTGATGCGGGTTATATGTTCCCCGATGTGTTTACGGTGGCTTACGGCGGCTTGCGTGATTATGGCAAATTGCCCGTCAAAGAAGACAACAAAATTGTTTGGAAAGACCTACCCAAAGAGAGCAAAGACGAAACGATTGTGCGCACGGCAGAGTTTCCATTTAGTGAGTCAGGCGGCTTGCGCTTGATGAAAGGCAATCTGGGTCGCAGCGTGATTAAGATTTCTGCAGTGCCTGCTGACCGCCACATTATTGAAGCGCCTGCGATTGTGTTTGATGCGCAAGAAGAGTTGCTAGAAGCGTTTGACCGTGGTGAGCTAGAAAAAGACTTTGTGGCTGTGGTGCGTTTTCAAGGGCCAAAAGCCAACGGCATGCCAGAGTTGCACAAACTCACACCGCCATTAGCCGTGTTGCAAAATAAAGGCTTTATGGTGGCTATTGTGACCGATGGCCGCATGAGTGGCGCGTCAGGTAAAATTCCTGCTGCTATTCACATGACACCAGAAGCTTCAGCGGGTGGGGCGATTGCCAAAGTGCGCACAGGCGATATTGTTCGATTGAATGCCAGCGTGGGCATGGTGAACGTGCTTGTCGATGAAGATGAGTGGGCTGAGCGCGAGGTTGAGGTGTTGTCAGATACGAAACGCCATCATAATGCGCATGATATGGGACGCGAACTGTTTGGCGGGATGCGTAGGAATGTATTGTCCGCCGAAGAAGGCGCAGTCACATGGCTTTAGCCGTTTGAAAATACAATTTATGCGGCGTTACTTTCGCTTGCCGTACTCATCGTACTGTCTTCGCTCAAGTGCCTTGCCTAAATTGATTTTGAAACGGCTAGTGCACTTGCCAATATAGCCGTCATTCCCGCGCAGGCGGGAATCCATTTTGAATTTAAGATTTTGATTTTTAAATAATTTATTTTAATTAACTAGGTAAAAAAATGAATACATTAGATTTAGCAAAAGAAGGTCCAGTCATCCCGGTGATTGTGATTAACAAAGTAGAAGATGCTGTGCCAATGGCCGAAGCCTTGCTTGAAGGGGGTATCAAGGTGTTAGAAGTCACTTTGCGTTCATCATGTGCATTGCAAGCGATGGAGCAAATTGCCAAACACGTGCCCGATGCGATTATGGGTTCAGGTACGGTGCGTAACTTAAAAGATGCGCAAGCCTCATTAGATGTTGGTTGTAAATTTGCCGTAAGCCCTGGTTACACCACTGAGCTAGGTCAATTTGCGCGTAAAATTGGCTTATCATTATTGCCGGGCGTTTCTACTGGCTCAGAAATCATGACTGCAAATGCCGATGATTACTACTTCTTGAAACTCTTTCCAGCGGTTGCAGTAGGCGGCATTAACTTGCTCAAAGGCTTTGCCGGCCCATTTGGTGATGTGAAATTTTGCCCAACTGGCGGCGTAACGGTTGAAAGCGCACCGCAATTTTTGGCGCTACCAAACGTGGTGGTTTGCGGTGGCACATGGTTAACCCCAGCTGATGCCGTAGCGCGCAAAGATTGGGCGCATATTACAAAATTAGCCAAAGAAGCAAGTGCGATTAAACCAGCTGCGTAGTTTTAAAAACATTGCAAAAAGGCTGGGTATTACCCGGCCTTTTTTTATGAATAAATATGCAAAAAACGTACTATACAATCCTTTTAAAAATAGCGTATTTTCGCCCGAGGATTTTTTGCCTCTGGAATCCGCATGGATACTGGCTTGGCGGGCAGGTGAAATGATATTGTGCAAAATATGCCACAAAAAAGCTTAAAAAAAGTGATTGTAAAATTAATTGAAATTGACTGGGAAAACGGCTTGAAAATTGATATAAAAAAATATAAAACCATTGTGTTTGACTGTGATGGCGTGGTGTTGGATTCTAATATTGTGAAAACTGAAGCGTATTTTCGCACAGCAAAAAAATTGGGTCATACCGATGCGCAAGCACAGGCTTTGGTTGATTATCATGTAAAATTGGGCGGCATTTCGCGCTATCATAAGTTTGAGTGGTATTTGCGCGAAGTGCTTAATCAGCCAGTGACCGAGCAAGCGGTGCAAATTTTGCTAGATGGCTTTGCACGCGAGTTAGAAGTTGGCCTGATGGAATGTGCAGTTGCTGATGGTCTACCGCAATTGCGGGAGCTGACACCCAATGCGAATTGGATGATATTATCGGGCGGCGATCAGCAAGAGATTCGCACCCTTTTTGCAATGCGCGATTTGGCCAAATATTTTGATGGTGGTTTATTTGGCAGCCCAGATAATAAAGATGAGGTGCTCGCGCGCGAAAAAGCCAGCGGTAATGTGCAAATGCCCGCTTTATTTTTGGGGGATAGCAAGTATGATTATGAGGCTGCAAGCAGAGCAGGGCTAGATTTTGTGTTTTTGAGTGATTGGACAGAGGTGGCGGATTGGCAAGACTTTTGTCAGCAACGCGAAATCGCTGCATTTGGAAAGTTGGCCGATATTATTTAAGGGGAATTAGGATGGTCACGTATCTCACCAAACAATTTCAATCCGTTCCCGCTTTGATGGCAATCTATCGGAAAATTGGCGGGCAGTTTGTCAGCACACGCTCAAATACTATTCATGCCATTAAGAAAGACAATCCTAGTGTGCGTATTAGCAGATACATTGAAAAATTTGGGAGTTATTCAACGGGCTATCGTCATCTCAGTGAGGCGCAAGCGGTTGTCACCGGGGCGCCTTATCGCCAGATATTATCGAAATTGCACGGTAAGAAATACATGATATTTACCGGAACGACGCCTTCATTAACGGTAAAACAAATCAGAGAGGATCATGCACATTTCGATAAACTTTGTGTCATTGGCCCACGGATGATGCGCACTGTACAACAAGCAAATTTGGATATCGAAGTGGTTCCTTCCGGTTATTTTCCTTTTTTATCTTTTCCGGAAAGAAAATCATCACAAAGCCAAGTAGTTTTAGAAGGTGCCGGCATAGACACTTCTAGGAAGACTGTGCTGTACTTGCCCAGAGGCGAACCATTCGGATCGTTCGATATGATGATGCCGGAATTTGCGGAAAAATTTGCCCATATAGAGATGAATTTGGTTGTACGGCCGCATCCTAGCCAATCAGTAAAGCTACACCTTCGTGACCGAATTCGATTTTTGCTGATGCAACGAAACATCAAGCAAAATGGCAATATCTTCATGGATATGAATTATTTTAAATTGGCTGATTTGCTTGCAATGGCAGACTTGGTGATTACGGATGGAAATTCGCCGGCGGAGGAGTCTTTATTTTACGGTGATGTGCCACAAATTTTGATAGAAACACATCGTTTATCACGAAAAACAATCAGCGAATCCATGAAAAAGCAGCAATCGAGTGATGATGATATTGCTTTAGCATTGCGCATTTACGATAACGGGCCAATCGCAACCCCGCAAGATGATATTTTGGCTAAAATATATCAAGCATTAGAGTCTGCAGATGCTTATGCCAAAGCTAGGGATGAAAATTATACTTTTGTTTTTGGACAAAGAGACTTCGCTCTCCAACAAGCTATCATTGAAGAGCTAAGACAATTTAATTAGCGTTGATCGGCGTGCAACATTAACTCACGTTCCGCAAACCATTCTTTAGAAAATTCGCAATCTGTAAATTCGTTAAAATACGGCCCACCCAGCGTATAGTGGGCATTGGAAACTTCGTTACTCTCTCGTTCATACCCAACAAGATGGTTCCAGCGTGCAGGAATTTCCCCGATTAAATCATCGTTTTCTAACCATTTAAATTGATGTAACTCTAGCCCGCTTGCTGTGTTGACATATTCAGGTGTTAGCGCTCGGCATTTGGCATTGTTGAATAAAATGACGCTAGACCAATTTTTCTTTTGGTAGGGAGTTTGAGGGGCATTCAAAAACTTAATAGATTCTCTCGGCTGGTGGTCGTGTTTGACCACTTGCACTGCGTACTCTTCATTGCGTAAGGCCCATAGCTTTGCAATGTCATCCATGAACAACATGTCACAATCCATAAAAATGGACCAACCTTCATAGTTGGACAGATAGGGTGTCAAAAATCGGGAGAATGAGAAATCTGTGGATTGCAGTGCATTACGCTCACGTGTCATGAGTTTGCCAAGATTACCCAAAGAAAGCGGTGTAATGGCAACCGGCTGGCTGGCATGGCGAATAATACTGTGGTTAAGTACATAGTAAGCCACAGTTTCTCTTGGGTCGTATCCGATAAAAATTCTAATCATAAAACGTCCTTATTATTTAAGGTTGTGTGGAATTGGCTTGCTTTTTGTATATGAGTATTCTCTTTTTCCCCGCATAACCGGAAATTTCCTGTACTAACATATATCGAGGCATTGTCAGAAATAGTGTCTTGATATCGTTGACTTGCGACTGACTAATAGATAAAGCTAAATAATCATACATGAGGATGGAATTATCAATAATTGAGTCATGTATGTATTGATAGTCATCAAATCCATGCTTATAAAAAGGCGCACCAGCGTAATACTTGAGCCTTTCTGAATTATAGAATACTTTTTCTCTGGGATTTTTATGTGAATCAATCCATGCGACCGCATCTTGGTCATAATTATAATCTGCGCGCTTGATGGCGACATTTTTGTATAGGTTGTAAACTGTCAGTAGCGCAATAAAAATCAATAAAAGTGTTTTTGCTAAAGTAATTTTTTTTGTTTTAGCTGGCTGATTTTTAAAAAAATCTTGTAGTGAAAAAGTCGCGAAAAATATTATTACAATCCCAAAAGGCAATATATAGCGGCTTTCCAACACATAATTATAAAAGATAATATACAAGGCACTTATGCTGGTTAAAAAAGCGACCAGTATCAAGAGTTTTTGTACATCCGGGTTGGGGGTTTTAACTGCACAGTTTTTGTTGGCTAGAAGCCCTACTACAGGTACTAATCCGGCTACGGAGCTTAACTTTATCAATGTAATGAGAGCCAACGTGACGGTGATGCTCAGCATTCCAAATTGATTAAGGTATTTGCCTAATATTTGATCATTGATAATATCTGCCTTCAGTTGAAGATTGTTGTTAATGACATCAATTCCACTACCAAAGGCATCTAAGACATCGTTAAACTTTCCAAGAAATAAATCATTTTTGACCAACGATGTCGCAATGAGTAACGCTATAATCGCAAAGATAATTGTATTGGCGTTCAAATACTTTTGAATGTTTTGGCGAGTGGTTGTCGGGGTTTTTAGCACCAAGAGTGACAGAGGTAATACCATTAAATACAGCGTTGCCTCTATTCTAAACAGGGTGGCGACAATCATAGACAGTTGCCATTTTAGGCTGTCCGTCACCTTCGAGTGGCGGCTGTACTCAATAAGATGCCCCACTGAAAAAAAAAGAAAGGCGTAAAAGCCAAAATCTCTCACCAGTAGTTCCAGTGAAATGCCGACAATGTTTGCTGAGCTAAAAATCAGCAATCCGCCTATACTTATCGTAACGATATCTCCGCCAGCAAGTTTAATGAGTCTCATAAAGCTGTAGGTAAATACGGCAAAAAATAAGACTTGTAAAACCTGTGCACAAATCAGTAATGGTAGTGTGCTGATGTTGTGTAAGGATGCGATTAAAAAAGAGTAAAACGGCCATTTATAGAGCGCTAGCCCTTCAGCCCACTGGCCTTGAGTAAAATGTTTGGCCACCTCTAAATACAGAACCGAATCATCTTTCACTCGGCCATGCTGGATATACATTATCCAGCTGCTTAGCAATATGCTGACGGCTACAAAAAATCGTATGGTATTTTCAGGGGAAGAAAATACGGAATAGCGAATTTTGTTAATAAACTTGATGGGCAAAAGCTAAAGTACTTTCAGTTTGATATTGACGGGGAGAATGTTTCGTAAGCAAGCCAAGTGTGCATCTGGCGCTTTTAGTGGGCATTCGCGCTTAAAACACGGGCTGCACTCTAAACCCAAATATTCTATCACAGTTTGGTTGGACATGGGCGGCGTGTGGTAGGGGTCGCTACTGCCAAAAATGGCGATGAGTTTTTTATGCTTTTCGTTTTCTTTAATGAGTGCCGCCGCTACGTGCATCAGTCCAGAGTCATTGCTAATAACCGTTTCGCAAAGCGACATCACATCTATTGCCTCGCCCAATTTGGTTTTACCGCCTAAATCAATACAGCGGTTTTGCGTGATTTGGTTAATTTGGCTGGACACTGGCACATCTTTATCTGAGCCAAACAGCACCACCTGCCAGCCATTATTTAAGGCAAAATTAGCCACCTCAGCATAATACTCAGCAGGCCAGCGCTTGGCCTCGCCATATTCTGCGCCTGGGCATAAACCTAGTGTTTTTGTGTTGGCATCAAAGGGTACACTAAGTTTATTTAACACCGCCAGTGCCGCAACTTTATCAGCGTTTAACGCAGGGTTGGGGATGCTTGGCGGTAATGCTTCACCTTTTGCCAAGCCTAAAGTTACAAAACGCTCCACCGTTTTTTTAAGCTTGGTTTTGTCTAAAGGCCGCACGTCGTTAATTAAACCATAACGCATTTCGCCCAAAAAACTGGTGCGTTTTTTTATGCGCGCTGCCCAAGGCAACAGGGCGGATTTTAACGAGTTGGTCAAAATAATACTTTGCGTGTAGCCCTGATTTTTTAAGCTTTTACCAAAAGCCAAGCGTTGCCAAAAAGCGAGTTCGCCATGTTTAAACGGCAATGCAATTTTGCCGCTCACCTCAGGCATGCGCTCTAATAATGGTAGCGTCCAAGCGGGCGCTGCAACATCAATGGTGCAATTTGGCCTGTTGGCTTTGAGCGTTTTAAACAAACTTTGCGCCATCACCATGTCGCCCACCCAAGCGGGGCCTAAAACGAGAATTTTATCTGCGGACATCGATTAATTTAAACATGGCATGAAATAATTGCACCAAAAACCGTCAAGAGGCACATAAAAGTAAGCCCACATTTTAACTGAAAAGCCAATAACACGCGCACTAATAAAGCAGCACTGTATTTTTTTGCAAAGCTATTTGCGTAAAATCACTAGGTTTTTTTACGCCAAGCGCATAGGGTGGTTTTTTAAAACGCGCCCATAATGCAACACATGAAGCGCATCATTGTGAAGCGCTCAAACTTAAAGGAAAATACATCATGTGGACAACTCCAGCAGCAACAGAAATGCGTTTTGGCTTTGAAGTTACAATGTACGTCATGAATAAATAGTGAAACAAATAACAGATAAATAGTTACCAATTATTTATTTTTAGCACATTTAAAAGCCCAATGCATGCGCATGTATTGGGCTTTTTTTATTGCCTAAAAAATAAGCAAAAATTACTTAAAAAAACACAACTTCCTAACAGCACCTCTGTAAGCCAGTCTGCATGCGGCTTGCAGAGGCATAAATTTCTCTCGGGCGAAATAACTTAGCAAAAAACGCTTTTTTTAAGCAGTTTTTTTGCGCGGTTTTTTGGATTTTTCAACAGGCAAAAGTGAAGTGATTTGTTGATAGCGTGCAAACAAAAATGCCACACGCGCGGCATCGGTTTGTGCGCTTTTGTAGCCATACGCGGCATCAACTGCTTTATCTAATACTTGATGCGCTTTAAGCAAAATGGCGGGCATAGTGAGCGGGTCATATAAATCTGCCAAGCTGGCGTTGGGGTGCGCCGCACGCGCCGCTAGCACCGCTTTGGCGGCAGATTCGATATTGTGCGTTTGTTTTTCTGTGGGTTCAGGCCACGGAAAATTGTTATAAACGATGCCTGCGGAATAACTGTATCTACTTTCTAATCGACCACAAACCGCGCGCATCCAAGCATTATGCATGGTAGATGAAAGAATGCCGAAGTGAAAATTTGTTGCATTTTCAATGGTTTGTAATTTGTCACCAGCAATAAAAGTGGCTGGTAAAAATCCGATAGGAATGAACAAACGCCGTTCAGATGAAACTCTAGGAATTGCCAAATAATTAGCTTTAGGTTGCCTTAATTCGCCAAACCGCGTTGGCTGGGTTGCCAAGGCTTGCGTAGGTAGCTTTTTACTTGCTAGCCGCATTTTCTTTACTTTTTCCACTCTTGCTAACACATGTGGCATTTTTCTTAATTCGGTAGGCTGGCAATCTAATAACCATAAGCAATAACGCTTTAGGTTATTGATAAATTCATCACCCATTGCAAACGGAAAAATCCATTTTTCAGCCTGTGGCTCTGCTTTTATTAACGTTTCCTTTTCTTCTTCTGTTAATAATAAATTTCCGCCATCGGTTGGCTGGCTACCACGTGTAATGGTAAGCACATTGCAAATTGGCTCGCGCCTTTTTTCTAGCATCACATTTGGTGCATCAACCAAATACGGGTTAATGTTGTTGGCTTTTATAGCGTGTGGTTCGCCCTTAATATCTGCATATTCATAAATGGTTTTATTTGCGGCTTCTTGCAAACCAAAACCAATAACCACGCAATGCACCGCGGCGTTGCCACGTGCTTCATTGCTCCAGCTAAAAGTGCGGTGGGCAAAGTGAATTTTTACGCCCTGCGCCAACATCCAGCCCCAAAGTACGCCCACTTGCTCACCCTGCGTAATGCTATTGGTAGAAACAAACGCGCAGCGGATTGGGCTTCCCTCTCCCCACTGCGCAGGGCGAGGGGTATTGATATAACGCGCGGCCTTAATATACCAAGCAGACACGAAATCTAACACGCCTGCACCATGAATGTCATGGCAAACTAATTCCATATCGGCTTTTTGTGGCGCATTACGTTGTGTATAGCCAATAAACGGCGGGTTACCTAAAATATAGCTACAGCTTTCTGGGGCTAAAACGCTCGCCCAATCCGTCTGCAAGGCATTGGCGCAGGTGATATGCGGCGTGGCTTTTAGCGGAATACGCGCAAAGTAATTGCCAAATTCTTCCGAGATTTTCATATTCATTTGGTGGTCGGTCAGCCACAGCGCCACTTGCGCAATTTGCGCAGGAAACTCTTCAATCTCAATGCCGTAAAATTGGTCAACATCTACGTTAATCAGTGCTTGTACGTCCATCACCAATTGGCCTGTTTTGTGGCTGGCGCGTAATACTTCAAGCTCTAGCAGGCGCAACTCGCGGTAAGTAATTACCAAAAAGTTGCCGCAACCACAGGCAGGGTCTAAAAAATTGAGTTTGCGTAATTTGTTGTGAAACTCTTGAAGCTTGTTTTTATTGTTCTTTACTTTTTCAAACTCTGCCCAAAGCGCATCTAAAAACAAAGGCTTAATGAGTTTTAAAATATTTTCTTCGCTGGTGTAGTGCGCGCCTAAATTGCGCCGCGCATCGGTATCCATAATGCTTTGAAACAAGCTGCCAAAAATCGCGGGGGAGATAATGCTCCAATCCAGCGCGCATAAATCAAGCAGCGCTTCGCGCATTTTGCTATCAAACTGGGCGGGCGGTAGCTGCTCTTCAAACAGTTTGCCATTCACATATGGAAAAGCCGCCAAGCTATCATCCAAATTGCTTAGGCGTTTATTTTGGGGCGTGTTAAGCACGTAAAATAACGTGCTGATATGGTGCGCTAAGTCGCTGCCATCTGCACTGGTTTTGGTTTCAATGTAATCTTGAAATATGCGCTTATCAAAAATAGTGGTGTCTTCAGCAAACAAGCAAAACAGCAAACGCACTAGGTAAACTTCAAGCACATGGCCTTGATAACCCACAGCTTTTAGCGCATCGTGCAGCTTGCCCATGCGCTCGGCAGCTTTAATATTGATGGGGTCTTGTGGCTTAATAACTTGCGTGGTGTAGCCAGCAATAAAGCCAAATGATTTTACATTTTGGTAAAGGTCTTTTAAGGCAAATTCGATTTGTTCGTTGGTTTCAAGGTTATAAAGCCGAAACTTAGAAAAATCAGAAACCAGCACGTATTTGGGTAAATCTCTATCTTTAATGCCGGGAAAATACTCTAAAGCTTGGGTATAGGCTTTATCTAGGCTTTTGCCGCGCGATTTGTGCTCAACCAACAATTGGCCGCGCCAAAGTAAATCAATAAAACCGCCTTTACCATCTGACTTTTTGACTGGCGTTTCAAAGCTGGCAAGCCGACGGCGCGGCATGCCAAACACTTCAAAAAAAGCATCCCAAAATGATTTAGCCTCTGCGTCTTCGCGGCTCTCATCCTGCCATTCTTTAGAAAAAGCATTCGCACGCGTTTTAATTTCGTTCCAAGATAAAGGCATGAGCGTGAGTATAGCGGGTTTTATTCGCTTTTTCACCGTGCGCCTAACGAGATATTTAAAAGAAAAAGGCCACTTCAAAAGAAGTGGCCTTTAAGTGGTGGTGAAAGAGGGACTTGAACCCTCGACCCCAGGATTATGAATATTAAAATCGTCTACGATTTAAAATGTCGATTTTAGTATATTAAATGATACTATTACCAATATTAAAGTTTAATTTATTGATTTATAAGGGTTTATTTAAAACCATTTATAGACAATTAAAATCACTATAATTTTGGTGTTCACAAAAAAAGTATACATTTTTTTTAAATCAACATCTAAATTTGTAAAATTATTATTTCATTTTTGACCATAGGAATCAAGTATTAAACACTTCATCTCTAGGAAATTGAATGATTAAAATGAAATATCAAATAAAATCTTTTATTCTGAGTTTTAGAAAATCGACGTGTGCTTCCTGAGTATTCCAGTGAAAAGAGCCACCTAGAATTTTTTCAAAGGAGCCACCGGTTATTATTTGAAAGTAGCCATCAATAATTATTCAACGTGAATCTTTTTTGAACGCGTACTATGGGGGACAGGCTGTGTAAAAACACAAAAATGATTATGTTGTATGAATGTTCAATCAATCAACCTCACTTAATTTAATGCATTAGCCTTTGCTAGATTGATGGATATTCAGGTTGGTTTTTATCTGT